>CEWK01085536.1_pt1 | contig 13043 bp, 9 predicted proteins | sample 531431 | NCBI WGS metagenome assembly CEWK01 (sample SAMEA2623059, study PRJEB7988) | marine metagenome | isolation source: saline water (ENVO:00002010), including
TTCCGCCTTGTATCGTCTCAGAGGGACTGCATTCAAGTGGGGCTTGATGATCGTAGTAGGACTCTCAATACCCGCCGCAGTTTCTGCTTTCAGGTACAATGCACTTTACGATGGCTGCATAGGATTTGGAGGCTGGGAATGCAGAGACAAAACCAACTACGGACCCTCCTTCAATCCCTTGCTCCTGGCACTCCCCTTAGCAGGAGGTATAGTTCTCCTGCCACCGATGTCCGAGCTAAGGCAGGGCACAATCTTTCTGGGAATGATATACGGTTTTGTCGTGAGCGTGCTCATCTGGATTGCTTCTGTGTTCGTGGGGATAGGCGTGTACTATTCTAATTGATGTGGGCATCACATTCCCTGGCGAGTATGGTGGATTCGTCAAAATAATGATGCGAGGACCAGGAACGCCAAGCCAGCAAGGCCGAGCCAGATCCAGAGTGACAGCTTGGCCCCCTTTCCCGCGCTCAGGTTCCCGGCTTTATCTGCAGTATTCATAATCAGGGCTGAGAAAAGGGGAGGGGAGAGCAGCATCAGACAGCACAAATCCTCAGGAAAATAGCCTCCGAACGAATCCAGCAATACAAACAGAAGGATCAGCGAATATGGCAATACGAGGCCAGCGAAGAAGCCGCCGTCCAACTCCCATTCCTGCTGACTGTCCGTGAATCCAGGGAACAAAATCACGCTCTCCGGAGGAGCTTCGTCTTTGGCTGTGCCACCCAGAGGGGCCTCATCCTTGTGCCTCAGGCAATAACCCGAGGTTCTGAACTCCAATGCGTTGCAACCCTCGAATGCACATTTTCTCTCCCCCATGCTCAGCTATGAGAAATTGGTACAATAGATGTTTTTACGGAACGGGGGCGCAACATGGGCTTGGTGGCGCTCAGGGCCCCATCAGGCCCTTCAGCACCTCCTCGACCCTGTCCATCCCCCTGGAGATGTCATCTCGGCCGATCGTGTAGGCGAACCTAAGATGCCCCTCGCCTGCCTCGCCGAACGCTGTCCCCGGAGAGCACAGGACCCCTCCCTCGAGGAGCTTGAGCGCGACCTCCTCGCTGTTCATGCCTGGTACCTCGACCTTCGGGAAGACGTAGAAGGCGCCGGTCGGGACGTGGCAGGAGACGCCTGGCATGGAATTGAGCCTCTCGCATATGAGGTCCCTGCGGGCCTCGAACTCCGCGCACATCTCCTCCGGGTACTCCGGGTGCTTCTCGAGCGCCTCGAGCACGGCATGCTGCATTGCGTCGTTGGAGCATGCGGTCACGTAGTACTGCATCTTGGTAAGCTCGGCCATGAGCCCCGGATCAGGCGATAGCAGGTACCCTATCCTCCACCCGGTCATCGCGAAGGTCTTGGAGAACGACTGGACCATGACCAGCTTGTCGTAGCCGGCTCCCAGGAAGGAGACGTGGGGCGAGTCGTAGACTATCCTGTCGTAGACCTCGTCGGTGATCAGCCACAGGTCGTTCGCCCTGGCGAACTCCACGAGCTCGTCCCTCTGCCGCTCGTCCACGTTTCCACCGGTGGGGTTGCTGGGGAAGTTGTACAGTATCGCGACAGTGCTGTCGTCGACGACCTCCGCGAGGTCCTCGACCGTCGGGACGAAGCCGTTCTCGAACCTGCATGGGTAGAAAGACGCCTCGCCGCCGCAGATGACGACGTCAGGGGGGTATAGGGGGAAGTAAGGCTCGGGGATCATCACCTTGTCCCCTGGGTTGACGATTGCGAGGAATATGTCCAGAAGGGCATTGGTCCCGCTCATTGTGATGCAGACGTTGGACTCGTCCAGCGTAGGGATGCGGTGGTGCCACATCTCCGCTATCTTCTGCCTCAGAGGGGGGAGTCCCGCGGTGGTGGTGTACTTGTTCCTCCCCTCCCTCATCGCACGTGCGAAGGCCTCGACTGCGAGCTCCGGGGGCTGGAAGTCCGGCTCGCCCAGCCCGAACTGCACTGCGTCGTCCCCGGCCATGTCGAACATCCTCCTCACTCCGGTTGGACGAATGTTCTTCGAGCGGTCGGAGAATCTCACCATGACCTCCGGACTAGCGTCCTAGGATTTTAACAAGGCGGCGCAAGATGCTCGATTTCACCCTCGGGGGAGTTTCAGTCGACCAGTTCCGCGTCTATTGCTGCCTCTTCCCCGTCGGGGGAGCGCATCCTCGCGAGGACCAGCGAGCCTGCCCACCCCATGGCCACCAGTACCACGAGCCCGAGGGCGGCGGCAGGTATTCCCCGGGAGGATTCCCCTCTCCCCTCCCCCGTTACCTCGTAGAAGACTGGGAGGGAGTGCGAGTCGCCCGAGGAGGCGTGGACCTCGACGATGTGCTGGCCCTCTGACAGTTCCCTAGGATCGAGGATGACGTGCCACAGGAATGGGGTCAGGGCACCCAATTCCCCCGGGGGTTCGGAGTAGGTGGCCTCGTGCCATGGGCCGCTGCCCACCCTGTACTCGACCCTGTCGACCGAGCCTGCCTGCCCCCATGCGTGCCCGGTGATGTTGATCACGCCCGTCTGGGTGAGGTTCAGCCCATGGCTCTGGAGGGTCGGGTCTATGGACCCCGTCTGCCCTGAGTCCCTGAGGAAAATCGCAAGCTCGACCGAGGCCAGGGCGTCAACCATCCCATATCCGAACTCCCGGTTCCAGTAGGGGTCAACGTCCGGGGCACTGGGCTCTCCCCTCAGCTCCGAGGTGTGCTTGAGAACCTCCTTGATCTGGAGTGGCGTGAGGTTGGAGTTCGCCTCCATGACTAGGGCGATGATGCCGCTGACCGCTGGGGTCGCGTACGAAGTGCCGCTCCCCCTGCCTGTGTAGGTGTTCTCCGAGGCGTCACCGCCGAGGAAGTTGTTGCAAGAGCCACTGGTGACGCAGGCCTCGGCCTGGACTATGTTGGTCCCGGGGGCGCTGATCTCGGGTATCAGCTCGTTGAGGGGGTTGCCGTCCCCGTTGTCCTTGCGAGGCCCCCTGGAAGAGTAGCCTGCGATCTCGTCGTCGGACCTGTTGACTGTATTCTTGTCATCGGTGGCAGCGACCGTGATCGAAAGGGAGGACGCGCTCATGCCCGAGAGCCCGTCGTTGTCCTCCCCGGAGTTGCCTGCGGCGTTCGACACCACGACGCCTAGCGCCATGGCCTCGTCGAGTATCCTGCTGTGCATGTCCGAGCCGTCCGAGCCGCCATCCTCGTGGCTGGTAATCCCCCAAGACAGTGAGATGATGTCGATGCCATGCCCCTCCTCTTCGACCCCCGGCCAAGCGTCGTCCCGATGGTCGATAATCCATTGAAGTCCGTTCATTGCTGACTCGTAGAACTCCTGCTCGAGCAGGTAGTTCTCGAACGGGCCTGCCCCCACGTCGGTCCCTATTCTGACATCAACGAGGCCCGCATCGGGGGCTGACCCGTAGAACTGGGACTGGGTCCCGTCCGCCTCCAGCCCAGTGGCGCTGGCCATGCCCATGCAGGCCGTCCCGTGCTGGTTGCCGTCATCGGGATCGAAGGAGCCGTCGTCCTCCCGGCCGCCTGCGAGGATGCACTGTGGATCGCTATGGACGTAGCACACTGCGTCGTAGCCCGCGACGAACTTGCCCACCAGGCCAGGGTGCTCGTTGTCGACCCCGGTGTCAACCATGGCGATGTTGATACCACTCCCGGACAGTCCCAGGTCCCATGCGCCGACTGGGTAGTCGGAGGAGTTGCTGGCCTTCACCGCAGGGGTCTGGACGTCGCCGTAGAAAACCAGCGATCCGTACCTCTCGACCATGGCGACTCCGTCAATCAGGGACAGTCCCCATGCATCCTTGGGATCGATGGCGCCCAGAAGGACGGCGTCCACCACGGGAAGCTCCTGCCGAACCTCGAACCCCATCGATAGCAGAGTCTGCCTGTCGGACTCAGTGACGGCTCTGGTGAAGGATAGACCGACGTTGACAGGGCCCACAGCCCCCTGGATTGAGTCATGGATGCCGTTCCTGTCCATGTCGAGGGTGGTCACGTCCCACCACTTGGAATGCGGGTCCCACCAGATATCGGATTGTTCTGGTACCGAGGTCAGATGGTCCGGATCTACTATCTGCGCCTCCGCGTGCCTATCCACCGCCTGCGCGGATGCCGAGCTGGATGCCGCGATGCTCCCTGTCAGCGGGGACATCATGACCACGACCATCAGCAGAGCGAGCGGTCTGCTGTCCATCGGGCTCATGCGCGCATCTGCTTCTATTCAACCCAACCTAGTTCGGTGAGGGGATCAGGCTGTTCGCTGGGAGGGGGAGTTGTGGTGGGGGCACTGGGATTTGAACCCAGATCAGCGGGTTTCTTCCGCTTAGCGTGCACCCGGATCGCGCACGCTCTCGGTTTGCGACAGGTCGGTGCTCCAGTTGGTCATCAAATCCATCAGAATACCTCCTCGTCGTCATTCCCGTGCAACTGGAGCCCGCGGTACTACCAGGTTATACTATACCCCCAAGGGTGAGCCAGAGAGCGGTTTCCCGCTTATGATGGTCTCGGTCGTACGATGTGTCACAGTGACGACGCCAATGGGCCCAGAGAGATGCTCAGCATGGTCCACACGCCCATTATGGAGACTGCCAGGCCCCACGCCCTTGGTCTCAGTCCGACGCTCATTAGTCCGATGATGGAGGAGTACTGTCCGAAGAGTAGCGGTACCGATCGGAGTACTGTGGCAGATATGCCCGCGGTCACCCCGTAACCTAACAGCATCAGCGGCGAAAGTAGGGCGCCGAGCAGACCGGACCTCGCTGTGGCACCGACCCCCTGGGCGATCATGGAGGGTTCGACCAGCCAGACCAGCCAAGCCAGCCAAAGCCCCAGGTAGACGTCCTCGGAGAACCTCCTCTCGCCCCTCCAGTCCCTGTACTTCTGGTCGAGCCGGGCATGCAGTGCCCTGGAGAGAAGCTCCACCTCCGCAATCCTTCCCCTCGTGAGCATCGAAGCGCCGTGGTAGACCAGGACCACTGAGAGAGCCAGCTCCACCATCATCCAGTTCGAGCCCATCCCCAACGCGGAGAGGAGGGCCACGGGCAAGGCCCATGCGATGAAGCCGGATAGGGATGCACCCATTGTCATGAACACCCCGACGCCGGGAATCAATACCTCCTCTGGAGCCTTGTAGTCCCTCTCCGACGGCATCGCAACCACCAGGAGGGGTAGAAGCGACAGCCCCGCCACCATCGACAGGATGTTCAGGGGGGAGTGATCGGATCCTAGGGACGCTGCCTTGGCGGAGGACTTGATGTCCGAGGGGGACATGGAGCCAGGGGACCAGCCCACGATGAATCCCGCTGAGTCTATCACGAACACCGAGTCAGTGGGTCCGCTCGGGAGGGATTTGCCCACCGTCCCGTCATCCAGGAGCAGGGGCCAGGAGCCGTTGAGTTCCAGCGAGAAGTCGTCCAGGTTGTACGCCTTGACGTCCTCCCCGGTAGCGATCTGGGCGAAGGACGCCGATGGGCCCCCCTCCATAGCGAGCACCTTGGATGCGGAGTCGAAGTCGTCCATCTGCCTCTCGGCATTGGGGGACCCGGGAGTGAACAGACCGAGGACTGCCACGTCCGATTCGCCCAGCAGTCCAGATAGGGACTTCGCTCCGGTGTCTGGGTCGTGCGAGAGGAGGATGAAGCTCGGGGCGGCACTACCCTCGCGGTAGTTATCCGAGTCTATCTCAGGCAGCCCAATTGCCGTCCCCATGCAAGCGAGAGCTAGAAGGAGCACGGAGCCGTACGCTGGCAAGGGTAGCTGCGAGCCCCTCATCGATGCCCCTGCCCATGCCAGTAGCCCCAGGAACACTGAGGCCACGGCTGCGAACGACCCCAGTATGGGCGGGGTGTCCTCTGGAACGTTGAACCTGAGCAGAACCCATGAGTGGCAGGTCTCCCCCGGGTCCTGATCGGTTAGCACCATGCAAGCATCCAGCATGTAGTTCCCAGGAGCAAGGGGCTTGTCCGTTATCCAGGTTAGGACGGTCCTGTTGGATTCCCCCTTGGAGAAGCCGTCCGGGATCTCGAAGTGGTCCACCCAGACGTCCTCATCGTGCTTGTCGTGCCTCATGTCTGACCACGGGACTGGCCCGACCAGCTCTATCGACTGAGCGGAGAAGTCCGATGCGCCCCACGGCGAGAAGGGAGTTAGCTCGATCCTCGCCATCCTGTTCTGGTCCACGACCACGTCCAGCTCTGCCTCTATCATGTGCCCGTCGAAGATCACCCCGGTCCTGGCATCGTAAGTCCCCCACCAGAGGGTCCCGGATACAGCGCACTCGTGCCTGACCTGTATTGAAAGGCGTATCTCCTCACCGGAGTTCATCGAGACGTTGACGTTCTCGGCCCTCACCTCGAAGATGTGGGGGTCGGTCCTGTCCTTGTTCATCACTATCGGCTCCGTGTCAATGCTGGATAACGCGGTAATCCCTCCCATAGTAAGCGAGACCGAGAACTGCGTTTCGGCGCCCAGTGGGCCTCCCACGGGGAGGTCGGATATCGAGCATATGTCGCTGTTCGATTCCAGTGAGGCGAAGAGCAGGATTGTGATGTTCCCCTCGAACCGGAATGGCTCCTCGGTAGGCGCCGAGAATGCATCGACAATGGTTGGTAGCGTCAGCGAGCTACTCTTGGAGAAGGAGACGCTCCCCGATGGTAGGCCGGTCACAGTCGTCCAGTTGCGGTCCAGGTACTGGCCATCCTCCACCCCCTTTAGGAACAGCATGTGCTGCTCGGGGTAGGACTGGTCTACCCCAGGACCCTCGTATGCCAGCTGGTTCTGGGCAACGCTGGAAGAAGAAGATGAAAGGATGAACATGGCGCATATGGCCATCAGAAAAAGAGGAGCGCGTCCCTGACTCAAACTACTCACCATAGGAATCTGCCCCAATCTGTTGTTCAATCCTTTGTATTAATGTTAGAAGAGCCTAGTAGCTACAAAAAGGGCCATCAGAGAGCCTGAGAGAGTCGCGATGAAGTTCACCCCGTGCTTCCCCAGGTACCCGCGATTCTCCAGCATCGCACCCAGTATGGAGTCAATCTGGCACCCTAGCCATCCGATTAGGATAACGAACGGGAAGAACAGCTCTACTGGTGTCCGGTCCCCGTTTATGGCCCCAAGAATCGTGGACACCACAGAGATCAGCAGTGCCCCATAGAAGGCTGCCAGAGTCCCAGTGGGAGACATCCCCCCGTTGGTTCCGGCTGGGACGGCCTCGAGGGTGGTTATTATGCGGGTCCTGGGATCTAGGCTGCCTATCTCTGAGGCAAGGGTGTCTGAGGCAGCCACAGAGACTGACGAGCAGAGCATGAAGTACGCCCACTCGTGGCCACCGATGAAGAAGTTCCCGATCGCGATCATGCTGGCCATCCCGCCGTTGGCCATTACGTTCTTCCAACCCCTCACCCCTGCGTTGGCCTCCTCGGCGGAAATCCTCGCCTTCTCCTCAAACCTCCATTTGGTCGCGAAGGAGCCTACAATTAGGAAGGTCATGACTACCACCAGCCATGTCCAGTGCCCCAGAAGGGATATCGTCAGACCCACCACCAGTGCAGCAATGACCCCTCCTCTGTCTAGTAGGTCCTTCCACATGGAAACGAGCAGTAGGACCGATACCAGAGCAATGGAGACAGTGAGGTCATCGCCTAGTTCGACCATATTGACAGGATGTCGTTACCATTAGCGGTCATGAACGATTCGGACTGGGCTCGTGGATGAGGGCGAATTGCCAGGGGACCCCTACTCGAGGGAGTTGACCCCCTTGATCAGGCCCCTAGCGATCAGAAGTACCGAGGAGACTAGGAAAGCTGTCCAAGTGAACTGTACAATGACTGTTGCAGAGCCCCCCATGCTGTAGGCATCGGGCAGGTAGTATGAGAGGAATGAGGACCCATTCCAGAATGCGTGTCCCGCTATTGACAGGGTCACAGCTGCCGAGACTGACTTGGGGGTCTTGATCCCCGTTGATGCCCTCATGGCCCGGTTATCGCCATATGTGAAGTGGAACTCTTGGGTTCCGAACTCAGGCTCCCTTGCTGGTGCCGGGTCCCTTCCGACGATTACCCATGGATGGGCCTCTTCCTCGGTCTCTAGTGATGCCTGCGAGATGGCCTCCTCCAGCGTCGGCCTCGAGCCATCGTACCCAGAAAGGTCCCCGTCTCCGTCAGTGTCGATCCCTACGCCCTCTGCAATATCCATCGCGGATATCGCCATGGACTTGGCCTTCCAAGAGAGCCTGGCCTTCAACTCCCTGTCTGTCGCCATCCACCCTATCGCCGTACCAGCGACTGCAGTCCACACTGCGTGGCCAGGGATTGACCCGATACCTCGGACCAGGATTGTGAGAGAGGCGGCGAAAGGACCCCCCAACAGCGATACCCCGATGTACTGGAAGTTCTCTATCAGCGCGAAGCCCAGGCCTACTGTGAAACCCACCTGGAAGCCGTGCTTTGGACCTTTGATGTAGGGCAGGAATAACGCTACTGCCATCGCCTTGAAGATCTCCTCGCACAAAGGTGCGCCCACGGCGAGGAGCGAGAACTCGAAGGCCCAGTGGTCGGGATCGAAAGGGATTAGTTCGGGTGCCACGAGGGAGTTGAACAAGAACGCGGGGAAGGCGGAGGCCATTCCCGCCATCAGCCAGGCCTCTGCATCCCTCCTGCGAGTAGGAATTCCCAGAAGCCTATCGGAAGTCCCCCACCAAGCGAGGACCGGAAGTGAGAAACCAACTATCCAAGTTGGGATCGCGAGCAGTAGGAACAAGACGATGCCGAGATCTGCCAGGTCCTCCTGGAAGTCCTGCAGTATCAAAAGGAGCAGGCCAACCAAGACCGAGACGACCAGGCCGAAGAGCAGCCACAGCTGACGAGTAGGGGGAAGGTCAAGGACGGAGTCGTCCCTAACCAAGTAACGACTCATTCTCGTCCTCATAGGAGTCCTGAGAGACCCGCCCTCAGGAAGCGCGTGGGCCTGAGAGCCCCCCTCATCGGGAGTGAGTAGCCTGACATGAACAAGTCTTGGCCTATGCAACCTGAAAATGAGGGCTATCAGAGGGGCGCTGCACAGTCCAGAGATGAGTACGGCGATCGGCTCGAGATATACCATGCCTATCACTAAGAACAGTAGGACGTACATCAGGAAGAAGGCGGGAATGACCGTCCCAAGCATCCTGAGGTATGCCCTCCAGGGCCTGCTATTTCTTGCGACCATGAGGTTGCTTGGTGGCTCGCTTAGGGGCTCTGGTTCCTTGAACCGGTACATTCTCCCCATCTGGTCTATGAATGTCCTTTCTTCTTCCATGGCCTCACCCGGTGCCACTCAGATCGCCCATCACTCGCGGTGCCAGATACACCCGGTGCGGTTCCTCATCACTGTGGCATCCTATGAGCCGGGGGTTTCGATATTGGGCTTTGTCATCTACCGATTACCCCGCAGGATGTACAGTATGTCTCACTCCTCTTCTCGTCCCTCTTCATGCTCCACTGCCCACAGGATGGGCATCGAGGTAGGCGCTTGCCTGATGCCTTGACCCTTGGGGGCCTTCGCCTGCTAGTCTTCGGTACGGCCCATCCCTTCTTGGGGCGTCTGACCTTAGGCACGAATCGGGAGAGGGGTCCTGATTCAAGAAATTGACTGAGAGGAGCGGTGGTGTGCTCGGGAAGTTAATCATAAGCCAGTGGCATATCGGGTAGCATGCGCTGCACGGTTGTCGGAGCAGGAGTTTCCGGCCTCACGACAGCAATTAGACTCTTGGAGAGCGGACATGAAGTCGAGATAGTATCGGACAAGTTCAGTCCGGAGACGGTATCGGACGTGGCCGCGGCGATATGGTACCCCTTCCTGGTAAAGCCCGCGGACAGGGCCGATAAGTGGGGGATAGTGACCTACGATGTCCTCGAGGGCCTAAGCACAGAAGCACCCGAAGCCGGTGTTACCATGAGGGACGGTAGAGAATACCTGAGGGACATTGTGGACCTTCCGCCATGGAACGATGACATAGCGGCATTCAGGATCCTAGACGAGGGCGAGATACCAGAGGGCTACGTTTTCGGTTGGGAGTTCAGGGCTCCCGTTATCGAGATGCCCCTGTACATGCCATGGCTGAGGTCCAAGGTCGAGGAAGGTGGCGGGACTTTCAGGCATGGTTTCATTGAGGATTTGTCCGACCTGAGTGGGGACCTTGTGGTCAATTGTGTCGGCCTAGGGGCGAGAGAGCTTTGCGATGACCTCGAAGTCAGACCGGCAAGGGGGCAGATCCTCTTCATTGACCAGGACCCGGGTGTAGGTCACTTCGACCAACAGCCGGAGACCCTGACCTACACAATCCCCAGGAGCGACGTGACCGTGCTCGGCGGGACTGCGCAAGTCGACGACTGGAGCCTGGATATTAGGGACGAGGACAACGACCTGATACTTAGCAAGGTCGAGGCGATTTGGCCCGACTTGGACAGGGACAGGATAGTTGGAGGCACGGTGGGCCTCAGGCCTTCGCGAACAGAGGTAAGGCTGGAGGAAGAGGAAATAGGGGGGGTTCGTGTAATTCACAACTACGGACACGGGGGCGCCGGCGTGACCCTATCATGGGGATGCGCCGATGAAGTAGTTTCAATTGCCGAGGGAAGTTAGGTATCCCGATGGGAGAGACGTTCGACGTTGTCGACAGAACTGACACGGTGATAGGACAGGCTAGCAGGGAGGAGGTGCACCGAGAGGGGCTGCTACACAGGTCGGCCCACCTCTTGGTTTTCGATGGATCCGGGAGGGTCCTACTTCAGAAGAGGTCGATGAGTAAGGACAGGTTTCCTGGGAGGTGGGACTCTTCGGTGTCCGGGCATGTCGATAGCGGCGAGGGCTACGACCAGTGCATAGTCAGGGAGGCGATGGAGGAGATCGGTATACGCCTTGAAGCCACGCCTGAGAGTCTGTTCAAGATCGATGCATGCGAGGAGACGGACCAGGAGTTCACTTGGGTCTACAGAACGTACTCCGGAGGCCCTTTCACCCCGGACGAGGAGGAGGTCTCGGAGATCGGGTGGTTCACCGGTGATGAGGTGAATCACCTGGTGAGAACCGACCCCGATAGCGTGTCCCCTTCCTTCGCCCTAGTTTGGAGCAAGCTCCTAGAGAGACGCTGACACTCTCAGCTGTATGCAGCCTTCGTTGTGCTGATTACCACTGCACCTATCTTGTAGGGGTCCCCATTGGATGAGGGTCTCCTGTCTTCCAGCCTGCCGCACCAGCCGTCATCGACCGTCCCGATCGGAATTCTGATGGAGGCTCCCCTGTCCGAGACTCCGTACGAGAACTCATGGATCGACTGGGTCTCATGTAGGCCAGTCAGCCGCTGCTCGTTGTGCGCGCCGTATACGCTGATGTGCTTCTCTATGTTCTTGCCGAATTCCTCGCAGACCTTGTTGAATGTGGCCTCATCGCCACAAGTCCTCAAAGTCGTGTCTGAGAAGTTCACGTGCATACCAGAGCCGTTCCAGTCTGTCTGCCCCAGTGGCTTGGGGTGCCACACTATAGAAAGGCCGTACTTCTCTGCGTTTCTCTCCGCAAGGTACCTCGCGACCCATACCTCGTCTCCTGCGTTTTTCGCACCCTTCGCGAATATCTGGAACTCCCACTGGCCCACCGCCACTTCTGCATTGATGCCCTCGACGTTGATCCCCGCCTCCAGGCACATGTCCAGGTGAGTCTCAATGACTTCCCTACCGTAGGCGTTCTCGGCCCCGACGGAGCAATAGAACTGTCCCTGAGGGGTTGCGTCCCTAGGGAAACCCAGGGGGAGGTCGGTCTCGGGATCCCAGAGGAAGTACTCCTGCTCGTACCCGAACCAGAAGTCGTCATCGTCCTCATCGATCGTTGCCCTGCCGTTTGTAGTGTGAGGAGTTCCATCAGCATTGTACACCTCGCACATCACGAGGAACCCGTTCAACCTGTCAGGATCCGGATAGATTGCCACGGGCTTCAGGACGCAGTCGGAAGAGCCCCCCTCGGCCTGAAGGGTGGAGCTTCCATCGAATGACCAGTCCTTACAATCATCCAGTTTTCCTGAGAAATCTGTCTCGATCATCGTTTTGCTTCTAAGGCTCTGTGTTGGTTCAAATCCATCTAGCCATATGTACTCTAATTTTGACTTAGTTGCCATAGCGGTTGGCCGTGGAAAGGTAGTTTATAGTCTGAACGTATGAACAAATAATTGTGAATATTTTGAAAATAATTATTAAAAAAATATATAATTATAGGATAATGTATACTTGTTATGAGTAAATTTATACAAATGTACATATTTTTTTAGAAATTAACAAAAAATCCGCTCAAATGAACATTGGCAAATTTAGTTCTTGACGACCGGTTCTAGATGGTGGACGTGCCGAGATTTGAACTCGGGGCCTCTTCCATGCCAAGGAAGCGCGCTTCCAAGCTGCGCCACACGCCCAATGGACCTACGAAATGCGACGCCCATTTAAGGAGGACGTGAGAGGTAGTGGCATGGTGTCACGGGACTCCGAGGGGCGACCTGAGATCCCAGAGGGGCTGCTGGCAACGCTGATTCAAGAGTTGGAGGGGGAGGATGCCCCGTTTGTCAAGCACCTGGACAAGGAACTAGGGCTCAACTGGCTGGAAGAGGATGAGTCGCGCCTTGGCTTCACCAGATTCGAATTAGACCATCACGAGCTATACCGGAGGAGGAGACTCGGTGCCCCGCCGGGCCCCATTACAATAGCCCTGAACCCTATTCTTTCCGATGACGAGGCCCTCTTCAGGCACACCCTCACTCACGAGTTGCTACATGCGGCTGGCCTTCTTGATCACGATGGTTTGCATGCAGAGATAGTCAGTAGAGTTGCTCCCGCTCCGAAGCTGAGGGACTCGCCTGTGCTGATGAGACTCAGAGAAAGAGTCCTACAGGAGCTCCCCGAGGAGCAGTGGATTTGCGGGAAGTGCGGCCATACCTGGGAAAGGAGGAGAGTGACTAGGCCGACACGGTGCCCGAAGTGCGCGAGCAGGTTTGAGGAGAAGTGAGGGTTCATCTAAGTGAGGCTCCCG
>CEWK01008173.1_pt1 | contig 13021 bp, 14 predicted proteins | sample 531431 | NCBI WGS metagenome assembly CEWK01 (sample SAMEA2623059, study PRJEB7988) | marine metagenome | isolation source: saline water (ENVO:00002010), including
ACTTCTACGGATGTAGAGAATGGTAATTTACACAGAAATGTAATTTTTGAAGGCTCTGAGGCTCCGGAAAGACCTTGGACAAGAATTGACTCCATTAATCCTGAAGATTTATGGGCTTGGATGGATAAACTTAGAGACAAGGGTATTGATTCCATTGCGATGCCACACAATTCAAATGGTTCGAATGGACAAATGTTTGAAGTAGAACAATTTGATGGTTCGCCTATCGATAAAGAATATGCTTCATTGCGAATGAGGAATGAGCCAATTGTGGAAATGACACAGGTTAAAGGCACAAGCGATACCCACCCTCTTTTATCGCCTAATGATGAGTGGGCAGATTTCGGTATCATGGACTCAAGAGTGGGAAGCTTCCCCAGAACTTACTCTCTTCCTTCGGGTGGTTATGTGAGAGATGCTTTTTTTAGAGGAATGGTTCTTGAATGGGAAGATAGAGGAAATCCCTACAAGTTTGGCTTAATTGGTTCTTCCGATACTCATACTGCAGCTTCTTCATATGATGAGTCAAATTTTTGGTCAAAAATTGGGATCATTGACGCTACCCCAGAAGGAAGAGGTTCGCTACCAGTAACTGATTATCAACAAACGATTTTAGGACGTCAGAGTAATTTTGGTGATACGGGTTTACCAATTGAAATCTACGAGGGTCAAGAAGGAAGTTATTTAGAGTCAGGATTTACGCAATGGGGTGCTTCAGGTTTAGCTGCTGTATGGGCTGAAGAAAATACTAGAGAGGCTATCTTCAGTGCATTACGAAGAAAGGAAACTTTTGCGACAAGCGGAAACAGAATATCTGTTCGTTTCTTCGGCGGATACAACTTTCAAGAATTAGATGTAAATGACGAAAACATTATCCGAGAAGCCTATGAAAATGGAGTTCCTATGGGCTCTGATTTAGTCTCAGATGGAAGTAAAGTGCCAAACTTTTTTGTTTGGGCTCAAAGAGCAAAAAATGGAGCTCCTCTTGAAAGGGTACAAATAATTAAAGGAACCATTAATCAATTTGACGCTGCGCCAAAGGAAGTAGTTTACGACGTAGTTTGTTCAGATGGGGCTGAGGTAAATCCAATCACAAACAGATGCCCTGACAATGGAGCTACTGTTAACATTGAGACTTGTGAAATTTCTGATGATGCTGGATCACCTGAACTGAAAACAGTTTGGACAGACCCTGATTTTAATGAAAATGAAAAAGCATTTTACTACGTAAGAGTTTTAGAAAATCCTAGTTGTCCTTGGACTACATGGGATGCGATCAAAGTCGGATTGAAGCCTAGAGAGGACTTGCCAAAAACTTTTCAAGAAAGAGCTTGGTCAAGTCCTATTTGGTACATTCCAGCTATGCCAAATCCGGGTGGTGTCTTCACAATTAGGTCAGTATTAGATAATGCTCAAGATTCTCAAGAAATGCCAAATTCTAACTAGAATTATTTAGATAATTAATTGGTATCATGATCTTTAACAGTGCTCATGAGATTCTTAAAAAAATCAAACAAAGAGAAGTGTCTTCTTTGGAAGTACTAGAATCCTTTTTAGCCCAAGTTGAAAAAGTAAATCCAAAAATCAATGCCATAGTTGCTCTTGATGCGGAAAGGGCAAAAGAAAAGGCTGTAGAAGCTGATAATAAGATAAACCTAAAATCAAAACTTGGGCCTTTGCATGGACTACCCATGACAATTAAGGATGCTTTTGAAGTAGAAGGTATAGTTTCAACCGGTGGAAATCCAGCATGGAAAGACAATATTCCTAAAAGAAATGCTGAGGCAGTTCAAAGATTGGTTGATGCAGGAGCGATTATTTTTGGAAAAACTAATGTACCTTTTCTTTCTTCTGATTTGCAAAGTTTCAATAAGATATATGGCACGACCAATAATCCTTGGGATTTGGAAAGGACTCCTGGAGGATCTTCAGGTGGATCTGCTGCAGCTTTGGCAGCGGGTATGACTTCGCTTGAACTTGGATCAGATATAGGAGGCTCAATAAGAGTTCCAGCTCATTTTTGCGGCCTTTATGGACACAAGCCAAGTTACAATATTATTTCTGAGGTAGGTCATATGCCTCCACCACCGGGATCAATATTAACTGGGAATGGTTTATCTGTTGCAGGGCCCCTCGCAAGATCCCCTGAAGACTTAGAAATCGCTTTGGATGTTTTAGTGTCGGCACAAGAACAAGACAGTCAAGCTTGGAAGGTAAAATTGCCGAAAGCCAGGACAAAAAAAACCAAAGAGCTAAAAATTGCTGTCTGGCCTGATGAGCCGTACGCAGAAGCTGATAATGAGATAACTAATTTAATAAAAGATACAGCAGAGGATTTGAGGCATGCCGGAGCTAAAGTGGAAACTGTAGATTTACCAATTAGTTTCGAGGAAATAGATAAGATTTATAGTTTGCTCTTAAATCCATTAATGTTGGCAGGCTCTCCAAAAGAAACTTTTGAAACTTTAGCTAAACTAAATGAGAGTTTAGATCCAAACGATGTATCTGAACTTGCTAAGGTTGCTCGAGGTTCAGTTCTTAAACATGCGGATTGGGTTCTTGTAAATGCAATGAGACAGAGCATGCGACAAAAATGGAGAGAATTCTTTAACAAATTTGATGTCATATTGTGTCCCACTTGTATTACCCCAGCTTTTAAGCATAACCACAATCCAGTACACGAAAGGAAACTAACCATAAATGGTAAGGACGATGAATATCTCAGGGCAACTTTATGGGCTGGTCCGGCAGTTTCAGCTGGCTTGCCAAGTACAAATGTTCCCATTGGCATGTCTTCGAACAATCTTCCTATAAGTATGCAAATAACAGGTCCTTACTTGGAAGATAAAACTTGCTTAGAAGTAGCTAAAGTCGTTAGAAATTTAAGGGGTGGTTTTAAAATTCCCCCAAATCTTCAATAACTTTTATCTAAAAATGAAGAAAATTTTAGCTTTTTTTGGAATAGGTGTAGTGATCCTCTTGCTGGATTTGATCTTTAATTATGATGAAGATGAATTAAATATTTTTATTTCCGATCAAGAGATTGAAAGTCTGATTTATACATGGGAGTTACAAGTTGGAAGATCGCCTACCAAAGAAGATATCAAGAATATTATTGATGATGTTATAAAAGAAGAGATTTTATATCGCGAAGCATTACGATTAAATCTCGATTTAGAAGATAGAATAATAAAAAGACGTCTTGCCCAAAAAATTTCTTTTTTGAGAGAAGAAACATCTATTGCTCCTCCAGACCTCGCGGAACTTCAAACTTTTTTTGAGAAAAATTTAAATGATTATGTTTATCCTGAAAAATATACTTTCACACATTATTATTTTTCTTCGGACAGAAATGGCAAACAAAGAGCACAAGAAGCAATGAAAAGTATCGCAGATAATAACTTGCCTAAAAGTGATCCCTTTATGCTTGGAAAGAATTTTGTTGAGAAGTCTATATTCGAGATTGAAAGAGATTTTGGTGATAAATTTACAGAATTTTTATACGAACCTACTTTTGATGTTTGGCTAGGGCCTATTCAGTCAGCATATGGATATCACATCGTTAAGTTGTTGAACAAAATTGAAAGTTTTACCCCCAATTTGAATCAAGTGAAAGAAAAAGTAGAAGTTGATTTTTATTTGGAAGAAAAGCAAAAAACTCTGGATTCTTACTTGATTGAATTAAGAGACAAATATCAGGTAATAATTAATCCTAAATATATTTTTAATGAATAAGGCTCTAGTTTCTTTATTTATTTTTTTTGCATCTACTCTTTTTGCACATGAATTCAATCCAGCTCATTTACTAATAGAAGAATCCAAAGAGCTTGAATATGAAGCTCTTTGGATGACACCAATTAAAAATCTTGGCACTTCACCAGAACTTTCTTTTCCTGAAATTTGTGAAATCAATAAAGAACTTCCCTTTCGTCAAGGCAAATACATCTCTGAAAAAATAAATTTGAGTTGCTCTGAGTCGCTTAGAGGAAAAGCGATTCAAGTAAGTGGGCTAAGCATCCTCAACGATGCGCTAGTTACAGTTAATCATTTTAATGGAGAAAGATTTGAGGGTTTAATGAATCTCAAAGCTCCGGAAATTATTATTCCTGAAAACAAACAAGTCTATCCTACTGGCTACTTTTATTTAGGAGTAGAACATCTGCTTAGTGGAATTGATCATATTGTCTTTGTGCTAGGCTTGATTTTTTTAATCTCTGGATTTATTCCATTGCTTAAAACAATTACTGCATTTACTTTGGCGCATAGTATAACTCTGGCAATTTCTGTAATGGGCATATTCAAACTCCCTTCGGCAAGTACAGAAGCCTTGATTGCTCTTACCATAATATATTTGGCTTATGAACTGACAAAAGCAGAATCGGAAATAAAAAGACCCTGGTTGATGGCCTTTGGGTTTGGTTTATTGCATGGGTTTGGTTTTGCAGGCGCATTATCTGAAATTGGTATATCAAATGATCAGCTCTTTCTTTCCTTGCTGTTCTTTAACATTGGTATTGAGATAGGTCAGCTTATGGTTATTCCCATTGTTGGTATTATCATTTTCTTCTTAAATAAAATTGAACTTAAAAATCTATTTAGAAACTTTGTGACTTATGGGATTGGTGGTTTGGGTTGTTTTTGGTTCATGACTAGGATTTGGAGTATCGTTATTTAATGAACCCAACTTTTGATGCTCCTTTAGTTTTGTTAATGCAAAACTTTTTCACAATTGCCTTTTTTGTCTTTATTACAATTTGCATTTTTCTTTACCAATCTAAAAGCAAATATCTGATCGCTTTTTTGCCTTTGCTGGCTCTTTCTTCTCACCAATTTGAAGAATACGTCTTGTCTCCTCTTTTATTGGGAGATTTTTATCATTTTTTAAATTGGGCATTTAGGAACGGCATGGATATTTCCCCCATGGAAGTTACGCTGATAAACCTTATTCCCTATGTAATCCTTCTCCCTGCTTTAATTATTTCCAAGGCACGCTCGGAAAAGGTTTTTGGCATATTTTTCTTATTTAACAATGCTCTTACTATGGCAAACGCTAGCTTTCATATCGGCATTTCGACTGCGCAAAATACATTCAGTCCAGGAATGATAAGCTCTCTATTCTTTTACATTCCACTTTTCGTTTATGCAATTTTACTGAACAAAGATATTGGGCTTTCAAACAGACCTATTATTGCTATCAGCCTGTATGGATTCATAGGGCATTACGTTCTTATCTGGTCAGTAAATATTTTTTAACTAATCAGCAGCAAAAGCTGCGATGCTTCTCGCTGTTTCTTGACTTACTTCAGGACAAGAAAGCACCATTGTATCCGTTCCATGAATAGTTCCAGATAGGACTCTGCACTGTGCTTCAACATTTGCTCTTCTGAGTAATCTGTAAAAATTTATTCCCTCATCTCTTAGCGGATCGCACTCGTTAACGCTTATGAAGGTTTTTGGCAGGTCTTTGACATCATCCTCTTTAGCAAAGCCAGGCCATGCGAGAGGATTTCGCTTTTCCCAGTCTTCGATGCCGTAAACCACAGCGCCGTGATCATTATGCAAATCCAACATGATGCCGTTATTTTCCGTGGAAGATGGATTTTCTGGTAAGGGCCAAATACCTGCAATGTAGGGACATAATGCATAAAGGCCTTTAATTTCGTTTGATCTGCCATCTTGTGATAACTTCATTCCAGTCGCAAGAGTCAAGTTCCCTCCACCACTTTCACCTGAAATCACAATTCTCTCCGGATCAATATTGAGTTGTTTTGCATTAGCCTTGATGTAATTAAATCCAGAGACACAATCGTTCAGGCCTGCTGGAAAAGGAGCCACTTCTGGTGCGGAAGATGGAACTCTTGCATTTCTAAAGTCAACCATGATTACGGAAACATTCTGATGGGCTATGAGCCTGCCAAAGGCTTGGTATAACTTGTAGAAACAAGATCCGATCTCCATACCGCCTCCATGAATATAATAGACGCAAGGTAATTCCTCTTCATTATCAGGTCTTATGTTTAACAGTTTTATAGTATTACCATCTGGCTGTGACTCGATTTCAATGGTTTCGTTTTTAAGCCCCTCAAAGGAGATGGCTTCATCCAGAGCAGGGTCATTAAAAATAGCCTCATAGATCATGAGTTCTATTTTCCCTTCTTCGGTATCAACCTTAGCAAGCATCTCTTCTCTTGATGGACTGGAAGCGAGCTCAGGAAAATCTATATCTTTAAATTGTTCCTTGATTCTTGGATCTATTCTTGGATCTTCTGTTATTTTGTTAGCCATAATAATTTTCTCCCTGTAAAAATTTATTATAGAGCTAAATTTTTAAAATTTATCAATTTTTAAAAACTTTGGATTTAAGCATTGCTCATGTTAAAAATAACTTATGAAGGTTTTAGTTTTAGGTGGTAGCGGTGGAATGGGAAGATTCACTTCAAGAGCGATAAGTTCTCTAGAGGGTATCAGCTCAATAACCATTGCTGATTTAAATGCAAAAGCGGTTGAGGCATTTGCTAACTCTTTTGAAAGTAACAAAATAAAAGGCATAGGTCTGAATGTTTTAGATAAAGGAAAGTTGAAAAGTATTCTGGCTGACCATGATGTAGTTCTAAACCTTACTGGTCCATTCTTCAAATTCGCCTTTCCAGTTTTAGAAGCTGCTTTAGAAGAAAATTGCCACTATCTAGATATTTGCGATGATTGGGAGCCGACAGAGAAAATGTTTACTTTGAATCAGTTAGCTGAAGAAAAAAATAAACTTGCAATTATCGGTCTTGGAGCAAGTCCTGGAATAACAAATTTTCTTGCCTTAAGAGCCATGTCTGAATTGGATGAAGTTAAAAAAGTCTATACGGGGTGGGATATTTCATCGGCACAGCCAGAAGAAGAAAGCTCACAGTCAGACGTGAATGCGGCTATGCTTCATGGCATTGAACAAATGGTTGGCAGGGTTAAAGTTTTTATCAACAATAAATTTAAACTAGTTCGGCCACTAAAAAAAGTTCATATCAATTATCCAGAACTAGGAGATTTTAAAGCCAGTATATTTGGCCATCCAGAGGCTATAACTTTTCCACATCATTATCCTGAAATTTCAGAAAGTTTGAACCTGATGCATGGCGAAGATACGAGTTTTAGATTTATATTCAAACTACTGAGGTTTTTCATAGAGATTAAAGTATTACCAAAGAAGACTGCTGCAAGAGTTTTAGAATGGCTTGAGACAAAGGATGCTAGTTCTCCTAAAGATATGGTTAATTCACTTCCAGGAGTTTACGGCTTGGCCGAGGGTTTTAAAAACGGAGTAGAAACCGCTGTTGCAGTTTCACTGGATAGTACTAATGAAATGCTTGAAAAAATGTCAATGGGAGAGGCAACTGGATATCCTCTTGCATGCGGCTTGAAAATGTTAATTGAAGGCAAATTGAGCAAGTCTGGAGTTCTAGCGCCAGAAGCTTGCGGTATAAATCCAGATTATTTTTTTCAAGAATTGAGTGGCTTTTTCGGCCAGAAGGATCATTTGAAAACTATTGTTACCCGAAATAGTTTGTAGCTTTTTTAAAGCCAACGCCTTACTTTGCCTTTATAAGTTAAATACTCCTCCCCAAATGTTTCCTCCATCTGAACTTCCTCTTTAATTACAAACATATTTCTTACAATAAAGAAAAAAACAACCAAAAAAATGAAATTTAGAGGATTATTTAAGATTATAAGTAACCCCAATAGAAAAGAATTCATTCCAACATACATAGGGTTTCTTGTGTATTTATAGAAGCCCTCAGTAATCAGGGTAGTAGACTCACTAAAAGGAACTACCCCAGTTTTTGCCTTTAAAAATTTTGAAATTGAATTGAAAGCTAATAAAAAGCCAAATCCAATCAAAAATAGCCCAACCAAACTCAAAGGTAAAGTCTGTGTGGGTGTTTCAGTGAAGAACCAAGTAGCGAGCATGCATAAAGAAAGAACTAATAAATAATGAGGTGGATAAAATTTCATCCTCACATTGTAATATTTATAGAATTAAAATCACTACCCTCTTTAAATAAATGATTAATTTTGACTTAATGACTACCTTTTATGGATAACCCTACCTTTCTCGCAAACGTATTTTTCTTTACGTTCTCATTTGTCTGGTTTATCTTTGTAGCCGTCGGTAGCCATATTTTCCGAAGGTATTACAAAGATAGAAAATGAAAAACGCCCTTTTAATAGATCTAGGCGGCACAAACATCAGACATGCGTTTTTCTTAGAGAATACACTATCCTATATTTCAAAAAAGAAAATCTCTGATAAGGATTTCATTCCATATCTATCAAAGTTATTAAAAGAAAAAAAAGAGGATATAGACTATCTTGTTGTAGCTGCTGCTGGGCCTAATGATAAAAAATCAATTAAGCTTACTAATAGAGAGCTCATCATAGATGCTGCTGAATTAGAAACTAGACTCAATTTAAAAAAATGCTTGCTATTGAATGACTGGGAGGCAGTAGCCCATGCTCTAAATCAATTGCATCAAAAATCTTTCTTGACCATTAAGGAAGGATCCCCTTCTAATAAAAATACTTTGTTGATAGGACCTGGAACTGGTCTTGGAGTTACGCTGATTGTCGATGATCAAATAATTCCAACTGAATTTGGAAATGTTTTAAGCCCAACTGCAAGAATGTTAGATAACTTTAATTTAAGAGGTAGTAAAAAATTCTCTTCTCTTGAAAGCATTTTAAGTGGTCCAGGTATTGAAATGCTCTATGAAGAAAAATTTCATAAGAAACTTTCTTCTGAAGAAATAATCAAATTAGCTTTACATGGTAATGAAAACGAATTTTATATCGTAAATAATTTTTTGAAGACCTTCTTTATGACTGTTAATGATTTGGTCTTAACATTTTCCATTGAAAAAATAATTCTGGGAGGGTCCATCATGAATTCTTTAGAGCCGATGTTAGCTTCCGCGCAGAACTATCTTATCTCTGAAGTTAATCCCAAATATTCTCAATTAATAGAGAAACTCCAGGCCATCCTCTTATTAGAGGATGAACCTGGAATTTTTGGTTGCTTGGACCTTTTAAAAAATACCGATTGAGTATTAGCTCGTTGGCACTTCCGCTGAATTGTAATATCTGGGTTCAAGACAATCTGAAACCATGTTCCAATTGTCCTCAACTTCTGGGTTAAGATTTTGCCACTCTGCTTCAAAGGCTTGCCTTGCCTCTTCAGATTGGTAAAAGTTTCCCCAAAAAAAATCTACTTCGTCTGTTTCATAATCGGGTCCTAAAATCACATAACTAAAAGGACCAGGTAAGGATTCGGCATTATTCAAAAACATCTCAAGTTGGTTTATCACTTCTCTAAGATCTTTGCCCTCTTTACCATCCTTGTATAAACACTGATAGTATTCTGAAACAAAATCACTCGGTTCAAATTCACCAAACGTGTCATTCGCTCGAGCAATGTAAGCATCAAAGGAAAACTTTTTTTCGCCATCGCAAGAAAGAATTTCAGCTGTTTCTTCTGTCCAAGCGGTTACGTTTTCGTTTGTGTTCCAAATTTTCCAAGCTGCCTCTGCATCAGTTTTAGAATTCCAAATCAACTGCCAAAAGCCATCTTCTTCATCTTCAGATAATCTTTGTACATGCTGGATTCCATAAGCTGATACCAAAGGCGAGTTTACCTCTACCAAAAGATCTTGCCATTCAGGCAAAACATCGTTTCTAAAGTTTTCTGCAGAGTAGTAAACCCCTTCTTGACAGGGAACATACTCCATATAAAACATTTGAGGGTATTCTTCTGAACCAAGATTTGAAAAGGATAAATCTGTTTCATCGCCTGAAGAACTACAAGAAATTATCAACAAACAAAGGGAAGCAATTAAAAATATCTTTTTCATTTTATTCAACGAAATCTTGAAGGGTCATAGCTGAGTCATAAACCCTAACGTTTCTGACGATTTCAAATTCTTGCCATTCAACAAGTTTATCCATCTCTCTATCAAAAGGAGATACTCCGGTATCTCTCGCAGCAGAATCCTCCCATTCTTCCATTTCTGCTAATGACTCATAACCCACAGTGATTAAGTGAGTTTGCATGCCTCCACCAGCGATTCGTTCTGATAAATTAAATTGACCTGGAAAGGATTCTTTAACTGCCTTATCTAGATCTTCAGTGGCCTCTAATACATCTCCTACATTGGAGGGTTGTGTTCGAAATGGATAAATTGCCCAAACAGTATCTTTATTTGTGGGAGTTCCATAGTTTTGAATGAATTTGTTGATTCTAGTACCTACGTTTTCAGAAATGGAATTTAATACTGAAAAATACTTTCTTACTTCCTCATTATTTGGATCATTCAACTTAGCGATCCAGATTTCATGTTCGGCGAGACTTGGCTGAAGAAGTACAAAAGAATGGGTCTCTTCGACTTGCCCATTCGAAATGTAAGCATTTAGATGCAAAGAACCTTTGAAATTATTTTTTACAAAATCTGACTCCATGAATTTGTCAGTTGCTGCAACTATCTTTGCAGCATTCTGAGCGCTGTCTACCTTTATAAGATACTCAATCCATGTAGGCGCAGAAAAGCTTAAAGAACTTGCTAAAGCTAAAATTAAGATAATTAGATTTTTCATTTTTTCTCCTAAAAATTAAGATCATTACTATAACAAAGTTATAATAGATTGGTGTTTCTAAGAGTTATTATTATTGTTGTTGTTCTTGCGTCATGCGCCTCTGGGTTTAACGTAAAGGTAGATTCAGACGAATCTTTTTCAGCAAATAAATATAAAGACTTTGAAATCTTTAAACCCGATCCATTTAACACTAACGAGGATGAAGAAGAGAATCCTATAAGGATCAACAGAGTTGCTAAAGCTCTTTCGGATTCTTTAACTGAACTTGGTTTGAATGAAAAAGAAAATTCACCATTGAAGATTAGTTTTGCGGTCAAAGAAAGGGAAAGATTTAAGCAGATAAGTTCTTCTCATTTTTTTTATGGTTTTAGAAACGATCCTTTCTCCTATAGATTTTATGCAAATAATCATCCATCAATTAATTATTTATCAGTTAAATTTTTTGATAAAGAACTTGATAAGGTTGTCTGGTACGCAAATATGAGAATTAATATTGCTTCTCTAGACAAGCAAGAATTGACAGATGAAGTTATTTCAAAGATCTTATCAAAATACCCTAGAAGTATTTAAATGAACTCTGGAATCTTTATTTTAGGTGGAGTAACTTTTTTAGTAGCTTTTTTACTTTTTAAAATCAGCGCTTTTATTTTCTTGCTCCATGACATTAAAGAGGGAAAAGAGAGATCTTGGTTGAAGCTCTTCCAAGTGTTCATTGTCGATCTATTAATTCTGATTATCGGAGTCATTAGTACAGGTATTCTTTTTATGACTTTATTAAAGATGGCTCATGGATAAATGCAAACCAAACTTACTTTAGGTTACTTAGGATTTTTACCATTTGCAGCACTAACAATCTTGCCTTGGATTCTTGGAGAAGGTTATGAAAAAATTTCGTTCCAGTTGTTGGTTGCTTACGGAGGCATAATTATTTCATTTCTTTCAGGAATAATTTGGGGAATAAATACTGCAACACAAAAGAATTTAATAATATCCATTGTCTTTTCGCTTTTGGGATTTGGAGCAATTTTATTGGCTTGGATAAATCTAATTTTTGCCATGAGTTTATTGTTTTTTCTTTTTTACGTTTTTTATCTTTTTGAATCAAAAACAAATCCGCAGTTTTCAGATGCCAACTACATAAAGCTTAGGAAAAATCTTACTTCAGGAGTATGTGGATGTTACATGTTTTCAATTGTTATTCTGATTTATTAAACTAGAAAAGGTGAAGTGGACAAAGAAAAAAGCTAATAATTGGTATGATGAGCAGCCTTGGCTTGTAGGTTGTAATTTCTTACCAAGTACTGCAATCAATCAATTGGAAATGTTTCAGGAGGATTCTTTCGATGAAGATACCATCAAAAGAGAATTGGATTGGGCTAAGGATCTAGGGTTTAACTCCTTGAGAGTATATTTGCATGATCTGCTTTGGTCGAGGAGAGATAAATTTAAGAAAACTTTTGAAAAATTTCTAGACCTTTGTCACGAAAGGAACATCAAGCCAATTATTGTTCTTTTTGATGACTGTCACAGGCCCTATCCAAAACTAGGCAAGCAACCTATGCCTGTTAAAGGGGTTCATAATTCTGGCTGGAAGCAAAGTCCAGGTATGGCACTGGTCAATGAAATACATGAAAAAAAAATCGATGCAAAAGAATTGAATAGATTGAAAGAATTCATTCAAGGAATATTAAGAGATTATGCAAACGACGAAAGAATTTTGATGTGGGATATTTATAATGAACCAGGTCAATTTGGCTTGGGTGATAAAGCTCTTGAATTACTTCTATATACTTGGGAATGGGCGTATGAAACTAGGCCATCGCAACCTCTAACTTCTTGTCTAGATGGTTCTATAGGTGAAGAAATTCTAAAACTCAATGGTGAAAATTCAGATGTAATAACCTTTCATACTTACGAAGCAGAAAAATTGGAACCTACTATTGAAAGACTTAAAAAATTTGAAAGACCTATATTATGCACTGAATACATGGCAAGAGAATTTGGCACTACTTTTGAATTTTCACTTCCAATCTTCAAAAAAGAAAATGTTGGATGTTACAACTGGGGATTAGTAGCAGGAAAAAGTCAAACTCATTTTGGTTGGTCTACGATTTTAGAACTGCAAAAGAGGAAAGAAAATGGAGAATTTTTAAATGCTAACGACGAAATACCAGAACCCAAAGAATGGTTCCATGACATCTTCAGGGTTGATGGTACTCCTTATGATGAAAGGGAAATAGAGTTTATTAAAAAGACTGTTTTAGGATAAAAAAAGGCGGGATTTGCCCGCCTTTTTTTTAACTATATTTATGGAAAATCTCTAGGCTATTGTTTTGGCCATCCCTTAACAGGAATTACAACAGAGGTGTTGATAACTGTTCTATTATTTCCT
>CEWK01043922.1_pt1 | contig 13016 bp, 11 predicted proteins | sample 531431 | NCBI WGS metagenome assembly CEWK01 (sample SAMEA2623059, study PRJEB7988) | marine metagenome | isolation source: saline water (ENVO:00002010), including
ATCAACAATTGAGAGTTTTGTTTCAACTTTATTTTGGTATATATCGATTGTTGACCAACCAACTAAATTAAGATTCTGATTATCAAAGTAAATAATAATATCTAAATTTTCATAAGTTAATTCAAATTTATAATTATCGCCAACGGTAATTTCTTCCCCAAGTTCTCTAATTTGGCCGATAATAAATTCCTTATCTAAAATTAGGTAGAGGGGAGTTCTGTCGAGAGAATATCTAAAATACTGGTTATTTTTGTTTGAATTTATTAATAATGACTTGCCATTAGAAACTAAAACTTTCTTGTAGAAATCATCATACTCACAAAAAATTTTTTTTGGGAAGTTAATTATGCAGCTTCCTGTTTCAATTTTTTCATCGATTTTTTGTTTAAATCTAAACTTTAAATTGTCTGTGGAAATTAAATTTGAAATAATTTGAGATTTTATAGACCCATTTGCAATAGTTGTAGATAAAAAAAAAAATATTAAAATTAATTTTTTCATTTAAGAACTTCTCTTTTGCCCACATGATTAGCTTTACTTACTTCACCATTTAATTCCATTTGATCAATTATTCTTGCTGCTCGGTTATATCCAATTTGTAGTTTTCTTTGTAGGAAAGATGTAGAGGCTTTTCTTTCACTTTTAATGATTTCAAGAGCATTTTCATACAATTCATCTAAATTTTCATCATCTTTGTTTGACGACTTTGTGTCTTTTTCATCAGCAAAATTTAAAATTTCATCAACGTAATTTGGTTCAGCTTGACTTCTTAAAAAATCATTTATCTTTTCAATTTCATTTTCGGAAACAAATGGAGCATGAATTCTAACAATTCTGTTCGCAGAAGACATATAAAGCATATCGCCTTTTCCAAGCAATTGCTCAGCACCTTGTTCGCCAAGTATAGTTCTACTGTCTATTTTAGAGGTAACTTGAAAAGATATCCTGGTTGGAAAATTTGCTTTTATTGTGCCTGTAATCACATCTACACTAGGTCTTTGAGTTGCCATAATAATATGAATTCCAGCTGCACGTGCCATTTGAGATAATTTCTGAATATAATTTTCGATTTCTTTACCAGCTACCAACATCAGGTCAGACATTTCGTCAACTATTACAACAATGTAGGGCATAGATAATTTATGTTTTTCGTTATATCCATCTATGTTTCTGACTCCAACTCTTGTCATTAGTCTGTATCTACTTTCCATTTCTTTAACTACCCATCCTAGAACAGATGCAGCTTTCTTCGCTTCTGTAATAACGGGACATAATAGATGAGGGATTCCCTCATAAGTAGATAGCTCAAGCATTTTTGGATCAATTAAAATAAATTTACATTTTTCTGGAGGATGTTTGTAAAGAAGTGAAAGTATTATTGTATTAATACAAACTGACTTACCAGATCCAGTTGTACCAGCAATTAGTAAATGAGGCATAGAACTTAGATCCCCTGCAATAGGCATACCAGAAATACTTTTTCCAAGAGCAATTGGCAATTTAATGTTTCTCTTTAAAAATTCCCCGCTCGATATAATTTCCCTTAAATAAACATTTTCTCTAGAAGCTTTTGGTAGCTCTATTCCTATGGAGCTACTACCTGGAATAGTTGCTATTCTAGCTGATTCAGAACTTGTATTTCTTGCTATGTCTTCGGACAAATTTATTATTTTAGATACTTTAACTCCTGGGGCAGGTTCAAATTCATTTAATGTAACCACTGGACCATTACTTATTTTATTAATTTTTCCCTCTACACCGAAATCTAATAATATTTTTTCTAGGATTTCTCTGTCTACTTTAATTTCTGAAGAATTTTCCCTCTCTTTTTTTGTCGGAAATTTTAAAAAATCCAAAGTTGGAAGTTTAAATTTTGCGAGTTTAACTACTGGTTCAGGTTTTTTATCGAAAGAAAAATTTTCTTGAATTTCGGCTTGATTTATTTCAGGTTCAAAATTTTTTTCAGTTTCTGTATTAATTGCAATATTTTCGGACCTACTCCTATTTTTAAATAATAAGATTATTTTCTTAAATATAGAAATTATGTAATAAAATTTAAAACTTAAACTTTTCAAAAAAAATATAAGTATTAAAGCAATTAGAAAATAATAAGAAAAGTTATCTAAACTTTTAACAAACTCTAAAATAAATGTCTCTTTGTATAAATCTCCTAGAAATCCACTATTTCCGTTTATAATTAACCAATAAGATGTTTGGTCAAAGGCTGAAAAAAATAAAGATGCTAGTAGAATATAAACTACTATTAAAAATAAGTTTTCAATAATTGCTAAAAAATTTTTAGAAATTGTAAGGACTATACCAGTAAAGAAAAAAGTAAATGGTATCATGATGGATGCTAAACCAAAACTTTGAAACAACAGGTCAGATATGAAACTTCCATTTGACCCCATTATATTTTTTATTGTTGTGTTTTCAGGAAAGATAAAGTTTGGATCCTCTGGAGAATAAGTTATTAAAGATAAAAAAATAAAAATAGAAGTTAATATTATTAAGATACCGATTAACTCAGCCAATCTATTTATACAAAAAGTCCCTATTTTGTTTAATAATTCTTTCATATAACACAAATCAGATTTGTCACTTTTACCATTATACTATTATTGTTAAAATTAAATAATAAATGAATGCATGTCTAATAGGCTTAAATATTACAAACTTAATACTAGCAATATTGCTAAGTAAAAAAGGTTTTCAAATAGATCTAATCTTAGAAGAAAAAAGTAAGCATATAAAAAATAATAGAACAATTGGAATATCGAAAAAAAATATAGAATTTCTCAAATCAATTTTAAAGATACCAAACAAATACCTTTGGCCAACATACCAAATCGAAATTTTAAATTTAAAAAATAATCCATCCAAAAAAGTAAAATTTAAAGATAACAAAAATGAAAATTTTTTTTTAATTACAAATAATGATTTATTAAATATATCTGAAAAAAAATGTAAGGAAATTAAAAATATTTATTTCAAAAAATATCAACCAAAAGATATTTTAAAAATAGAGAAAAATAACAATTATAATTTTGTTATAAATTCTCAATTAAATAATATCCTTATAAAAAAGTTTTTTTCAAACAATATTAAAAAAGATTATGATAGTATTGCGTATACATTAATTTTAACACATAAAAAAATAAATAATCATACTGCTATACAAATTTTTACAAAATATGGCCCATTAGCTTTATTGCCTTTATCCAAAGACAAAACATCTGTTGTATATTCAGTTCAAAAAAAATTCAGACTTAATTTATCTCAAGTAAAAGATGAAATTTTAAAACATTCAAAGAAGTATGATATAAAAAAAATATCTGAATTAGAAAAATTCAATCTCAAATATTCTTTTCCTAGAAAATTTGTTCATAAAAATATTCTCTGTTTTGGTGATGCTTTGCATAAGATACATCCTCTTGCTGGGCAAGGATTTAATATGACACTTAGGGACTTAAAACTTTTTTCAAATATAATTGATAATAAATTGAGCTATGGGTTAGAAATTGATCAATCTGCTTTGCTAGAATTTAAAGATAAAACTAAGCATTTAAATTATATTTTTGGTGCTGGAATAAATTTTATTAATGACTTCTTCAAGTTAGATAATAGATTAGATGGTGTATTATCAGATCACTTTTTCACTTTGTTTGAAAAAAATGATTTTTTAAAACATAGTTCTATTACTGTAGCTAATAAAGGTTTAAATTTTGTTACTGAATAGTTTTGTTTGTGAAGCTATAGTTAGTGTAAGTAATCAAAATTTCCTCTAATTTATTTTTTCTATCAATTAGATTTCGAGTCTCTAATAAAATTTGTTTTTCCTCTAATGTGAATGGTGAAGCCATTGACAAAGTATTAAGTGTTTGCTCTACACTTTGATTTTCAAGATCTTTCCAATTGATTTTATAACCTTGGCTCTCAAATAGATTCTTGAGGTCTTTGAAAACTTGTTTCAAATCAGAAAACAATAATTGTTCTTTTTGTTCTACTAAGTCATTTGAAAAGTTTTTGAAATTAACTTCACATTCCCGATAAAGCTTATTTGAACTTATCTCATTAATTGTTTCGTATCTGCATATTCCATTTAAAACTATTAAATATCTCCCATCTTCTGTCTCATTAAAACTTGTGATTTTACCAACACATCCTATCTTATGAAGATCTGGCTTTTTTAAATCCCCAGTTTTTTTAGGCTGAATCATTCCTATATATCTATTACTCTTCATACTATCATCTATCATTTGTATATATCTAGGCTCAAAAATATTTAATGGAACAGTAGTCTTTGGAAAAATTATAAAATTAGATAGTGGAAAAACAGGTATTTTTTTTGGTAAATCTTTATTTAACATCATAGATATTTAATTATGAAATAATTATATAGTATTACATCTTAATATTTCAATGAAAGAAAATAAATTAAATTTTGATAGATTAAAAATTTTTAATCTCTTCCAAGATAAAAAATATGCCAAAATATCAAAGATATCGAAGTCAATTTTGAAAACTTTTGCTCAAGATAAAGAGATTTATAAAATTATAATTTTTAGTGAGCTGAATGAAAAAAACTTTAATAAAGCTAAAATAGTATCAGAGAAACTTCTTGACTTAATTAATGATGCTGAAACAAATTATATACATGGTAATGTTTTAAAATTACAAAACAAATTTAAGGAAGCAATAATTTTTTATCAAAAAGCAATTGATTATAAAAAAGATTATTTTGAAGCCTATAATAATCTTGCCACATCTCAAAAAAATATTGGTTTAAAAGATCAAGCATTTGAGAATTACAAACATGCTATTAAATTAAAAAAAAATAACTTAGAAGCTCATTATAACTTAGCAAATCTATTGTATGATGAAAAAAGATTCGATGAAGCTCGTGAAAACTATGAAAAGGTAATTGAAATCGATAATAATTTTCCACAATCATATTTATTAATTGGTCTTATTAATTCTGTTCAAGGAAATTTTGAAGAAGCCAAAAATTATTTTTTAAAAGCTACAGAGAAAGATAAATTTTTAACTGAGGCTTATGTTTATTATGTAAATACAAGAAAAATTGATAAAAATGATAAAATAATAAAAATTTTAGAGGAGCTTATAAGTCATACAAATCTTCATCCCAAGTACGAACAAGACATTTCATTTGCTTTAAGTAAAGTTTATTTTGATATAGAAAACATTGATCTTGGTTTCAAATATTTAAAAAAAGCAAAAAAATTATATTTAAAAAAAATTGATTTCTCAATTGAAGGAGAGAAGAAATCCTTTAAAAAAGTAAAAAAATTCTTCTCAATAAACAAATTTACAAAAATAGATTTTAAGGACAATTATAAAGTTTACCCAATATTTATATTAGGCATGCCCAGATCAGGCACGAGTCTATTAGAACAAATTATATCAACGCATTCCCAAGTTTTTGGTGCTGGAGAACTAAACATCATGCCTAAAATTTTTTATGAAACCAACTGGAATGAAAAAACAAACCCAGAGGAATTTTTCAAATTTGTAAGGAAAGAATATTTATCAAATATAGAAAAAATTCAGACTTCAAAAAGACTTTTAATAGATAAAATGCCTTTTAATTTTTTTTCTGTAGGGTTTATTTTAAACTCAATTCCAGAGGCAAAGATTGTTCATATGTCAAGGAATCCAATGGCTGTTTGTTGGTCAAATTACAAGTCTAATTTTTTTGATAACATTGGCATGGATTATGCTCACAAATTAGAAAGTATAGCTGAATATTATATAATTTATAATGAAATGATGAATTTTTGGAAGGAGAGATACCCGATGAGTCTTATAGAAGTAGATTATGACAAATTTGTTTTGGATTATGAAACCAACTCAAAATCAGTGATAGGGAAAATTGGGCTGAATTGGGAAAACAAAATTTTGAAATTTTATGAAAATAATAGAGCTGTTGAAACAAATTCGTTATTACAAGTTAGAAGCAAAGTTTATCAAGATAGTTCACAAAAATGGAAAAAATATGAGAAGCATTTAAAACCTATTATGGATATACTTAAAAACAATAATATTGAATTCTAAAAATGATTCTATGGATAGCTTCCTACCCTAAGAGCGGAAATACTTGGGTAAGATCACTTATTTGTTCGTATTATTATACAAATGATGGTGTATTCACAGATGATGCGATATTAAAAAATATTGGACAATTTCCTGAAAAAAAGCATTTTGAAAAATTTGACTATAATACTTCAGTTCCTGGTGATACGATTAAATTTTGGATAAAAGCTCAAGATTCAATTAATCGAGACAAAAAGTTCAGATTTTTTAAAACACATAACTTTTTAGGAAAAATTAATAATACACAATTTACAAATGAAGAAAACACATTGGGTGCAATATATATTTTAAGGGATCCAAGAAATGTAATCACATCAATTAAAAATCATTTTGAAATGACTTATGAGGAATCATTAGAATTCATGCTTAATGAAAGAAAATATACTTATGATTATTTCAAAAAAAATGATTATGGGGATTTTCAGTTTTTAAGCTCATGGGAAAAGAATTACCAAACATGGATAAACAATAAAATGTTTCCAACGTTAGTTATTAAATATGAAAACTTAATAAGCCAAACTTTTGTGGAGTTTAAAAAAATTGTGGATTTCATTGATAATCTAATGAAACAAAAAAAAAAATTTAATGATAAAAAAGCCATTAATGCTTTATCAAGTACAAATTTTTCTAATTTGAAAAAAGTTGAGAATACAATAGGTTTTTCAGAGTCTCTAATTTCAAAAAATAATAAAAAAAAAATTCCTTTTTTTCATTTAGGCCCAAAAAATGATTGGAAGGAAATACTAAATAAAGATTTTCAAAATAAGATTAATAAAATATTTAAAAAAAATTTAAAAGATTTGGAATATTTGTAAAATTTAATTTTTTTTCTTAAATGGATGAAAATTAGAATTCTTTATTTGAAATTTTTTCCAACTTTCATCAAGTGAAATTTTTGTACTTAAATGAACACAAAACATATTACAAGAAATTATATTAGAGAAAATATTTTTTGAATTTTTAAGAAAGTTATTTGGATTAAATAATGCTGGCAAATGCCAAAACATTATATATCCAAGACTTTTAATTTTATCTATTAGTTTTTTTGAATTTTCAATATTATCATTTTCTAAATAAAGAATTGGCTTATATTCATTTATCAATTTTTCAGATCCTATTATTACATTTAACTCTTGACCCTGCACATCAAATTTTATCAATCTAACTGAATTCTTTCTAACAGAATTATTATAAAAAAATTCATCTAAGGTGTTAACTTGCACGCATTCAGAGTTATCAAACTTATCTCTGAAAATTCTTGCATCCCCATAGTTACTTAATTTATTTGTAGCAAATGTATTCATATATGCCTCACCTTTTTTTGATGATATCGCTATTTTTGAAATTATAACGTTTTCAATGCCGTTATCCTTTATATTTTGCTCAAGTAATTTACGATTTTGCGATTGTGGTTCAAAAGCGTATATTTGCCCACCATTTGATAAATGTTTCGCTAGAGGCACAGTGTGTGTACCAATATTGGATCCTATTTCTATAATTACGTCATTATTGTGTACCAATCCTTTTATTAATTCAACTTCGGATTCTGACCATTCTCCGTACTCAGATAAACTTTTACCAACATATCTGTCATTGTCATAAAATGAAAAAATACCGTGCTTTAATTTTTGTTTTATAACGTTGACCATAATTTAAATCATACACTATTTTGCCTATTGCTTAATTTTAAAAAAGCTAATATTTTCAATACATATAGATCAAGCGGGCATAGCTCAGTGGTAGAGCGTCTCGTTGCCAACGAGAAGGTCGTGGGTTCAAGTCCCATTGCCCGCTCCATGAGGTTAAAAAATTGATATAATACTATCAGCAAATGATTATTTGGATTGCTTCCTATCCTAAAAGTGGAAACACATATTTACGATCTTTCTTATGTTCATATTTCTTTAGTGAAAACGGAAAATTTGATTTCAATTTGTTAGATAATATTAAAAATTTTCCAGGAATACATTATTCAAAAAATAAAACAGATAGTAACTTAGAAGCAAGTAGAAACTGGATTATTAATCAAAATTATTTTTTTGACAAAACAAAATTAAATTTTCTGAAGACACATAATTCTATGCAACTTTTCGAAGGAAATAGTTTTACTACCAAGGATCAAACTATCGGAGCAATATATATATATAGAGATCCTAGAAACATTATTACATCTCTTAAAAATCATTATTCAATGAATTATCAAAGTGCATTCGAATTTATGATTGATAATAAAAGTTTTATTATTCAAGATTCGTATGATAATGATAAAAGTAATTTTACTTACCTTGGATCCTGGGTAAATCATTATAAATCGTGGTTTTCAACCAAGAATTTTAAAGTAATGTTAATTAAGTATGAAGATCTTCAAGATAAAAAATTTGAAATCTTTATAGATGTCATAAAATTTATAAATTTCTTAAGTGATAAAGATGAGAAAATTAATGAAAATAAATTAGAAAAATCAATCAAATCGACTAATTTTAATGTATTAAAAAATAATGAGAAAAATTATGGTTTTGTTGAGGCTGTAAAATCTAAAATAAGTGGTCAAAAAGTAAATTTTTTCAATTTAGGTTTTAATAACAGGTGGAAAAAGATTTTACCTAAAGATTTTCAAATAAGTATGAGTGATTATTTTAAAGAAGACTTGAAATTTCTTAAATACTAGGGATAAATAACTTATGACAGATTTATCTGAAAAAAAATGCATACCTTGTGAAGGAAATATTCCCCCCTTTAAACTTGAAGAAATACAGAACTATTTAAAAAAGGTTGATGGATGGTCAATAAAGGATGACGGCCTAGATGGTTACCATTTAATAAAAGACTTTAAATTTGAAAATTTTATAAAAAGCCAAAGTTTTGTAAATAAGGTTGGAGAAATTGCTGAAAAAGAGGGTCATCATCCAGATATATGGTTTGGATGGGGTTATGCCAAAATTAAAATTTACACACATGCTATAAAAGGATTGGCTGAGAGCGATTTTATATTAGCTGCAAAAATTGATAAAATATCTAATGTTTAAAGTGACGTGTTTTAGAAAAAACTAGAATGGTACCTGTTTCATTTGCATATTTAATAATTTCTTTATCTCTAATTGACCCTGAAGGTTGAATAACGGCACTTATGCCTGCTTGGACTAAAGTTTCTATTCCATCTACAAATGGGAAAAAAGCATCTGAAGCTGCTACTATTTCTTCATCATGTTTATGATTTTGAAACTTATACATTTTTTCAATTGCAATTTTACAACTATCCAAACGACTTGGTTGACCAGAACCTATGCCAACAGTTCTTGTATTTGAAGCTAATACAATTGCATTTGATTTTACATATCTACAAACATTAAATGCAAACTTTAAACTTTTGAATAGTTTATTGTTAGGTTTATGTTTTGAAACAACGTAAAAATTTTTATTCTCAAATTTTTTATTATCAGGAGTTTGAATAAGTAGAGAGTTAAAGTTTGATACAACGGTATTAAAATTATTTAATTTTATTTTAGAAGAATCTATAATTCTTAAATTTTTTTTCTTCTTAAGTATTACTAATGCATTTTTCTCGTAACCTTTCCCTATAACTACTTCAAAATATGTTTTTGATAATTCAACTGCTAGTCTTACATTAATTTTGAAATTACACGAGACAATTCCACCAAAAGCACTAACTGGATCACAACTTAATGCTTCTTTAAAACTTTCAAGTTTATTTTTATTAATGGATATACCACAAGGATTAGCATGTTTTACAATCACACTACCAATATTACCAGGTAATGACATCGATGCATTGAGTGCTGCGTATAAATCATTGTAATTATTATAGCTCAATTTTTTGCCATGTAGTTGATCAAGATTTGTCGATCTAGAGTAATCATATAGTGATGCACTTTGATGTGGGTTTTCACCATATCTTAATTTTTCAATTAGATTTGCAGATATTATTTTTTTTATTGGATGATTTGTTTTATTTTTTGTAACAAAATAATTTGAAATCATTGCATCGTAAGATGCAGTTTCTGTAAAAGCTTCCTCAGACATCTTTTGTCGGAAATGTAATGATGTTGATCCATTATTTTTATTTAACTCTAAAATTAAGTTTTCATATTGATCCAATTTTGTAATGATAGTTACATCGTTGTAATTTTTAGCCGCCGCTCTAACCATAGCTGGTCCACCAATATCAATATTCTCTACAATTTTGCTATGATTTTTAGTTTCACTTATTGTTTTCTCAAAAGGATAAAAATTTACTATTACTAAATCTATATTTTCAAAATTAGAGGATTTCATCTGTTTTTTATGAGATCTTTTATTTCTCTTGTATAAAATTCCTGCATGAATTTTTGGATGTAAAGTCTTCACTCTTCCGTTAAGAATTTCAGGAAATTCAGTAAAAGTTGAAACTTCTTTACATTTAAAACCAAGTTTTTTTATTTCTTTATAAGTTCCACCAGAACTTATTATTTTAATATTATATTTTTGAATAGCCTTTAAGATTTTATTAAGGTATCGCTTATCTGAAACTGAAATCAAAGCCTGTGAAATTTTTTTCATTAAATCTTAATTATTTCCCATTTTATCTCTTGCTCGTGTTTTTCAGTAGAGCCAGATATATATATATTTTGATTTTCTAAATAATTATTTTTATTACCAAAATATAGTCCAGTTTCAACATCAATAGACGTATTTTCTGAATAAAATCTCCATGCAGAATTTTCAAGTTCGATTAGTATTATATTTTTATTTTGTGTTTTTGTTACTTTTGTTGTGGGCATCAAATGAAATCTAATTTCAAAACTTGTAGGTACAAAATTTTTATTTTTTATTAGCTTATCAGTGCCTACAAATTTATTTGTCTCTGGAAAAAATTCTAATAATCTTTCATGAATGGTTCCGTAGTTTTTTGAATATCCATCATGTGAACTCTTAATTAGCCAATAGTTTTTTTCTAATACAACATTTTTATTTAAAGTTTTGAAATTGAATTTATTAAATATTTTACCTTTAAAATCTTTTTTAAAATTTGCTACAGATTTATTGTTTAATACTAGAGTAGAGTGTGCTGCAGTCGATCTTGATATTAAATTTAATTTTTTTTTTGTATCTTGAAAATATCCAGAATTACAAATTAATTTTTTTCCTTTAAATATTAGCTCAAAAGATAATGGTCCACTTTGATAATTCTCAGAAAATTTATTTTCTGGAGGCGGTCCAATATCCATTCCAACAATTACATTTTTATTTGTTAAGATGCTATATCCACCTAAGTCATTTTTTTTATTCTTAAAGTAGTATTTTTGAAGATCCAAGTACTTGTCAAAGTCATCTAAATTACTTTCATGGTTTCCATTAAATAACAAACTATGTTTGGTTGAGCTCCATAAAAAATCATATCCTTTGCCTAAATGAAAAATTATTTCGTCAAGATATTCAGGAATTTCGTTAGATGATTCCTTAAGCAGTTCTCTTATAAGTATAAAATATTTTAGATAGAATATTAATTGTCTTATATTTCTGGATTTTGGAAAAAATTCAGAATCAAACGAATATTTTATTATTTTTTTTAATAGTTCTAGACCAAATTCTAAATATCTATCTTCATTATAAGATAAACCAGTTAAGATAATTGCAGCACATCCTAATAATTTATCATGATAATTATCAGATTTTTTTATTTCGTTAATTAAATGATTTACCTGCTTAAAAACTATTTTATTAAATTTTTCTTTATAGATTTTGTCCCCTTCATCATACGTCAATTGCGAATTTGAAATCCATGAGATTATCCTTCTAGATAATATGTCGATTTCCCATAAATCACTGTTATATCTTTGATTATTTTCAATCCATTTACTTATAATTGATAGACAAATTTTTTTTGAGGATTTTAAGTCAATGGAAAATAACCAAAAAAAATTATTTAATTTTTTATAATCCTTATAAGCAATTTTGTTAATTTCCAAAATTTTATCGATCTCAAAGTCCTCAATTTTATTTTTAGTTTTATCATATTTTGCAATAGTGCTTAAAATGTTTAAAGAAGGTTTATAAATTAATGCTTTAAGATTTTTTGAGGAAATTTTTTTGTCGTAAATAGACGAGTTAAAATAAATTTTTCTTATTTGACTAAAGATCTGATGAAAAGTCTCATTAATAATTAACGTGTAATTATTTAATTTCATTTTACACTAATTTTAGTGTCTCAATATTTTTCTTAATATCCCCATTATTTTCTTTAAAAACTGTTGTACCAGAGACTAATATATTAGCTCCAGCTTTTAGTATATCTTTAGAATTTGAGAAATTAACACCACCATCAACCTCAATATCAAATTTATAATTATTTTTATCTTTTAATTCTTTGAGTATTTTTATTTTATTTAATACTTCAGGAATAAATTTTTGGCCACCAAAACCTGGAAAAACACTCATAACTAAAACTAGATCAATATCATTAAGATAATTAGAAATTTTATTAATTTCTGAGTCAGGATTTAATGAAACACCGACCTTTTTATTCAAACTTTTTATTAATGATATTGTGTCCTTCATATTCTCTGTCGCTTCAGGATGAAATGTAATGATATCAGCACCAGAATCTGAATAATCTTTGATGTATTTATGCACTGGGGATATCATTAAGTGAACATCAAACATCAATTTACAATGCTTTCTAAGTGCTTTAATAACTGGTGGTCCTATTGTGAGATTAGGTACAAAATGCCCATCCATTACATCAACGTGGATCATATCTGCCCCTCCTTCTTCAAGACGCTTAATTTCTGCCGCTAGCTGACTAAAATCTGCTGATAAGATTGATGGTGAAATTTGAATTTTTTTCATCGATTACTAGATTTACTAGTACCAATTTTTAAAATTTAATTGAATTAAAAAATTGA
>CEWK01133245.1_pt1 | contig 12965 bp, 12 predicted proteins | sample 531431 | NCBI WGS metagenome assembly CEWK01 (sample SAMEA2623059, study PRJEB7988) | marine metagenome | isolation source: saline water (ENVO:00002010), including
AAAAAAAAAAAATATTAATAAATTTTTGTCATATTTAATTTTTGAGTAATTAACCAAAAATACTAAACTGATCAAACCTATTATTATGTTTAAGAATAAGCTTCCTGCAATATAAAATATTGGAAAAAATATTAATAATGTAAAATAAAACTTATTTTTAATCTCAAAGTCTAATTTAAACATCAAATAATTTACTTTTTATACTATCTATCTTTGTTAGTTTCTTATTATCTAAATCGTAAATATTGTAATTTTCAATTTTTTTTAAAAGATTTTTAATTTGGTTTTCACTTGGATTATTTTTTTTCAATTCTCTAAACTTATAATCGATATATTTATTATTTTTTTCTACTTCAATATCTAAAAAAAGATCTTTTCTTTTATTATTTACAAAAAACGCGTTGTTACATGCTTTGTTAGAACCTATGAAAAAAAAATTTTTTGAATTCATTAGATTTATTATTGCTAATAATGATGACCCGTAAAAAATTTTATTATAATTATCTCTATTAAAATGATCTTCATCAGGAACTGTTAATGACAAATTTGCTCCAAATATTGGATTATATTCAGCAATTACAATATCACAATTTGATATATCAATTTTTTCTAGAATCCAGTAATCGTTTCCATCGACATCTATTGAGAGTAGATTAAAATTATTAATGAAACCATATTGCTCTAGTATATTATTAATATTTTTAGAAGTTATGCTTTTTTGACAATAATATATATCGTTTTTCCAAAAAAAATCCCGTTTTTCAATAAACTTTAATTCATGAATTTTATCAATTAGAAGTCCTCTAGAAATCATAGTTTCGCATAGAAACCTCGTATTTGCTTCCTCATAATCACCAGTACCAATTTCTACAAAACTAATATTATTTTTAAAATTCAATTTATGCAGTAAAAAATTTATTATACCATCCTCTCCAAATTGAGAAAAGATTTTTATCTCAGCGTCTCTTATATTTTTTATTTTATTATAATTTGTTTTAGATTGAGCAATATGTATTTCACCTAACCGTTTCTTATTATTATTTAGTAAATTTTTGAACCTATATTTTAAATAGTTTATCATTTAATTTTTTTTTTATATTTCTGTATTAATTTTTTAAAAACACTAATTATATAAGATTGTTCAATATACTTTAAATCAGGATACATGGGTATGGACATCGCCTGTTCGTAATACTTTTCAGAATTTTTAAAATTTATTTTTGGTAAGTTATTTTTTATTATTTTTAACTTATTTAATGGAATATAATGACAATTGACAACAATATTTTTTTTCTTCAGTTTTTTTATAAACTGAAATTTATTTATTTTAAGTTTTCTGAAATCAATTCTAATTATAAATAAGTGTAGTGCAGATAGTTTTAATATTTTTTTGCAAGGTAGAGTGATCTCAGGAAGTTTCATCTCATTGAAGTACCTTTTTGCGATAAATTTCTTTTTTTTTATAAATTTATTTGTCTTCTTTATCTGAGATAATCCTAATGATGAATTAATTTCATTAATTCTAAAATTAAAACCTAATGTTGTAACATCATATTTTGTTGGAAAATTTACTCTATTAATCCCAGAAAAATCTTGTCCATTTTCTCGTATTAATAAAAGTTTTCTATAAATTTGTAAGCTATTCGTTGTGATAGCACTACCTTCAGCAGTAGTTATATTTTTAACAGGGTGAAAACTAAAAATTGTTAAATCTGAAAATTTACATGATCCAATTTTTGAATTGCCATACACAGAACCAAACGCATGGGAAGCGTCTTCAATTATTTTAAACCTATAAATTTTTGAGAGTTCTTTTATTTTTTTAAGATTGCAAGGTAAACCAGATAAATGAACTGCAATTAAAATTTTAGGTAATTTTTTCTTTTTTTTTGCTAATATTAATTTTTTTTCTAAATTGTTTACACATATGTTATTTGTATCATCAATATCTACCAAATCTATTTTTGCTCCTAAGTGTAATCCACAATTTATACTTGCTATATAAGTTACATTACTCGTCCAAATTATATCATTGTTGCTCAAACCAATAGCTTTGCAAGCCATTAATAAGGAAGAGCTTGCATTGATTGTGGCGCAAACATATCTTGACCTACAATATTTTTTTATTTTATTTTCAAATAAAATAGTTTTTTTTCCCTTTGTAAGAAATTTTGATTTTAGAGTTTTAATTACTTCATTAATATCGTTTTGATCTATTGTTTGCTTAGAATAATTTGTAATTTTCATTTATTTTGTTATTTTTTTAAGTTTTGTAACGCTACCCCAAAATCTGTCAGCCTCTTTTTTTGAATTTCTGTAATAACCATACTTAATATTTAACTTAGATTTCCTTTTTTTTAACCACTTTTTAATTAAATTTTTTAAACTTATTGGTTTCCCAGAGCAAATATTAATAATTGTTGTCTTTTTTGTACTTTCCAAAACTCTAAAAAGTAATTTTGCGACGTCCTTTACATCTAAATAATCTCTAATCTGATTACCTTTAGACATATTAAAATATTTCTTTTTCATTGTAATTGCATTATTTATCTGTCCAAACAATGTTCTTTCATTTTGACCTTCACCAAATACATAGAAAAGTCTACCCCATAAAATTACTATTTTGTCTTTTGAAAAATATTTTTGTAATGAATTCCTTAATCTATCTTTGGATTTAGCATAATTATTAAGTGGCTTAGATTTAAAACTTTCTCTAAGTTCGCCATTTCTTTTTCCATACTCTGAGCATGTTCCTAAAATAAATATTTTTTTAATGTTGGTATTTTTAAATTTTTTTAAAAAATTTAAATGATTCCTATAAGTTTTAAAATGAGTTTTGCTATCATAATTGTCTAATTCAGACCAAGCTAAGTGAATTAAATATTCAGGTCTTCCTAATTTAATAAATATATTTTTATCTATTTTTTTATTTAAATCTAGTTTTATGTTTTTAACTCTTGGATGTTTTAAATTATTTTTGTTGTATATGTTTACAATATCAACATTTTTTTTTTTTGAATATAATTAATAAAATTTCTTCCTATAAAACCACTTCCCCCAGTGACTGCTATTTTCATAAAATTTAAAAATTAATTCTATCTTCTTCAATTACTAAAGGTAAGTTTCTTGAGTGTGTTAATATTAAAATTACGTATTCTCCCAATATACCTAGCATTAATATTTGTAATGATGCCAAACCAAATATTCCAATTATTAAAGGGGCCAAACCTAAAGAAAATTTACTCCAAAAAATAATTTTTAAGAAAAAGTATAATACAGATATAAATAAACATATTAAACTAGATATAAAACCAAATATTATCATTACTCTCACGGGAATTTTGGAATGCTTTATTATACCTAAAATTGCTAAATCATATAAACTATAGAAGTTGTTTTTTGTCTTACCGTATTTTCTTAAAGGTTGATGAAATTCAATTATACTTATAGAGTCGGTGAGTTCAGTTATTAATCCTCTAAAATACGGGTAAGGATCATTTATTTTTTTTAGATTCATTATAATATCTTTATCGTATATTCCTGACCCTGTAGTATTTTCTACCAAATTTGTTTCCCCTATTTTTGAAATAAATTTATAAAAACTATTTCTTACAAAAGTCATAAAGAAATTTTCCGAGGATGATTTCCTTTTTAACATTACAACTTTATTTCCATTTTTCCATTTATCAATCAAATCAGGTATTAACTCTATTGGATCCTGAAAATCAGCACTTAGTAGAATTACCGCATCTCCACTTGACTGAAGCATCGCATAATATGGTGACCTAATGTGACCAAAATTTTTACTATTGAGAATAACTTTTAAATTCTTATTTTTTTGGACTAACGATTTAAGGATATTTCTTGTTTTATCAGTCGATTTGTTGTCAATGACAATATGCTCATATTTATATTTTAAATTCTTAAAAATTTTTTCAACCTCTAAACAAAGTTTTTCAATATTTTGTTCTTCATTAAAACATGGAGTGACAATACTAATCAATTTATCAGACATTTTTTAAACTTTTAATTGTTTTAAGAATGGAATCTAGACTACTTTGATTATTTTTAAACTGAAAATTTTTTTTTAATCTTGATATGTTCGGGACATAAAAATCTGCTTCTTTCTTAATTATTTTTTTATCAACAAATTGAAGTTTATATTTTTTTGCAAGAATTTTACCAAGCTGGTTTAAATCCACTTTATCCTCAGAACCAACATTAAAAATACGTGATCTTGGATTTTCTTTTAATAAGATTTTTATTAAATATTTACTCATAATGTCCTCGTGCATATATGATCTATATACTTTAAAATTTGATTTCATTATTATTGGTTTATTGTTCAAAATTGATAATATAAATTCACGTACAGCATATTTATCTGAAATAAGATTTTTACCAACAAATGTAAAACATCTTGCTATTTTTACATCGAAAATATTTGCGTTTAGTTCAAGAAAAATTTTTTCACACTTCATTTTTGACAAAGCATAATCGTTTTTTTTACTATCTTTAAATTTGACTCTTTTATTATTTTCTAAATAATTTTCAGTTAAATTTTTTTTTTTGTTTAAATATCCATAGACTGCACCAGAACTTACATATAAAAATTTTGTTTTTGATTTTTTTTTTGATAATATTTTGTATATATTCCGCGCAGCAAATGTATCTTCTTTAGAATTTTTTAACTTTGCAAGATAAATAATTAAGTTTGCATCTGGTAAATTTTTAGTTTTAGTAATATCAGTTTTTATTTTTATTGTTTGGAAATAATTACTTTTTTTTAAAAAACTTGACTTATTTTTTTTAGATACGATATAAATTTTTTTAAATTTTTTTCCTTCAGGGTTATTTATTAAATAATTATGTATTGATCTACCAATAAAGCCGGTGCCACCTACTATTAAAAGGGTAAACATTTATTATAATCTTAAATTAGATATATCTTTTTTTGTTAAATTTGGATACATGTCGTCTAATTGTCTACCATAAATTAGTTTAGGTATAATCTTTTCATTTGGAAAAATGTTTATCTCAACTATTGTTGTTTTTTTATTTTTGAAAATTTTTCCTAATTTTGAATAAATCTCTTTATCATTTTTAATACTAACGTAATCTAAATCAAATGATTTAGCTAAATATTTGAAATTAGGATTAGTAACTCCTGAATTTTTATTTGAAGCTTCATATCTACTATTTAAATATGCATCTTGAAATTGTTTAATAATCCCATATCCAGAATTATTTAAGATAAATATTTTTAGTTTTAATTTATAATTTTTGATTGTTTGGAGTTCTTGAAGATTTAATTGTAAACTAGCATCTCCATTAATTGAAATTACAGTTGCGTTTTTTCTAGAAAAGCAAGCACCAATAGATGCAGGTAAAGCATAACCCATTGGAGAATTTCCAAAAGATGAAATTAGTTTGTTATTTTTACCTATTTTTAATCCTTGAACAGCCCATGTAAGATGAGCACCAGTATCTCCGACTATTATATCATTTTTTTTTATTTTTTCTGATAATAACTGAAAAAAACGATAAGGATTTACAAAACTTTTATTTAAATTTTTTTTGATTTGAATATCTTCATATTTTAATTGTAGACTCTTTATTTGGTTTATCCAATTTAATTTAGTTTGTATTTTTAAGTTCTTTAATGATAAGAATTTTTTAAAAAACAAACTTAAATCTGTCTTAATCTTATATTTTATTTTAAGTCCATGAGTTTTATTCAACTCATTTTTATCAATATCAACAGAAGCAATTTCAGCATTTGGAGCAAAGTTGTATCTTTTGCCGCCAATTACTCTTGTATCCAATCTACATCCTAAATTAATAATAAAATCAGACTTTTGCAAACATATATTGGCTACCCTTGATCCATAAACGCCTATGGTTCCAATGAAATTTTTTATTTTATTGTCAATAGAGCCAAATCCAGCCCATGAGGCAACTACTGGCAAATTTGTTTTTTTACAAAATTGTAACAACTCTTTTTTTGTATTTGATATTTCTACACCCCCACCAACAATCAATAGTGGTCTTTTTGAATTTATTATTTTTGATTTTAAATTCAAAATTTGGTTATTATTGAACCTTTTTGGATGAATTTTTTCTGAATTAAAAAATTTCTTCTTAGGAACAATTTTTTGATTTTGGAAATTCATGGGTATATCAAGCAATACGGGTCCAGGTCTTCCAGAAATTGACATATAATAGGCTTTATTTAATATTTCCTCAATTTCATCTGCTCTTTTTAATCTATAAGCAAATTTTGTTATTGGTTTTGAAATTGATACTATATCTGTTTCCTGGAAACCCCTTTGTCTTACAGGATACTTTTTTTTTGAAATAAGAAAATCATTAGAGTTAATTTGACCACAGATATGAATAGTTGGAATTGAATCAAACCAAGATGAAGCAATTCCAGTAATTAAGTTTTGGGCTCCAGGCCCCGATGTTACCATAGTGACACCAGGTTTTTTTTTTGTTCTAGCATAACCATCAGCCATCATCGCTGCACCTTGCTCATGAACAGCACATACGTAATTTATATTTTTAACTTTTCTAAAAGCATCTATTAAGAAAGCGATTGATCCACCATTTACCAAAAAGACTTTATCTATTCCTTTTGACTTAAAAAAATTTAAAACATATTCCGAAAGTTTCATTTGTTTTTAAAAAAACTTATTATTTTTTCGGAACTATGTTCTAAATGTTTATTTGTCAAACCTGGAAATAATCCAATCCAAAAAGTATTACTCATAACTATTTCAGTGTTTTCTAAGTTAGATCCAACTCTATATTTAACATCTTTCATATATGGTTGTTTGATTACATTACCTCCAAAAAGTAATCTTGTCCCAATATTATTTTCATTTAAATATTGCATGAGTTTTGTCCTATCAAATTTATTGATATCTCTAATTGTTAATGGGAAACCAAACCAAGAAGGATCAGAATTTTTTTCTTTTTCAGGTAGAATTAAATATTCTTCAAGTTTTTTAAGTCTTTCATACAAAAAAGCAAAATTATTTTTTCTTGCTTGAATAAAATTTTCTAATCTATCTAACTGAGCCAAACCACAAGCTGCTTGCATATCTGTAATTTTTAAATTAAATCCTAAATGAGAGTAAGTGTATTTGTGATCATAACCATAAGGTAAGTCTCCTAGTTGCCATTTAAATCGCTTTCCACAAGTATTATCTTTCCCTGGTTCACAATAACAATCTCTCCCCCAATCACGAAAAGACTCAGCAATTTTTTTCAACCTTATATTATTAGTGAAAACTGCACCCCCTTCACCCATTGTAATATGATGAGCAGGATAAAAACTTAATGAGGCTAGATCTCCAAATGTTCCCAGAAATTTATCTTTGTATTTTGATCCCAAAGCATCGCATGTATCTTCAACTAACCACAAATTATATTTCTTACATATTTCCAATATTTTATCCAAGTTGAATGGATTTCCAAAAGTGTGTGCAATCATAATACATTTAGTTTTTTTGGTGATAGCATTTTCAATTAATTCCTCATTAATATTATAAGTAGGGAATTTCACATCAATAAAAACTGGTATTGCGCCAAACTGGATGCTCGGATTTATAGTTGTGGGGAATCCAGCAGCAACAGTAATAACTTCATCTCCTTTTTTAATTGCTCTTTCTCCTAACTTTGGGGAGGTTAGTGTATTAAATGCCACTAAATTTGCAGATGAACCTGAATTTGTAGTTATTAAGTTTTTTACATTTAGAAAATTTGAGAGTTTTTTTTCAAATTTTTCATTGAATCTTCCTGTAGTAAGCCATCCATCCAATGATGCCTCAATCATATTTCTTGCTTCTTCTTTACCTATTACTTTTCCAGTGATCGGAACAACGTTAAAATCAGTTTTTTTTTCTTTATTTTCAATAAACTGGTCAGCAAGATTTAAAATCTGTTTTAAAATTTCTGTGTTTTTTGACATTTTAATCAATTAACGATTTTATAGTAATATATTATGTTTGAAATTAATAAAGTAGACTTGTATCCACATAAAATCAAGAAAAGATGTGTAAAATTACATTTAGTATCAGTCATTTTATAAAAAATTAAAATTAATATAAATATCATAGGGTCAAAATATTCTTGAAAAATAATGTTTGCACTAGAAAAAATTATTAAAAATATTAAGAAAAAAATAGTTAAGTTTAAAGATCTACTTGCATAATATAATATTGATAAAAATCCCAACCAAGATATTAAAATAAACAATATTTTTTGGTGATTAAAATCTTGTATTATAGTATTTAAGTGAAAAGTTAGCTTATATATTATTCCACCACCTAATTTAATATCATAATATACATCACTTGTTTTGATATTTTCGTAAAACAAAAAAAATAAACAAAATAAAGAAATTACTATTATAATTTTTTTTACTTTAATAAAGTTTAAAATTCTTATTTTATCCTCTAAAATTATAAAAGGAATTAAGTAGAATAAGCAGATTGAGAAAATAATAGGTAGGTTGACTAATTGAAATTTTATAGTTCTATCCAAAGCTGCATAAGGAGGAATTAATCCATTCCATTGATAAAAAAAATATAAAGATGGTATAAGAAAAACTGAGAATAGAATTATTAAGACAAAATTTCTGAATGCAAATATATTACTGAAATTATAATAATAAAAAAAAACTATTAAAATAACAAAAGCATAGCTCTGCCTTGAATAAAAAGCCAGACATGCGAAAAATATAGAAGATATAAAATTTATTTTACTTTGACTTTTTAATGCAAAGTAAATGCTCAAAAGCATAAATAAATATCCAATATTTTCCTCTAGTATCCAAAAAGTGGAGGTTCTAAAATAAGGACTTAAAAGCACCAAAGACGAAATAGAAAATAAAATATAATTTTCAACATTTAATTTATTTTTTTTTTTTAAAAGAACTAAAATATTGTAGAAAATAAAAATAACAGAGAATGATATAATTAAATTAAATAACTCTAAATATTTTAAATTAAAAATTCCTAAATAATTTATTATTAAATAATATATTGGAAGAGAGGACGATTCATACTTTACCCAGTCAATTTCACTAAATTCGTAATTTTTAAATAAAATTATATTATTATATATATGGGCAAAATCTATTTCACCACCACCTGCTGAATTTTCTTTTAAAAAAAAACCAACTAAAAAACTTAAATAAATTAAACAATTAAAAAAAATTAAACTATATTTAGTATTCATTTACCTTCTTAATATAGAAACTAAATACCTAAAATTTAATAATAAAGAATGAGTTAATAATATAATTTTTTTGTACATATTTATCCTTGTTGAATTAATTATTTTAATAAAATTTTTATTAAAATGATAATATGGTAATAATGACATATATTCCTTTTTTATATGTTGCTTTAGTTTTTTTTTTGAGCTGAGCCCCTCCCTTCCCAAAATAATGAAGGTTTTTTTTTCTCTGTGAACTTTTCCATTATTTATTAAGCTGAGCATAAAAATCCAGTCTGATGCCAAATAAGGTTTGAGAAATTTAGAGGATTTAATTAAATTTTCGCGTCTAATTAAACTGTAAAATAATCCGTGTGTCCTCCAACACCTGCTGAAGAAAAGTTTTATATTATTGTAACTATCATTTTCAAAACTAAACTTTTGTTTCTGAATTTCTTTTTTTTTATTGTTAACAAAATAGTCAACTCCCATTGATGCCACCAAATTATTATTATTATCTAGGTTTTTTGAATTTATTAACAAAAAATTTTTTGAAATTTGATGATGAGACGCGATCCACATTATGTATTTACCTTTAGCTTTTTTTAATAAAAATTTAAAATTATCAAAAACAGATAGTTTTTGCTTTTGTTTATATAATTTTATTCTTTTGTATTTTTTTTTATATGAATTGCAAATACGAAAAGAATCATCTACTGAATTATTGTCTGAAATAACTATTTCAAAATTATCGAAATTTTGTTTAACAACAGACTCAAGGCATCTTGATATAGTTTTTGCAGCATTATAGACTGGAATACAAACAGTGATTTTGGAACTTCTAATTGACATTTAATTGAACTATAGACTAATTATTTTCAGACTGGTAAGTTTATTCTTTTTTAAATCATTATTTATCTCAGAAATATAATTTGGGTTAGAAACAATTAATAAATCTTTTTTTTGATTTACTAATTTAAAGAAATTATATTTTGAAATTATTTTTATTTTTGACATAGGCAAATATTTACCACATTTAGATCTATTAATATCGATTGCATTTTTAACTTTCCCAATTAACTTTTTTTGTATTAAGCAGTGTACTAGAAACATACATCCTTTAGTTGCTGCTCCCCAAATATAGATATTTTCGTAATTTTTTGAGAGCTTATCGAATTTATCTATTTGTCTTTTAACTTTAGGAAATAAATTATTGAAATTTAATTTTTGCCAATTTGTTTTTTTTTGATATTCCTTTTTAAAATTGGAAGATAAATCTTTAAGATTTGCTAAAATATATTGGTATTGTTCATTAAAACATAGCTCTGATGAAGTATAATTATTATTAAAAATCAATCTGAGGGATTTTTTACTAAAGTAATTTACATGCTCATATGTGATGTCATAAAAAGCATTATTTTTTTTTATCCAAGTATAGTTTGGTACCTCAATCAATATAAATACTGAACCAAAAATTTTTTTTATTTTATTAAGGAAATTAAATGGATTAGGAATATGTTCTAAAACATGTCTCAAAACAACTACATCAGTTTTAATCTTATCATTACTATTTAAATATCTTTTGACAATTTTTTTATCATTTCCTTCGTAAGTTGAGTCGTAGCCTTCATAAAAAAAGAATTTATCTTTTTTTAATATCGAGAGAAACTCACCCTTACCACATCCTACCTCGACTATCTTCTTTCCTTTCTTAAATTTCCTTTTTAAAACTTCATAAATAAATTTCATATGTTTTTGAAAAATTAAGGACTTTGATTGATCATTTTGATAGTTTTGATCATATTTAATTAATTCATGTCTAAAGTAACCATTTTCTATCATATCGATCTTTTTATTATATCTTAATAAAATTTTTCCATTAGCAGTTCTTTGATTTTTTTTTTTAAGTGGACTATTTGGTATAACTGGAACAACTAATGTTTTGATCATAATCTTTTTAAAAAACCATCTGGCGCAACAGTTATAAGTAACTGATTTTGGATTGTTTTATCATTTTTAAAAGATAATTTTTTGTTATTCAAATCAAATTGATTATTTTTTTTTAAGAGTTTTAAATATTTTTTTAAAGCAGATTTTGGATTATCATTTTTACCCCAAGGTCTATTTTTACCATATGTCTCAGGTAAATCATCTATGATTGTATCAAATACAACACAGTAACTTTTTTTTGATACAAGTTTTGCATAAATTTTTAATTCCTCATATACATGATTATGTGTATGATTGCTGTCTAAAAGCACCATGATTTTTTTGTAACCTTTTGCGATTTTGTAAACTTTATTAAATACTTTTTTTTCTACACTTGATCCTTCGATAAGAGTAATTCTTTTAGACATTTGATGTTTTTTAATTTTAGAATAATTATTTTTTTTTATTTTAATGTCTATTCCAATAACTTTTGATTTCAATTTACTTTTTTTAAATATAAGTTCTTGAAGACTTGCATAAAATATCAGTGAACCTCCTCTAGCTACTCCAGTCTCAATTATAAGATCTGGTTTAACATTCCATATTAATTGTTGGATGCCTATCATATCTTGAGGATGTTGTATAATTGGTCTTCCCAACCATTCAAAGTGATATGAATATTTTAATTGTCCAGCTCTATTAAGCCATTTTTTTGTTAAATTTTGTATTTTTTTATCTTTACCTTGCCTTTGTATTTCATTCTTTGTATCTCTTTTAAAATTCATATTAAGTTTTTTTATATTTCCAAGGTGCCATGTTAGATTTCCACATATTATTCAATATATTTTTTTCTCTTAAAGTATCCATAGGTTGCCAAAAATCTTTATGTTTATAAGCAGATAATTTCCGCTTTTTTATCAATAAATTAAATACATCTCTTTCCAATACACAGTCAATCTTCTTATTAAAATATTTAAAAATATCTGGCTCAAATACCATAAATCCTCCATTTACCCATCCTTCATTCTTATTATTTTTTTCTTCAAATTTTTTTACATTATTATTTTTTATTTTTACGGCCCCCCACCTAGCTGGTGGTCTAACAATTGTTATAGTGGCAATTTTTCTTTCTTTTTTATGATGATTAATTAATTTATTGATATTAACATTTGATACTCCATCACCATAAGTCAACATAAATGGTTCTTTATTAAGATATTTTTTTAATCTGAATACTCTGTGACCTGTAAGCGAAAATTTTCCAGTATTAATTACTTCAATATTTAAACCTTTAAATTTTTTTTTTAAAAAAAATTTTTCTATTATTCTTGACTTATATCCTGAGGCAATAATAAAATCATTGTAACCAAAGTTTCTATAAATATTCATTATATGTAATATAATAGGTTTATTGCCAATTTTTACCATTGGTTTAGGTATTAACTTTGTTTCTTCGCTCAACCTTGTTCCTAATCCGCCAGCTAAAATTACAACTTTCATTTATTATATTTTTGTTATTTTTAGTTTTGGAATAAAAGTTACACATTTAATTTTAGGACTTCTATAAAATTTTCTTATAAAATTAATAATTTCGTCTCTTAGATTCCAAGCAAATATAACAATATAATCAAAATCATTTATTTTTATATTTTTTGGATGCTCTACTTTAATACTAGTTCCTGATATATATTTGCCCTGCTTAGTTTCAGCATTATCTATTACATATTTTATATTATATTTACTCAATCTAAATATATTTATAAACGTTGATGCTTTTGCGGCAGCTCCAAATCCAATTACTTTTTTTTTTT
>CEWK01131318.1_pt1 | contig 12955 bp, 13 predicted proteins | sample 531431 | NCBI WGS metagenome assembly CEWK01 (sample SAMEA2623059, study PRJEB7988) | marine metagenome | isolation source: saline water (ENVO:00002010), including
AATTAATAAAAAAAAATTAAATTTTTTTTTGATATCTTTTTTATAAATTAATTTCGTTTAATATTGTATTTTGTAGAAACCAATTTTCAGGTGATTTTGGTTCGCTAACAATTAAAAAATATTGAGTAAAAGCAGATGTAATCTTATTATCATCCATCATTATTCCTGAAACAAGAATATCCATTCTTCTTGATCCAGAAGGCATAATTTGAATTTCCTTTATTTTCATTTTACTTAATATATTATTATTTTGAGAAGATATTAAAAAATCGATAAATTGCTGTGAACAATAAGTATTATCTTTATATTGAAATTTTGTATAATCCTTAATAAAATTATCTTCTATTAATTTTAAAATATTATTATTCCAATTGTAATAAAAGTAATCTATATATTTTCTACCTGTCGCCACAACATCAATTTTATTATTTATATTGTAACCTGTTTTTTCAATTTCCATATAATATACTTTCCAAGTTCATTTTAAATCTATTTCAATATTTTTCATATTTAATTATATTTTTAATAACATTATATCGATCTATAATAATTTCATTTATATGATCAGGAAGGGTAATTGTTTTTAAGTTACTTAGAAAATTATCATAATTTTCAGTATAAATCTCAGAAATAATAACATTAGAACAAAGTTTTTTTAAATCTAATGGTGTATACATACTAAATTAACATAGAAAAGTATATTTAATAATCAAAATCATCATTCACATAATCTGTTATTTTTTCTTTATATGTATAACCTTCAACATAGTAACCTTTATTAAAAATATATTCTCCACAACATTCACTAAATGATGAACAAGCAATAATATACAACTCATTACTTAATTGTAATCCATGTTTTTTACAAAGATACTTTAAACAATCAACAAAATCTCGTTCAATAATACCTTTAGTAAGAGATTCATCTATTTTTAAATAATTTTTTTCTATTAAATATTTTAAACAATCTATTGATTTATTTTTTATTAAAAATTTCTTATGTTCATCGTTTATTTCTAGACCTTTTTCGAGATAAAATATCATTATATTTTTATTATCATTTTTAATTGCTCCATTAATACATTTATCTGTAAATTTAAATCCTATTTTATCAAGGTAATTTAAAGTATTTATTTTAAGACGCCAAGATGATTCTTCTAAATTCTCTTTAATCATTAAATTATCTTTTAGATCAATTATATTTTCATTAATATATTTCATACAATTAAGATTTGATAAACATGAAGGAAGCTCTATACTATTAATATCTCCTACTGGACATCCATTCATATGTGCATATTTTAAACATTCATATGAATTCCATAAGATACAATATTTAATTGTTTTTAATCCCCAATCATAATTTTTTTCAAGAAAAAATTTCATTATTTCAAGTCTATTATATTGTCCTGCTAGATCTATTAAACCTATTTCAAGTGTAAATATATTATTATTCCAATATTGAAACATTCCTAATTCATATGCATATTTAATTATTTCAATTTGATTCTTCGCTATTAAAATAGAAAAAAAATCATCAGTTATCAATAACTTGTTAAATTTATTAGATTTAATATATAGTTTAAATGTATCAATATTTGCATGGCGTGCGATTGTATTAATATCTTCATGTTCAAAATTATAATCTCCTCCTAAACTAAGTAAATATTTACAAATATTTGGATCATCATTTATAAGGCCATTAATAAATAATTCTCTTTCTTTTGATATTGATTTCCGAGAACCTCTATAACCACCTAATTCTAGATAGCTTCTTTCATAAACAGATGGAACAATGTGATCAATTAACCATTTTAACATCATTAATGTTCCATGGCTAGCAGCCTTATAAATTGTGTATTGATCAATGGGACAATCATAAATTAATGCATACTTAAAACAATCATCGTTTTTAGATTTTATTACATTATTCATAACTTTAGTATTCCATGCAAATCCATTTTCATGAAGATATTTAAAAATAAATATATTACCAGTTGCAGCTGCATCAACCATAATTCTATGTGTACTACATTTATAATTACCTCTATTTTCAAATAAAAATTTTAACCAAACTAAACTTTCATCATGTACTGATTCTAATAAATAGGAATCATATCCGCCACATCTATCAAAATATACTTCTTCATAATCAGAGTCTTGTATTGTATCTTCTGTAGTTTTTAATTGTTCATTACAATCATTTTTCATAAATTGTGGAAGGTCAATCATATGTTCATATTGTGGATCGATAATATATGGTTCTAATGTAGTTTCGCAATTATTTATAATGTAATTTCTCATTACATCTTTATCTACTAAAAAATAATCAAGAATTCTAATGACACTGTTAATATTTTGTCTATTTATATTAGTCAAAGCATCTAAATTAATAAAATCAGGTAATGGAATATTATCTAAATCGTCTAAATTAGATTCTGTAAAAGTTTCAATAAGTTTACTTTTTTTTAATACAGGTATGGCTAAAAGTGAATCTATTTGGAATTCCATTTATTATTTATATTAGTTAGTAATCTTTAATTGTTTTAATTATATTTAGAAATATAATATCATTTTATATAATGAATCAAAATAAATGTGATTTATTATATAAAAAATTAATTACATGTTTAATTGAAAATAATAGAGAAGGAGTATGGGCTCGTTATGAATGTAAAAGTATATTGGAAAAGTATTATCAATGTTTTTCTAGTCTGAAATAATTTTATCTCTAAAATAAATAATAGTATCTTTTAATGATTTATTTGGTATCTCATTAAATCGATTAACAAATTTATTAGTCATAAATACCTTATATTTTTCAGAATCTATTGAAATTTTATTAATATTTTTTTGATTAAGATTCAAATTCATATCTTCTTGAAAAAATATAATTCCTTCATCTATAATATTAAAACAAATAATAGAAATTTTTTCTATCAACTTCTTATTATTCGATATTTTCTCCAGTATTTTTTCATCAAAATTTATATATATTATATCAAAAATTCTATCCATAGCTACCAAATCTTCAAATAAATGATCCCAAAATATATTTGTTGTAATTTCTCCTTTATAATTTGAGTCCTCATAATTTCCTATCTTAAAAAAATGTATATTATCATCAACATCAAAATCATTATCAACTTCATTACCTATTGTTAGAATACTGATATTATCATCAAAGTTATTTATTACTGAACCAATATTACTGGTTATTGTTCTAATATCTATCATTTATAAATTAAAATAATCTTCTTTTTAAATTATAATTTATCATAAGTGTATAAAAAAATAGCGTTTTTTTTATACAATGAAATATATTGAAATTAAAAATCTGACTTTTCAATATGGTGAAAAAAAAACAATATTGAAAAATATAGATTTGGATTTTGAATCAAATAGTCGTTATGTGATTGTAGGATTAAATGGATGTGGGAAATCTACGCTTATTAAATTAATTGGAGGGAAAACATTATGTCAGTATAACGCGATTTCGGTGCTAGGTAAAGATCCTTTTCGAGATACGTCTCTAAACAATCATATATGTTTTCTTGATAACCAGTGGGGTACAAAAACGGTAGCTTATGTTGGTTATAACATGCCATTACAATCAGGAATGCAAGTAAAAGAAATGATGGTAAAGTTGAAACAAGAGTATCCAGAAAGAAACGAAGAGTTAATGAACGTATTAAAAATTAATCCGGAATGGCATTTAAATGCGATAAGTGAAGGGCAACGAAAAAGGGTTCAATTATATTTGGGACTTATAAAACCATTTGATATATGTTTGTTAGATGAAATTACAGTAAATTTGGATATTTTAATCAAAGACCGTTTTATGAATTATTTGAAGAAAGAAAGTATAGAGAAGAACGCCTGTATTATTTATATTACGCATATTTTCGATGGACTAGATGATTGGTGCACTGATTTAATATATATGAATCGCAATGGAAATATAGATTATTTCGGAAAAAAACCGAATGAACCAATATACCCGTATTTACTTAAAAAAATGAAACAAGAAGATTATGATTTTATAGAAGAAGAAGAAAATAAAGATTATGCAAATAAAAAAAATGCGGGAGGTTACAGTGATGGTGTATTAATTGATTACAAAATTACAAATAAATAATCAAAATAGTAAATGCAATTCCTGCTATACTTGCATATACTCCGGAAAATGAACATGGATATCCAAATGATTTTTTTTCAGGAGCAGACGAAAGTCGTTTATCTATGTTTTTTAACCGCTGTATTTCATATATGAAAGAATAGGTAAATAATAAAATATTAGTAAGTGTTTTATTATTTTTTTCTATTTTCTTTCTTTTTCTTTCTAATAAGCAGAAATTTTAAGCAGGCTAACATATATTATTAAATTATAACTTATGTTTTCTGAATGTGAATGAAAATCTAATATCTTTTACTTTTTTTTCTACCGGTATTTCGTGAGTAAATTCTTTCTGAAAGTTACCACCCATTTGCAATAAATGATAACTTTTTGTAGGAACATCTAATATTTTTTTACCACTGTTTATATCTCTTATTCTAAATTTTCTTTCAGCTCCAATTGATAAAGCAACAATCCCAATATCTTCTAAATTATCTTCATCATCAGTATGAAGTCCTACATAATCTGATCCATCTTTATATTTATTAACTAAGATTCCATTAAAATCACAAGAGAAAAAATCATTTATTAAATCAAGTAGTTCCTTCAAATTATTAGTTAAAGGTTGAGATTTCAGTAGTTTTTTAGAATAATAATAACCTATTGAATCATTTGAAAAAAACCCAACATTTCTTCTTTGAATAACCTCTTTTCCATATACTATAATTGGTGGATTATATAATAATTTCGAGTCTACCTCTAGTATACACTTATTAACCAATTTTTTATTTTCTTCAAATGAATAAGTGTTTAAGAATGATTTTTTAGTTTTAATTAATTCTTCTTCTTTCATTTTATATAAAGAATAATCATAACTTTAAATAATGAATAACTCAATTGAATGTTTACCATCTGAAATACAAAATGAAATCGGATTATATCTAAATTTAAAATGTAATTGTTGCACTAATCAAATTGAATTTACAAATTATTTGAATGATGATAATATAATAATTATTGGCAAATTTGTTTATTGTAATGTAATTTGTCTTAATGATTATTTTTTATATGCTTAAGATTAATTTTCTTATGAAATTTAATAATGTTCAAAAAGAATAATATTAAATTTTTATTTTTAGTATTTGTAATTTTATCGCTATATTATTTTACAAATATATCTTCAAATAAGTATTTATGGTCAAAAAGGTACATTGATTATAATTATTATAATGAGATGGAAACAGAATACATTTCTAATAAAAAAATAATATTAAATCAAATTAATAATTCTAGTAATTACATTTGGATTAGAAATACATCAAATAATAGCAATGTCAAAACAGATCTTGATTATTTCGGAGATTTGATTGATTATATCAAAAAACCAATAATATTAATTACTACTGATGGGGATAGATCTGTACCTTCATCTTATGATAAAAATCTTGTAAGTAAAATATTATCAAGTAATAAAATTATTAATTGGTATACTCAAAATTATGATAAGTCAATTATACATCCAAAATTAAATTATTATCCTATTGGTTTAGATATGCATACTAAAAAATGGTTAAATATTAGTTATTTTGATAAATTTAGATCTAACGAAACATTAAGAAATAATAAATTTAATTATTACATCAGTTTAAGAAATAATAAAATTAATAAAAAAAATAGAATTTTTTGTGACTCCCACTTATCATTATCTCATCCAAGAAGAAAAGAAATGTATGAAATCTTAAAAAATAATGAAATGATTGATTTTTTAAATGAAAAAGTAAATCAATTAGAAATAATGAAAAAATATTCAGAATATAGATTTGTTTTATCTCCAAGAGGGAATGGATTAGATTGCCATAGAACTTGGGAAGTATTTTTATTAGGATCTATTGTAATTACTGAAACATCTTCATTAGATGATATGTATATTAAAAATAATTTACCAGTAATAATTCTGAAAAATTTTAATGACCTAAATAGAATCAACTGTGTTGATTCATTGAATGTATTGTACTCTAAGTATAAAAACAAATGTAGTAAAGATAATATTTTAGAAAAATTTAATCCTGAATATTGGGTAAAAGAATAATTAGGGTAACCTTATCATATTTCTCAATCCATTTTGTCTTAATGGAGGTCTAGCTGTATCAGAAAGTTCTTTTTCCGGATAACCAAACCATATAACACCAATAAAAATTTCTTCTCCTGAATTAATTATTTTTAAAATATCACTTGTATTTATTTGTAATGCTCCAGTCATCCATTTACTTCCAACTCCATTTGAAGCCATAAAAAGCATGAATGTTTGTACTGCTGCTGAACAAGCAGCATAATCTTCTAAAAATAATTTTGATCCTGGAACATTCTTAGAGTTCATAGTAACAACCATCCAATTTGGGATATTTCTAAATTGTTTTTCTTTTTCTTTATTAAGATCAATAATTTTATTAATTGTTTCATCTCCACAAATATAGAATCTCCATGGTTCTGTTAAAAAATGATTAGGTGCTAAAATAGCAGCTTTAATTCCATCTACTATCAATTGTTCTGAAACTACTTTTTCTTTATTATATTTAATAATTGATCTCCTGGCCAAAAATGGATTCAATTTGAATGAATTAGCAGCATAAAAATAAAATGTAGCTAATATAAGTATAGTTGCATATACATATTCCATCATATATATTCCAATCTTATATTAATGATAATTTATTTCAATTTATTTCTAGATACAATAACCCATAGTATTGGAAAATGTATTATATTTACTTTCGTGATCTAACTTATTCATCTCATCATAAAAATCTCCTAATTCCACTTTAAATTTTCCTTCTCTGAATATCATAGTATCTTCATAATCAGAAAGAATTAAATAATCGTAATCTGATTTGATGTTATCTCTGGTAAATTTATAAAAGTTAGTCTCTATACTAAAGTTATATTTATCAATTGAAGTTAACTCTTTTTTATACTTTTCTAATCTTTCATCATATTTTGATTTACTAAATATTTTGCGATGTTTATCAAATTTAAAATTAAATTCTTTTTCATTAACTGTTGCTCTAAATACGATTGATTCAGTTTCTTTTGGAAATTTTAATCTTAATTCTAAAGCTCTATTAAAAAATGTTATGATTGGTGGATTTGATTCTAACATTCCAGATTGATCTATTTGTATGCTATCAATAATATTATTGTCCTTGTCTTCAACCAATAGTTCATATTTTATTGCTTTTTCATTATAAAATTTGTCTAATATATCAGCCTCTTCATAATCATTTTTAATATTATATTTTCTTTTTAGCACTTCTTCTAATTTTATTTTATCAGTAAGTATATCTTTATTTGATTCTTTTAATTTGTCTTTAATATTTATATTTTCTATATCCCTCTTTGATAAAAATTCTTCTAATGATACTATTGGTTCTCCATTATCTCTAGTTTTTATATTGAATTCTGGTTCTAACATATATAATATAAGAAAATGGTTACTTTAAGTTGGTTCGGTTTAAGAATCATTTATATATAGTTATTTTATAATGAAAATTATTGTAATTGGTTGTGGTGGAAGAGAAAATATATTAGTACAAAAATTATTGTTTAATAATGATGTATATTGTGTTGGTAATTGGTTAAACTATGATATAACTAAAAATATTCCTGATAGCCATTATTTTTTAACAGAATTATTAGAAGACTCAGTATTTAATATTTGTAATGAAATCAAACCTGATATAATTGTTGTTGGACCAGAAACATTATTAAATACTGGATTTGTTGATAATTGTAATAAAGTTGGTATAAAATGTATTGCTCCTGGAAAAAAACTTGCACAATTAGAAACTTCAAAATATTTTACCAGAAATTTTTTACGGGAAAATAAATTACATGAATTTAATCCAAAATATAGTTATATTACTAAGTCAAGTTGTTTAGATAATGTAATTTATAATTACCAAAAATTTGTAATTAAATTAGATGGATTGGCTGGTGGAAAAGGAGTATATGTCCAAGATGATCATTTTAATTCGATAAATGAAGGAATTGATATTATATCTGAAAATATGAAAGAAGAAGGAATTCTTATTGAAGAGAAATTAGAAGGTGAAGAATTTAGCTTATTTACTTTAAGTGATGGAACCCATTTTTTTCATTTACCTCCTGTAAAAGATTATAAGCGAGCTTATGAAAATGACAAAGGACCTAACACAGGTGGAATGGGAAGTATTATGGAAGAGTTTAATTTTTTAGATCAAGATAATATTACTAAATGCGAAAGATTAAATTCACTTGTTTTAGATAGATTAAAAGAAAAATATGATGAACCATATATAGGAGTTTTATATGGAAGCTATATGAAAACAAAAAATAATGAAATTAAATTAATTGAATTTAATTGTCGTTTTGGGGATAGCGAAGTATTTAATTTGTTAAATATTATTGAAACTGATTTATCATTAATATTTAAAAGTATGATAGATGGAACATTAGATAATATAGATATTAAGTTAAAAAAAAATATAAATATTGTAAAATATTTAGTTCCTAGTGGCTATCCAAAAGATTCTATTAAAACAAAAATTGATTATCAAAATAAAAAAAATGTTTATGCTGCAAGTTTAGATAATAATGGTATGTTATTAGGATCAAGAGCAATTGCTGTTTATGCTGAAGGTGATACAAGAGAAGAGGCTTATGAAAATTGTGAAAATCTAATAGGTGAAATTACTAATAAAAATTTATATTGGAGAAAAGATATTGGATTAAAAAATGATGCATATAAATTGGCAGGAGTTGATATAGATAAAGGAAATGATTTTGTTAAAATTATTAAAAATGATGTTGAATCTACATATAATTCGAACGTATTAGGTAAACATGGAAATTTTGGTGGACAATTTAATTTCAAAAATAATACATTAGTAGCATCAACTGATGGTGTTGGAACAAAAGGTATATTAATAAAAAAATATACAAATAGTTATTATATATGTGGTCACGATATTGTAAATCATAGTGTAAATGATATATTGGTACAAGGAGCAACACCTTTATTTTTTCTTGATTATATTGCTAGCAGTAAATTAAATATAGAAGATAGCTCTAGTTTTGTTAAGGGATGTTGTGATGCTTGTAAAAAAGTTAATTGTGTTTTATTAGGTGGAGAAACTGCTGAGATGCCTGATGTATATAATGAAGGTCATATGGATATGGTAGGTACAATTATTGGTGAAAAAAAAATTAGTTTGTGCGGAGTAAGGAAAAATGATTTAGCAATTGGTTTAGTTTCTTATGGTCCACAAACAAATGGTTATACATTAATAAGAAAAATATTGGAATCAAATATACCACCAAATAATGTTTTACAACAATTATTAGAACCTCATGGTTCTTTTTTAGAGCAAATATTAGAAATAGATAAATATTATAATATATCAGGAATGTGTCATATTACAGGAGGAGGATTAACCGAAAATTTAAAAAGAACAGTTCCTAAAGATTTATGTTTAGATTTAGAAAATTTAGAATATCCGGAATGGTGTCTATGGTTAAAAAAATATGGAAACTTATCTGATTCTGAAATGAAAAAAACATTTAATTGTGGAATAGGTTTTGTTGTATTTATAAATTCAAGTAAACTACATATTCAAAAAAGAGGATACAATAAGTTGAGAATTGGTATATTAGGATCAACACGTGGTACAGATATTGACATGTTAATTGATTGTGTAAATAATACTGATTCTATACTTTTTAATAGAGTTGAATTTGTTTGTGTATTATCTAACAAAAAAAATAGTGGAATATTAGATAAATGTAATAAATATGGATTATTTACCCAATATGTACCATGTCTAAAAGATGAAAGTAGAGAAGAATATGATAATAAATTAACTGAAATTTTTGAATCAAAAGAAGTAAATATGATATTGTGTATCGGATGGATGAGAATTTTATCATTAAAATTTATTAAAGAATGGAAAAAATGTTGTTATAATGTTCATCCAAGTTTATTACCAGATTTTGCAGGAGGTATGGATATGGATGTCCATAAAGAAGTATTATCATCTTCAGTTAAGGAAACTGGTTGTACTGTTCATGAAGTAACAGAAGAAGTAGATTCAGGTCCAATTATTGTACAAAAGAAATGTCCTATTTATGAGACAGATAATGTTGAAATATTAAAAAATCGAGTCCAAAAATTAGAAGGTGAAGCGTTAATAGAAACAATTGATATGTTTGCTTGTAATAAAATTGGACCAATATATGATATAAATAATAAATTTGGAAAAAATTTAGGTATTGTGAAATCGAAATAAAAATATGAAGATCGCATTCAAATTAAAAGTCAATTAAAAGTTAATTAATTAATAATTTATATGTCTAAAGTAGGAATTATAAGATATCCAGGATCCAATTGTGATATAGAAACTCTTGATTATTTTAAAGATATATTTGGTGAAAATGATAGTTCATTTTACATATGGCATAATTGTGATGATGTAAATATTTTAAAAAATGTAAAATTACTTGTATTACCTGGAGGTTTTGCTTTTGGTGATAGAGTATATGATAAAGCAACAGAAGAGTATAAAATCTCGCCAGGTACTATGGCATTAAAAAGTCCTGTTAATAAAATTATATTGGAAGCGGTAGAAATATGTATACCAATTCTAGGTATTTGTAATGGTTTTCAAATTTTAACTCAAATGGGTCTACTTCCAGGAAAACTTGTACTTAATGATTGTAAAACTTTTGTATGTAAGAAAGAAAATTGTATTGTTAATTACGGTAATATAAAATCAAATATTCAATTGTGTATTGCTAATTCATATGGTAAATATGTTACTGATAATGAATTTAATAATACAAAATTTAATCCATTTATTCTATATGAAAATGGAAGTATCGGTGGTGTATGTGATTTAGAAAAAAAAATATTTGGAATGATGCCTCATCCAGAAAGAAATAATCATGATTTTAAACATTTACTAATTGAAATGTTATTTGATAACAAATTTTTAACAAGCCAATTCAAGTTTGATCATTGTATTCATGATTTAATGTTTAGCGAACATATATCCTATAAAACAACAAGAAAATATTTGAAAAAATTGCATACACGTGAAGATTGGGTAGTTCAAGGACCAGGAGAAAATGCTGGTATAGTTGATATAGGAAAATCAAACGATGGAACTGATTATTGTATTGCTATTAGAATCGAAAGTCATAATCATCCTACATATATTAATCCATTTGAAGGTGCTGCAACAGGTGTAGGTGGTATATTGAGAGATATATTTACAATGGGTGCAAGACCAATAGGTATTTTAGATTTTTTGAGATTTGGAACTTCTAATCATAGTACAGATTTATTTGAAGAGGCGATTAAAGGCATATCTTACTATGGTAATTGTGTAGGAGTTCCTAATATTGGTGGTGATTACAGAGTACACGAAAGTTATAATACAAATCCTTTAGTAAATGTGGCATGTTTAGGTATTGTTAAAAAAGAAAATATTGTTTATGGTAGTGCCAAATCTGAAAATACCTTTTTGGTATACGTTGGCAGTAAAACAGGAAACGAGGGTATAAATGGAGCAGCCATGGCTTCTAATACTTTTGAAAATAGTAAAGTAACTGAAGAATTAGTGTCAAATGTTCAAAAAAGTGATCCGTTTTTAGAAAAATTATTATTGGAAGCATGTTGTGAAATTTCTGAAAATAAATTAATAGATGGTATGCAAGATATGGGAGCAGGAGGGTTATTATGTGCGTCATTGGAATTAGTAAAAAGAAGTCAAAAAATACGTATTGATGATTGGAGTTCTGTGGTAACAGATATGGGATGTAGTATAAATTTAGATAAAGTACCTACTAAATATAAAATGGAAAATCATAATATTTTAATATCAGAATCACAGGAAAGAATGTTACTAGTTTGTAAAGAAGAAAATTTAGAAAAAATCGGAGAAATATTTAAAAAATGGGATTTAGAATACAGTGTTATTGGTAAAACTGATATGACTGGTAAATATAGTGTTTATTACAATAATTGTCTATTGTATGAAAAAAGTATGGATTCTTTTAGTGATATACATGATTACTCTAACACACCAACTAGTAAATTTACAACAAAGTCAGATAGTTCTAAAAAAATAAAAGATATGGAAAAATGGAAAATTTATGATTCTACTGTTGGAAATAGAACACTAAAAGGTCCAGATAAACCAGGTAGTTTTTCTATTTTAAATATACCTGAAGTAAACAAACAGTTAATATTAACATGGGGAGAATCGTTTAATGAATGTTATGAAATTATGAAAAATTTTGAGAATGTAAAACCACTATGTATTGTGAATTGTTTAAATTATGGAGATCCTAAATTTAGTTTATATGATTTTAAAGAGGATGTTCAAGAATTAAATGACAATTGTTTAAATTATCATATACCTATAGTTGGTGGTAATGTAAGTTTATATAATACAACTGGAAATAAATCTATAGTACCAACACCTATATTAGTTATGATGGGTGTAACATTATGATATTTTTGAACTAATTTTCAAATATTTATAATATTTGTAAAATAGAAACTGTTAATTAAAAATTGATTTTATTAATTGTTATACACTGTAATAATTAATAAAATGTCAAAAGAAGAAATATCAAATTCTAATAAGTGTAAAATTACAAGTATAAATGATGACGTTATAAATAATATATTCGAGTATACATCAATTAATAATTTATTATTTACATGTAAAGAATTTTATAAATTGAAGAAAAAATTTTTATTAATTGAATTAAATAGGGGAAAAACATTAAGATTTTTAA
>CEWK01008935.1_pt1 | contig 12910 bp, 12 predicted proteins | sample 531431 | NCBI WGS metagenome assembly CEWK01 (sample SAMEA2623059, study PRJEB7988) | marine metagenome | isolation source: saline water (ENVO:00002010), including
AATCGGGTAACTGTTCTATTTTGAGAGGTGGATCTGAAGCTTTTCGTTCAAATAAATTATTGGCTAACTTATTCAGAGACAATTTAAGAAAGAACAATATCAATCAAAACTGTGTTCAGTTTATTGAAAATAAAAATAGAAAAATAGTAGATCAGTTATTATCAAAAATGAGTGCATTCATTGATGTAATTGTGCCGAGAGGAGGCAAAGGACTTGTAGCAAAAGTGCAAAAATTTTCTAATGTACACGTAATTGGACATCTTGAAGGATTGTGCCACATTTATGTCGATAAAACTGCGAATATAAAGATGGCGAAAGATTTAATTTTAAATGCCAAAATGAGGAGAACAAGTATTTGTGGAGCAGTTGAAACTCTTCTGATCGAAGAAAAAGCTCTTAATTCACATGCTAAAAAAATAATAGATGCTCTTCTAAATTCAGGCTGTGAGGTCAGGGCCGACAAAAAAATTAATAAAATTTTTAAAGGAAAATTAAAAAAAACTACAGAGAAAGACTGGAAAACTGAATATCTTGATGCCATTATTTCAATTAAAACAGTTAAAAATGTTCATAAAGCCGTCGATCATATTTTGAAATATGGCACAATGCATACCGATAGCATTATTACTAGCAATAAAAAAAATGCCAGGATTTTTTTAAATGGTGTTAATAGTTCAATAGCAATGCATAATGTTTCAACTCAATTTGCTGATGGCGGGGAATTTGGTTTTGGCGGTGAAATTGGCATCTCTACTAACAAACTTCCACCTAGGGGTCCTGTAGGAATAAATCAATTAACATCATATAAATATCTTGTTTCTGGAAAAGGAATTATCAGACCATAGTTAATGGCAAATATCCAAAAAAAATACATTGGTTTATTAGGCGGTAGTTTTGATCCTGCACATAAAGGACACTTAGGAATATCAAAAATTGCTTTAAAAAAATTTAAAATAAAAAAAGTTTACTGGGTTATTACAAAAAAAAATCCTTTTAAAAGCAAAACTTTTTATTCTTTAAGAGAAAGAATCAAATTTGCGAAAAAAATATCTAAAACTCAAAAAAAAATTGAATTAATTTATTTAGATAATATTATTAAATCTTCAAGAATAATTGATGTAATTAATTATTTTATAAAAAAAAAGAAAATTAAAAATATATACTTAATAATTGGATCTGATAATTTGCTAAGATTTCACAAGTGGAAAAGCTGGAAAAAAATAGTAAAATTAGTCAAATTAATAGTTTTTTCTAGAAGAGGATATGATAGAAAGGGAATGAAATCTACTGTGGTTAAAAATTTTGAAAATAAAATTATCTTTGTAAAAAACAAGCCGATATTTATATCTTCAACACAATTAAAAAAGCGGACAAAATCAAATATTTAATGGGGATCGTTGATATTAAAAATAATATTCAAAAAATTTTAGATGATAATAAGGCGCTAAATATTACGTGCATTGATTTAAAGAATAAATCATACATAGCAGATTATATGGTTATAGCTTCTGGAACATCTTCAAGACATCTGCAGGCTTTATCAGAAATTCTTATTGTTGAATTAAAAAAAATAGGTTTAGAAAATTGTCGTATTGAAGGAAAAGATAGTAGTGATTGGAAATTAGTTGATGCACATGACGTAATTGTACATATTTTTCATCCAGAAAAAAGAGAGTTTTATGATTTAGAAAAAATGTGGTCAGAAGAAATCCCTAAAGAGAAAGCTATTATATGAAAAAAATTATATTTTTGGCTATTTTTATATTAAATTTTTTCTCCTATGATGTTTATTCAAAAAATGAACTTTATGAAAAGATAGATCTATTTGGTGAAGTATTAGAAAATATACAAAAAGAGTATGTTGATGATGTAGATCAATCAAAAATTATGGACTCAGCGATCAATGGTGTGCTTCAATCACTGGATCCCTACTCTGCTTACATGAGTCCAGAACTTTTTAAAGAAATGCAAACTGATACAAAAGGAGAATTTGGTGGCTTAGGAATAGAAATTGGCATGGAGGCCGGTGTTGTGAAAGTAATCTCACCAATGGATGAAACGCCTGCGGCGATAGCAGGAATCAAAGCAGGTGATTACATTGTTAAAATTGGAGATGAACAAGTACAAGGTAAGTCTTTATTAGAGGCAGTTAAATTAATGCGAGGACCGGTAGGAACATCTATTGATTTAACTGTAAGACGTAAAAATTTTAAAAAACCTTTAGAATTTAAGATAGTAAGAAAAATTATAGAAGTTCAGTCAGTAAGTTCTAAAGTAATTGGAAAAGATAAAGACTTAGGCTATATACGACTTAAATCTTTTAACGAAAACAGTGACAAACAATTCTTAAAATCTGTAAAAAATTTTGAAAAAAAATCTAAAATTAAAGGTTATGTTCTTGATTTAAGAAATAATCCTGGTGGTTTGCTTACTCAAGCAATAAATATAACTGATTTTTTTTTAGAAGATGGTGAAATAGTATCTACTAAAGGAAGAAAAATTTCAGAAACCAGAAAATTTTTCGCTAGAAAAGGTGACGAAATAAATGGTAAACCAATAGTAGTTCTGATTAATAATGGTTCAGCTTCAGCTGCAGAAATATTTGCAGGAGCCTTGAAAGATCATAAGAGAGCAATTATTTTAGGTGAAAATTCTTATGGTAAGGGTTCTGTTCAATCCATTATTCCGTTGGGAAATGGAGGTGGTATACGATTGACTATATCAAAATACTACTTGCCTTCTGGGAAATCGATTTCAGAGGTAGGAGTTACTCCTGATATCTTAGTGGAAGAACAAGAAGATGATTTTTCTATAAATACAGAAAAAGATAACCAATTAAGTTATGCGGTAAAACTGTTTAATTCTTAATTTTATGAATAAACCTCAACTTCCTATGAGAAATGGAGTAGGCATAATAGTCATAAATAAAAGAAAAAAAGTTTTTGTAGCTAAAAGAAAGGATAATCCAATAGATAAATGGCAAATGCCACAAGGTGGAGTTGATTTAGATGAAAAATATATATCTGCTATGAGGAGAGAATTGCATGAAGAGACAAGTATTCAAAAAATTAAAGTTTTGAAAGAAATTGAAGGTTTTTTTGAATATGAGCTACCTAAAAATTTAATTGGTAAAATTTGGAAAGGCAAATATAGAGGACAAAGACAAAAGTGGTTTATTGTAGAATTTTTAGGAGATGACAAGGAAATAAATTTAAATACGGAAAAACCAGAATTTATAGATTGGAAATGGATATCGCCCGATGATCTGCCAAAAGTAATAGTAGATTTTAAAAGGCATATTTATCTTGAGTTGCTTGGCTATATAAAGGCTTTTATAAAGTAATGTTTTTTAATACTTCCATTTTAAAAGATAGCAAATACTTCTCTTTGTCAGAAATTTCGTTTTTTGCAATTTTTTTTTGCGTGTCTTCAATCATTAAATTTAAGGAGTCTATATTAAAGTCTGATAATTGTTTAGCAGTTGAAGTTAAAATTAAAAGTTTGTTATTTGAAAACTCAACTATACCATCTTCGATAAAGAAAAGCTGATTAGTTTCGCCAATTATTTTAAGAATTCCAGGTCTCAAAAATGTAATTAAAGGCACATGATCCTTTAAAATACCCATTTCACCCTCATATGAAGGTATAGTTACTTCATTAGTTTCATTTTTAAATATTGATTTATCTGGAGAAATTATTTCGACTATAAATTTTTCAGCCATTATTTGTTTTCTTTTGCTAATTTTTCTGCTTTCTCAACAACTTCGTCTATGCCACCAACCATATAGAAGGCAGTTTCTGGTAAATGATCGTACTCTCCTTTACAAATTGCATCAAAACCTTTTATCGTAGAATCTAGATCTACTAACTTACCTGGTGAACCAGTAAAAACTTCAGCAACAAAAAAAGGTTGAGATAAAAATCTTTGTATTTTTCTAGCCCTAGCAACTGTTAACTTATCCTCTTCTGAAAGTTCATCCATTCCAAGAATAGCAATAATATCTTGTAGAGATTTGTAAGCTTGCAAAATTCTTTGTACATCTCTGGCAACTCTATAGTGTTCTTCACCTACTATTCTAGGATCAAGTATTCTTGAAGTTGAATCTAAAGGATCTACTGCTGGGTAAATTCCAATTTCTGCTATTTGTCTTGATAAAACAGTAGTTGCGTCTAGGTGTGAGAATGATGTTGCAGGAGCAGGGTCTGTAAGGTCATCAGCAGGAACATATATAGCCTGAACTGAAGTGATTGATCCTTTATCGGTAGAAGTAATTCTTTCTTGTAAGTTTCCCATATCAGTAGCTAGTGTTGGTTGATAGCCAACGGCTGATGGTATTCTACCTAAAAGTGCTGAAACTTCTGATCCTGCTTGGGTAAATCTAAAAATATTATCTACAAAAAAAAGAACATCTTGCCCCTCTTTATCTCTAAAATACTCTGCAACTGTAAGTCCTGTTAAAGCGACACGAGCTCTTGCCCCTGGGGGCTCATTCATCTGACCATAAACTAATGCAGCTTTTGAGCCTTTACCGTCTGTTTTTATAACTCCGGACTCTATCATCTCATGGTAAAGATCATTACCTTCTCTGGTTCTTTCGCCGACACCAGCAAACACTGAAAACCCTCCATGAGCTTTTGCAATATTGTTAATTAATTCCATTATTGTTACTGTCTTTCCTACTCCTGCTCCACCAAATAATCCTATTTTTCCTCCTTTTGCGTAAGGAGCTAACAAATCAATTACTTTTATTCCTGTTACGAGCTGTTCAGTCTCAGTTGCCTGGTCAGTAAATTTTGGTGCAGGGCGGTGTATAGGCCATTTCTCCTTTGTTTTAACATCTCCCTTTTCATCTATTGAGTCTCCAACAACGTTAATTATTCTTCCAAGTGTCTCAGGTCCAACTGGTACACTGATCGGTGAACCGGTGTTTATAACTTCATCACCTCTTTTTAAGCCCTCTGTTGCATCCATAGCAATAGTTCTTACGCCATTTTCTCCGAGATGTTGCGCTACTTCTAATATCAATTTATGACCAGAATTATTTGCCTCCAGAGCTGTGTAAATTTCAGGCAAATCATCATTAAAATTTACATCTACTACAGCTCCAATAATCTGTGTTATTTTTCCTTTTTTATCCATTTTTACAAACTTTCTGCTCCTGATATAATTTCTATCAATTCTTTTGTAATTGAAGCCTGCCTTGTCCTATTATAATTTATGGTAAGTTTATCTACCAAGTCACCAGCATTTCTAGTGGCATTATCCATTGCAGTCATTCTTGATCCTTGCTCGCTTGCTGCGTTTTCTAAAAAAGCTTTAAAAACTTGAGTAGAAATATTTTTTGGAAGTAAATCTTCCAAAATTTCACCCTCATCTGGTTCAAATTCATATAAAAACGTATTTTCTTCATTAAGTTTGGAAGACTCATTTTTCGCAGGAATTATTTGCTGTGCTTGGGGTATTTGCGTAATTACATTTTTAAAATTGTTATAAAACAAAATACATTTGTCAAAACCATTTTGATTGAATTGATTGATTATTTCTTTTCCAATCATTTCTGCCTCATTAAAAGAAATTTGTTTTTTTTCTTTAAAACTAAATTTTTTAATTATATATTTTCCATATTCCCTTTTAATTTGGTCTAATCCTTTTGATCCAACATTTATAATTTTAAGATTTTTTCCTTCGCTAATTATTTTTTTAAAATGATTTTTTGCAAGTTTACTTATATTAGAATTAAAACCTCCACATAATCCTCTATCAGCAGTTAATACCACACATAAATATGTTTTGTCTTGTCCAGTTCCTACGAGAAGTTTTGGCGCATTTTCAGGATCATTAATTGTTTTAGTTAAATTTAAAATAATATTTTGCATTTTTTGACTATATGGTCGACCTTTCTCAGCGTTTTCTTGGGCTTTGCGTAGTTTTGCTGCAGCAACCATTTTCATTGCTTTTGTTATTTTTTGAGTTGATTTAACACTTTTAATTCGTTTTTTAAGATCATCTAAACTTGGCATTATCTATTATCCTTTTTGTAATCTTCAATTATTTGACTGAGTAGATTTTCAGTATTTTCCTCTAGTTTTCCTGAAGATTGAATTGCATCTAAAATCTCTGGTTTTTCTAATTTTATCTTGTCAATTATACCCTCCTCAAATTTTTTAATTTTATTTAATTCAATGTCATCCAAGTGACCTTTTACTCCAGTAAAAACTGAAATGACTTGTTCTGCGACTGTCATTGGTGAATATTGATCTTGTTTTAATAATTCTGTTAATTTAGATCCTCGATTAAGTAATTGTTGCGTAGAGGCATCTAAATCTGACCCGAATTGAGCAAATGCAGCCATTTCTCTATATTGAGCTAATTCTAACTTAATTGATCCAGCAACTTTTTTCATGGCCTTTGTTTGAGCAGCAGACCCTACTCTAGATACTGATAACCCAACATTTACAGCTGGTCGTATTCCTTGATTGAACAATTCTGTTTCTAAAAATATTTGTCCGTCTGTTATTGAAATTACGTTAGTTGGTATATAAGCAGATACATCTCCTGCCTGAGTTTCAATGATTGGTAGAGCTGTTAATGATCCTCCGCCACTTTTGTCATTTAATTTAGCTGCACGTTCTAACAATCTGCTGTGTAAATAAAATACATCACCCGGGTAGGCCTCCCTACCAGGTGGTCTTCTTAGTAAAAGAGACATTTGTCTATAGGCAACAGCCTGTTTAGATAGATCGTCATAAACTATAAGTGCATGCATACCATTATCTCTAAAGTACTCTCCTATAGTACAACCCGTATATGGAGCTAAAAATTGAAGAGGAGCAGAGTCTGACGCTGTAGCTGCAACAATTGTTGTGTATTTTAATGCACCAGCTTCTTCTAAAGTTTTTGCTATTTGAGCTACTGTTGAACGTTTTTGTCCGATTGCTACATACACGCAATAAAGTTTCTGTTTCTCATCTGAAGACTCATTAATTTTTTTTTGGTTAATAATTGCATCAATTGCTACAGCCGTTTTACCTGTCTGCCTATCACCAATTATCAATTCTCTTTGGCCTCTTCCTATTGGAATTAAAGAGTCTATTGATTTTAAACCTGTTTGCATTGGCTCGTTTACTGATTGTCTAGGTATAATTCCAGGGGCCTTAACTTCTACACGTTTTTTATTTTTCGAAGTTAATGAACCTTTGCCGTCAATTGGATTGCCTAATCCATCAACTACTCTTCCCAAAAGTTCTTTACCAACTGGCACATCCACAATTGCACCTGTTCTTTTAATAGTGTCTCCCTCTTTAATGTTTCTGTCATCTCCAAAAATAACCACGCCAACATTGTCGCTTTCTAAGTTAAGCGCCATACCTTTGGAGCCATCATCAAACTCAACCATTTCTCCTGCTTGAACATTATCTAGACCGTAAACACGAGCAATACCGTCTCCAACTGATAGCACTTTACCAATTTCTGAAATTTCAGCCTTTTCCCCAAAATTTTTTATTTGGTCTTTCAATAACTTAGTTACTTCTGAAGGATTTATTGTCATTGTTAATCTTCTAGCATCCTCTGTTCATATTTTTTCAGTTTATTTTTAATTGAAGTATCAATCATAAAGCTTCCCAGTTGAAGCTTTAAACCTCCAATAAGACTTGAGTCAACTTTATAATCAAGTTTTAATTTTGAACCCATTGAATTGGATAAATCATTGCTTATTTCACTTAATTCTGATTGAGTTAGTTCTTTTGATGAAATTAACGACGCTTCCATTTCACCCCTTTTTTTGGAACATAAATTTAAAAAACTTTTAGAAATTTTTTCAATAAAGAAAATTCTTCTTTTTTTTATTAATAGGAGTAAAAAATTTACCAAATTTTTTGAAAAACCTAATTTTTCTGACAATAGATTTATTACTTTATTCTGCTGTTCAATACTTTGGGTTGGATCTTTTACGAAGTTTTTGACATCAGAACTGGAGCTTATAACCAATTTTAAATTTTTTATATCCGCTTCGGCTTTTGCTGTCTCGTTTGCCTCTTTTGTTACCTCAAACAAGGCGCGTGAATATCTTTCTGAAGTTTCAGCTGAGAAAGATTTGTTTGTACTCATTTTTTTTAGTTAGAATTTTCGTGAAATATGCAGTGGTCGTATCATAAGAGTATAACTTGATCAAGTTGCCAATTTAAGGACTCAAGCAAAATTAATAGGATCAACATCAACCGTAAGTTTAATTCTAGACGAGATTTTTAAGTTATTTAGTATTTTTGTAATTTTTTTTTGCATAAAAAAACGATTATTGAACCTTATTAATAATCGTGTCCTAAAATTTTTTTTAATCCTTAGCAAAGGAGAGTCTACTGGACCTAAAATTTCAATATCATTTATTTTTCTTAATCTTATTTTAATTTCTTTGGCGCCTTGTAGACTTAAACTTCTATCTTTAGAGGAAATGATAATCGCAACAAGTCTAATAAAAGGTGGTAAATTATTTTTTTCTCTCAACAAAAGTTCATTGCTTAGAAGTTTTTCTGATTTATTTTTGATTAATTCATTTAGTGTTAAATCATAAGGATTTAATGTTTGATAAATTATAAGTGACTCTGAACTAAATCTACCAGCTCTACCACTTAGTTGATGGTAAAGTTGAATATTTTTTTCTGTAGTCCTAAGATCATAGCCTCTTCCCGAAAAGTCTGCATCTATAACAACGATACAATTTAGTTTTGGAAAATTAAAACCCTTTGAAATCATTTGGGTTCCGATTAAGATATCTATTTTACATTCTTTAATATCTTTAAGAATTTTTTTTGTTTTTTCTTTTGATTTTAAATAATCACTTGATAATATTTTTATTTTCTTTTCTGGAAATAAAAACTTAACTTCATCAAATATTTTTTCTACTCCAGGACCAAACATTGTAAATTCACAATCTCCTGTATATTTGCATTTTGTTTTAATCTGTTTTTCAAATGAACATTGATGACAAATAGCTTTTTTTTTTAATTTATGAAATGTTAAATACAGAGAACAATTTGAGCAAACTTGTTTATATCCACATTTTTTACAAATTAAATAAGGGGCAAAACCTCTTCTATTTATAAAAAAAAGAACTTGATCACGATTATTTAAATATTTTTCTACTAATTCTATTGTTTCTTTTGCAATATAATTATTTTTTATTTTGCTTATATTTAAATTTATTATTTTAGTGTTAGGTAAAGGATAATCATTAAATCTTTTGTGAATTTTAATATGACGATATTTTTTATTACGAATATTATTAAATGTTTCAAGTGATGGAACAGATGTTACCAAATGTATGGGGATTTTTTCAAATTGTGCTCTTGAGATCGCCATATCTCTTGCATTATAAATAACTCCTTCATCCTGTTTATAAGAAGTGTCATGTTCCTCATCAACTATTATTATTCCAAGTTTTTTAAATGGTAAAAGTAAAGAAGATCTAGCACCAACTAATATTTGAATCTTATTTCTTATTACTCCTTTCCAAATTAATCTTTTTTGTTTTGGAGTTATTTTTGAGTGCCAAATTGCGGGTTCAAACCCAAAAAAATCTTCAAATCTTGTTTTAAAATCATTTGTCAAAAATATTTCAGGTAATAAAACTAGAGCCTGCTTGTTCTTTTTAATAATCTTTTTAATTCTCTCAAAATAGACTAAAGTTTTTCCTGAACCAGTGGTTCCTTGTAAAACTGATACATCAAATTTATCATTTATTTTCTCCAGAAACTTAAGTGCTTCTGACTGCTCATTATTTAATTTGAAACTTTTAATTTTAGTTTTTTTAATATCAGATAAATTGTCGTTTATTCTTATAAATTTATCCGTGCCTCCTATTACCATTTTTAAAACGAGCCCAATAGGAACCATATTATAAGAAGAAAACCATTCAATAAAGTCAATCAACTTTCTATCAATAGAAAACTCCGTTTTTTTATGAATATCTTTAATCTTTATATTTTTTACTTCTGAGTAACTATTTTTCCAAATAACACCTATTTCTTTTTTTGTTCCAAATGGAACTTCAACTAAGTCTCCTATTTTACTCTCTATCGTGTGGTTATAAGTAAAAGGAAAATTAAAAACTTTTGGCAACAAAACTTGTGCTTTCATTTAATAATTGTAGTAGAATTTTTTTTAATTAAAAATGAATTGGTCTCTTATCAACAGCTAAAGCAGCTTCTTTAATTGCCTCAGTATGAGTTGGATGCGCATGACAGGTTCTAGCAATATCTTCTGCGCTAGCCCCAAATTCCATTGCTAAAGCCATTTCCGCAATCATATCGCCACAGTGTGGACCAATTATATGCACACCCAAAACTTTATCAGAATTGCTATCTGCTAAAATTTTTACGAATCCTTCAGTCTCGTTGTTAACTTTTGCTCTAGAATTAGCTAAAAAAGGAAACTTCCCTACTTTGTAAGATTTTTTCTCTTGTTTTAATTGTTCTTCAGTTTTACCAACTGTAGCTACCTCAGGTGAAGTATAAATAACTCCAGGAATAACGTCGTAATTTACGTGACCTGCTTGACCAGCTAAAATTTCTGCTACAGCAATACCTTCCTCCTCGGCTTTATGCGCGAGCATTGGACCTTTAATTACATCTCCAATAGCAAAAATATTTTTTACTGATGTTTGTAGTTTTTTATTAACTTCTATTCTTCCTTTTGTATCTTTTTTAACACCCACTTTTGTTAAATTCAGTCCCTCCGTGTAAGGTTTTCTTCCGACTGAAACCAGCACTTTGTCAAATTCTAGAGTTTCATTTTTAGAATTTTTAACATCAGTATAATTTATAGAAACACCTGAACTAATATTCTTTACAGAGTTGACTTTGGATCCCATTTTAAATTTTATGCCTTGTTTGGTAAGAATTTTTTTAAACTCATCAGAAATTTCTCTATCCATTCCTGGAGTAATGAAATCAAGGTATTCAATTACTGTAACCTCTGAACCAAGTCTTGACCAAACTGAACCCATTTCAAGACCTATATAACCTCCACCTATAATTGCTAATTTTTTTGGAACTTTGTTCAATGATAAAGCGCCTGTAGACGAAATTATATTTTTTTCATCTATTTCTATGCCAGGAAGAGATGTTACTTCGGATCCAGTTGCTATAACGATACTTTTAGATTTATAGTTTGTTTTTTTATTATTTTCGTAAACTACGATGTCATTTTTGGAAAACAAAACACCTTTTCCTTTAATATAAGTAACTTTATTCTTTTTAAATAAAAACTCAACCCCTTTGGTAAGGACTTGAATAGATTTATTTTTATTAGACATCATTTTTTCTATGTTAAGTTTAATACCTTCAATTTCTATACCTTGCTGATTAAAATCTTTTTTGGCTTTGTGAAAGTTTTCAGATAAATTTAATAAACTTTTTGATGGAATACATCCCACATTCAAACAAGTTCCACCTAATGCTCCCCTAGACTCTACGCAAGCTGTCTTTAGTCCAAGTTGCGCCGCTCTAATTGCGCAAACATATCCTCCAGGTCCTCCTCCAATGACTATAAGGTCAAAATTATCCATTTTAAATATTTAAAAAAAGTCTTTTTGGTTGTTCTAAAGACTCTTTCACGATTTTTAAAAACGATACAGCTTCTTTGCCATCAATAATTCTATGATCGTAAGATAATGCTAAATACATAATTGGTCTAACCTCAACATTTCCATCGACTACTATTGGTCTATCTATTATATTATGCATTCCAAGAACTGCTGATTGAGGTGGATTTAATATTGGAGTCGATAGCATTGATCCGTAGATACCACCATTCGTGATTGTAAAAGTTCCTCCTTGTAAATCTTCTATGGTTATTTTACCGTCTTTAGCTTTTTGCCCTAGTAAACCAATATTTTTTTCTATATCAGCAAAAGACATTTCATCGGTCTCTCGTAAAACTGGAACAACCAATCCTCGATCTGTACCAACAGCTATACTTATATTATAATAATTTTTATAAACAATTTCTTCTCCCTGAATTTCAGCATTAATAGAGGGATAATTTTTTAATCCAATAACACAAGCTTTAACAAAAAAAGACATATATCCAAGTTTTACACTATATTTATTTTGAAAATCATCTTTGTATTGCTTTCTCATCGAAATTATCTCGCTCATATCTACTTCGTTAAAAGTTGTTAACATTGCAGCGTTTTCCTGCGCCTCTTTAAGTCTCTTAGCAATTGTTAATCTTAATCTTGTCATCCTAACTCTTTCTTCAGGACCATATTTTATTTTTCGTTCAGATGGAGATGGTTTGAAACCCATTAGGCTCATAATATCTTCTTTTAAGATTACACCATTTTTTCCTGTTCCTTTAATCTTGTCGATATCAACTTTTGCTTCGGTCGCCATTTTTCTTGCAGCAGGAGATATTTTAGCTTTATTTGTCTGAGTAACTATTTTTTTTTCAGCTATCTTTTCTTTATGAACCTCATTTAAAATTAATGGTTCCTCATTTTCAACAATATTTTCTGGTTCTAATTTAAAAACGGACTCTTCAATAGTTTGTTTGTTAATTATTTTCTCAGCTGATTTTTCTGCAGGATCTTTTTTGGGTGGATTATAATTTTTAATTTCATCCGTTTTTTGATTTATATTTTGACTTAAATTACTACTAATAGTACCTAATAACGATCCAACATTTACAGTCTCACCTTCTTTAACAGCTATACTTCCTAAAACTCCATTTGATGGAGCTGGGACTTCAACATTTACTTTATCTGTTTCTAACTCAACAATGGGTTCGTCTGCCATAACTTTATCTCCTTGAGATTTTAACCACTTAGAAACTGTAGCCTCTGTGACTGATTCACCTAGTGTAGGTACTGTAATTTTTTCTGACATTTAATTCTTAAGTATCTTTTCTAAT
>CEWK01063727.1_pt1 | contig 12888 bp, 10 predicted proteins | sample 531431 | NCBI WGS metagenome assembly CEWK01 (sample SAMEA2623059, study PRJEB7988) | marine metagenome | isolation source: saline water (ENVO:00002010), including
TTAAAAATGAATTTTTTCTTCTTCATTTTCTGGAATTGCTAAATTTTGGGTGGTTGCCGTGGTCTGTTCAACTTCTTTCTTTAATTCGGCATGCTCGGATTCAAGTTGGTTAACTCTATTTTCTAAACCCCCTACTTTTTCGAGAATGAGATCGAGTTTTTGGATAAATCTGAATCGGAAACCTTTTCCTCTGCGAAAATGAAAGTTGGAATAATTAGACTAGAGTGGTGAAAAACTTCATATTTTGATTGGCTATTGAAGACGAAAAAAAAAGCAAAGTTCATCTTCTTTAATATTTTAAATGAATATAATTAACATTATCGCAGATTGTCCCCAAGGTCTGAGCAGTAGAAACTCAAATCCAAAAAGAAATTTTGAATTCCAATATTGCAGAAGATTTTCATCGACCGAGAGAATGAGTACGGATGGCAAGGTTTTTAAATATGGTAGCGTGTAGTTCCTTAGGTTGTCTAAGAACCTGCTCAAAAGCGGTAATTAAATTCGACTGAAGATCAATCAGGCGACGGGTAGAGAATTTCTGAACCAGGGGAAGCAAACGACCCAAAAACCAAGGGTTTTGTGAAAAAAGGTTAAGAGTGGTCTTCTCAGAAGGATCGGAGAAATGATCCTGGTATTTTCTGCCGATTTGTTCGAGTTGATCCTTTCCGAGGCGTTGCTTGGAATCCAGTTCCTTCCCATCGACCAAAACCCGTAACTGAATAAGCAAGCGATTTCGGTTTTGTAAAGTTGCTAGGAGAGGACGAGCATCCTTTCCTTGAAAAAAGTGTCGGTCGATCGCCTCCATCGCCCAGTCCAACTTTCCGGAGAAAAAAGCTTCCGAAGCCTCAAAGAAATCACCATCCCCAAAATCAGGGACCATGTCTATCACCATCTCCTCGGTGATCTCCCCTCCCGCTTTTCCAAGATAGGATGCAAGCTTCTTAGTTTCTTCGACTCCGAGACGGGAATGAGCCCCGATTTTACCAGCCAAATATTCGAGGGCACCGTTCGAAAAACGAACCCCGAAATCTTGGGCGGCTTCCTGTACCAATCTACGAAAAGCGACATCTTCCTTTTCATTTTTGGCGACATCTTCGTAGACTGAATTCTTTTGCAACCACTTCACGAAACCATGACTTCGGTGAACCGGGCAGGCGGAGAAAATAAGCTTGGTTTCACCTAGGTTCTCTAAAAAGGGCTTCAAGCTTTCAAGTGCTTCCTTTGATCCCTGGGCAGCACCCGTCTTGGTCTGATTAAGAAAATTAGCCTCGTTAATCCAGACCAGTTTACCACCGCCAAAGAGGGAAAGGGTTTCTACTGCCGATCGGGCCTCATTAAGAATGCGTTCAACATCTTCCACTCGATCGGCCCGGCCATCAATAATTTCACGGGATAAATCGTCAGGAAATTCATTCAATAGTTGGTCGAAAATTTCTTTCGCTTTTTGTCTGACGAGATAATCATCATCTCCTAAAACGGTAAATAAGGATTCTTTAGACATGGGGTCTAACAAAAATCTAAATTACGAACTCGAAAGCAAGAACTTACACTTCAATACTTCCAGAGTCTGCAGCTGCAAAGACCTCTTCAATTTTATATTTCCGAAGTTTTCGACGCATCCAGTCCAAAGCGGCGGTGGTTGCCCGCCTACGATTGGATGCACGGTCACCACGGAGATGGAGTTGCTTTGCCCAGACCCCAACTGGAGAGGCATAACCTAAATAAATCGAACCAACAGGAAGCAATTGAGTTCCTCCAGCAGGGCCCGCAAAACCGGTTACGCTGAGCCCATAATCGGCGCCGAATTTTTCGCAGGCACCGGTAGACATGGCAATGGCCACTTCTTCGCTAACCGCACCATGTTGTTCGAGCATACTTTCGGGAACCTCCACCATTTGTACCTTGGCATCATTATGATAACAAACTGCAGCTCCGTGGAAAACTTTTGAGATTCCTGCAATTTCCGTGAATTGGGAAGAAAGCAATCCACCTGTGCAAGATTCGGCCACTGCCAAGGTCTTATTCAAGCCACGAAGTTCACGAAAAATGACTTCCGCCAAAGTACGGTCGCCAAAGCAAACAAAATCGTCCCCCAGTGCTTCCCGACATTGGTCACCTAATTGATGTAATTTTTCTTCGGATAAAATTTCGGAATCAAGAGAGCTAAGCCGGAGGTCCACCATTCCTGCATGGGCACAGTATCCAAGAATTAATCCATCGACATCGTCAAGTAGAGGTTCGACAATTTCTGCAAGTGCAGACTCGCCAATGCCAGCAGTACGAATTTGAAGGTAGCAATCGATTTCTGGAAAAATGCCTTCTTTTTGCAGTCGGGGAACTACTTGGTCTTCGAACATCGGATGCATCTCACGAGCAGGGCCAGGAAGCATCACCAGAATTTTACCATCTTTTTTGAGAAAGAGTCCTGGTGCAGTGCCATAGGGGTTGGACAAGATCTCGGCATTTTCTGGACGGTAGCATTGCTTGAGGTTGTTTTCTGGCATTTCCCGGTGAAGGGACTTGAAACGTTCTTGGATTGCCTTCTCAACGGATAAATCGAAGACGAGTTTTTCGTCCAGTGCGTTGGCGATCGATTCACGGGTTAGATCATCAGTGGTTGGACCGAGTCCTCCAGTGGTGATAATGAGATCCGATCGTTTCCAACTCTCAGAGAAAAACAAATGTATATCATCTGGATTATCTCGAATGACCAAATTGGCTGCTGGTTCGATCCCGTGGTGGGCAAGTTGAATACCCAAATAGGTAAGATGGGTATTTTCACGAATTCCAAGGAGAAGTTCATCTCCCAAGGTTATGGTTTCTACTCGTATGGAAGAACTCATGTTTGTTATCTGTTCAGGCTGTGTTAATTTTGAGTATTGATTACTTACCAAATTGTAAAGTAGGCAAGAGTCATAGGAATTGCCAATGCAAAATCAGATAAATGAAATGAGGAAATTGGCCCGTGGTCTTCCCCAGACCTCCGGTGTCTATTTAATGAAAGACCGTTTAGGTCATGTTATCTATGTGGGCAAAGCCAAGAATTTAAAAAAGCGGGTAACCAGTTACTTTCAAGGTTCCAGACGATTTATCCGGGCACAACCCAAGATCGCGGCTATGGTTGAAATGGTCTGTGAAATCACTACCCACCAAACGCAAAACGAAACCGAAGCCCTCCTTCTGGAAGGCAAATTAATTAAAGAATATAAACCTAGGTACAACACGGACTTTACTGACGATAAACAATTTCTGTTAGTCCGGGTAGATTTACAAAATGAGATGCCCCGCTTTCGGCTCTGTCGGAATAAAAAAGAAGATGGGGCACATTACTACGGACCCTTTGCCCAGGCTGGGATGTTACGATCAACTCTTTCGGAAATGCGAAAAAAATTTGGAATTCTACTCTCAGATGTAAAACCATTAAAACTTAAGGATGGCCGCTATAAATTATATGATGATGCCCGGGCGGAAATCTTTGCCGTACATAATGAGACTACGGTGGATGATTACAGTAAAAGAGTGGAAGAAGCCTGCTCCTTCTTGGAAGGGCGGGCAAAGAGCTGGTTGGCAGAGTTGAGACAAGAAATGTTAAAGCGTGCGGAGGCAATGGATTTTGAAAGGGCAGCGGACTTACGAGACATAGCGGATGCAATGGCGAAAACCATTGGCAAAAGCCGGAAATTTACCCGTACCTGGCCTAAAGGGGATGATAATGATGGTACTGAACTGGTCAGATTAGGGGAAATACTGAAATTAGAAAGAGCTCCAGAGTCCATTGAGTGCTTTGATATCTCCCATGTATCTGGAACCTTTGTGGTTGCCTCCATGGTTCGGTTTCAGTCAGGCAAACCAGATAAGCGAGCATACCGTAGATTTAAGATTCGAGCCTTTGAGGGAAATGATGATTTTCGTGCGATGCAAGAAGTCGTGGGGCGTCGATATGGCAGGTTGCATGAAGAGGGCACCCATTTCCCCGAGCTAGTTGTTATTGATGGAGGAATTGGTCAAGTTCGGGCGGCGTTGAAAGCTTTTTTGTTGATGGATGTAGTACCCCCATCCATCATTGGGTTGGCAAAACGGGAAGAGACCATTGTGTTTCCAGATGAGCGTGGAGAGTTGAAGTTAGACTTTCGGGACCCTGCCTTACGACTGCTGCAAAGAGCACGGGATGAAGCCCACCGGTTTGCAAATCAATTCAATGCGGATTTGCGGAGTAAACGAATTAGGGAATCGATTCTGGACGACTTTACTGGCCTTGGTAAAGTTCGCAGGGAAGCATTATTGAAGCATTTTGGAAGCTTGGAGAAGATGAAAAAAGCAGGTGTGGAAGAAATCAGGAAAGTGGAGGGATTCGGACCAAAATTAGCCGATCGGTTGCATCTTTTTCTCCAGACGGGTCAAAATAGGTAACAAATTACTCATGCGACTTCTTTTTTTGTACTTTTTGGTTTGTGGAATCTCCGCCTTTGGGGTTGGCGAAGGTTGGTGGAAATGGAGAGGACCTAATGGGGATGGAAATTGGCAGGGTCCAAAAATTACTAAGGATTTATCCGATGGCGGACTCGAGAGAATATGGAAGACCCCAGTTTATCCGGGCTACTCTGGGGTAACGACTCGAAATGGATTGATTTACTTAATGGATCGTCCTCCGAAGGAGAAATTTGGAGAAGTTGAGCGGGTACTTTGCTTCGACGCACAAAAGAGAAGAATTCAGTGGGAATATTCCTACCAGTCCAAATACGAAAAGCTAGGTTATGGAAAAGGCCCGAGATCTTCGGTTACCATTTATCAGGGAAAAGCCTATTGCTTGGGGGCAATGGGATATGCTCATTGTTTGGATGCTTTGAAAGGGACTCTTATCTGGAAAAGAGATTTGAAGAAGGAACTAAAAATAAAAAATCCGATTTGGGGTTTTTCTGCTGCACCCGAGCCTCTTGACTCATCAATTCTTTATCATGTGGGTAGTAAACTAACCGGGAATATGCTAGCTTTGGATGCCAAAACTGGAAAAACGAATTGGGAAGCAGGTAGCGATTCTATGGCAGGCTACTGTCCACCACTTTTGGTTGAGGCATGGGGAGTCAGGCAATTGATTTGCTGGGGCCCTAATAAAATTATGGGTTTGCCGGTTGGAGGGGGTAAAGAATTTTGGAATTTTCCCTATAAAGTGAAATATGGGGTTTCGATTGCGAAACCAATCTATGAAGATGGAATTCTTCTGGTTTCCGGGTACTGGAATGGTTCAAAGGCAATTCGGATTGAAAAGAATGGAGGTGTAAAGTTGCTTTGGTCCGAAGAGGATGATTTAAGGGGGTTGATGGGTCAACCTTTGTATCGAGACGGTATTTGTTACCTGCTGGACCGGGGTCATGGTTTGACTGCTTTTAAGTTGAGGACAGGAAGTATTCTTTGGCGAGATCAGCACAGGCTAACTGCAGCGAACCGAAATCCTCATGCTAGTTTGGTTTGGACCAACAAGAAAAAGGGAGACGCACTTTCGCTCAATGCCGAGGGAGAACTGGTTTTTATGAATTTGAGCAGGGAGAAGTATCATGAGTACTGGCGTGAGCAAGTCGTGGGAGAGACTTGGGCACATCCGGCTTATTCAGAAGATAAAGTTTATCTGCGTGACGATCGATGGTTAACTTGCTGGCAGTTGCCAGTTAAAAATGAGAATTAGAAGCTTTTTTCCATTGGAGTAGAAGATCGGTGATTTATTCTATTCCATCTCTTCCTCGACCAGATCCCATCGATTTGCCCAGCGGTTCCAAACTTCAATTTTTTCGACTTCTGCGGAAACCTTATCTTTTTTACAGGCAAAATTGAACATTTCGATGGCAATACTGGCATTGCTAGCAGAAAAGTGTTTTTGTGAGAGAAACTCAGTATCCTCTTCTTTATATTCGATCCTAAATTCAAAGATTTCTTCTCTTGCCTCTTTTTTACGCATAATTAACCGGATAAAATACATAAAAATATATATCAAGCATATAAATAATGTTATTAGTTATTTTTATAGCTTACAATTTAGATTATTTCAGAATTAGCCTAAACCTAGAAGTTTAGATAGGGGACTTGCTAATTACAAAAAGTCATCTTTGATTTCCTTTAGTGAAACAAAAATGTGTCAAAACCAAGATTGATAATCAATCAATGCCATTGGTAGATCAAGGTGCAAGGCTTCAACTACTTGATTTATTCGAGGAAAATATAGAAAATATTTCCTTTGTAAACAGTGGCATTACTGAGACTACTATCGAGATCATTCACGGATTTAAAACGATGATTAAAAATGAGGTTTGGCTAAATATTATTTTAGATGTGGGAAATCCTGAGGGAAAGCCCGTGCCAAAACCTGAAATGCGTTCGGTTTTAAGACCTATTGGTCGTGTCTTTATCTATGCTGAAGAGGGTTGTTTTCCCTTGTCTCTTACTATTTCGCTACAAGTCCTGCCTGCTTTGTTAGCAGGTTGTCCGGTTCTCTTAACGGTTAATGGAATTCTTTGTGAGGATATAAAAAAAGTCATCGAAGGACTGGAGAATGCGATGCAAAAGGTAGGATATTCTGCAAAATTATTTTCCATGGTAGAGCAAGCGGATTCAAAAGTTTTCACAGAAATTTTTTCCCATTTTTCATTCCATGCTCTGGTTATGGATACCCCAGAATTAGAAAACAAGAAAATATTACGCTCCATTTGCGATGAGATGCTGTCTCCTTGTCCAATTTTTGAAAGGGAACTGCATGGTAATATTATGCTCTTGCTTCCCGAATTTGACGAAGGAAAACAATCCGAATTGTTATCTGATTACCTCGAGTTTTCCAATGGTTATAAAAGAGTTGGAATTCTTCATCCGAATATTTTGCTTCTCCCGCAAGAACTAGAAACAAGCGGGTTTGAGAATTGGCGGGCTACACTCTCACAGGAATTTACCCTTTTTAATTTGAAAACATTGTCAAATTTTTGCGGAGAACAGGATTTGAATATTGGAGAGAAATCGAATGGGATCCAAGTTTTCTTCTACAACTCTTTGAAAGAATGTTCGGAGTTTTTCAACAGATTAGAGAATGTGCGACCAGTTCAAATCTTTGGCTCCTGTATCGACGAGAAGGATATGGATGGCTTAATCGAGGAAATTGAGTTTCAATCCAATCTCCTGTCCTTGCATTGTTTTCCAACTGCCAAGGATTTGAACATTGCAGCAGTTACCACAAACCCGACCTGTGCGAATTTGAAAACTAAAGAGGACTTGGGGGCTCGTTTGCTTCTTTCCCGCTTCCAACGCCCCGTTTGTTTTCAGGAGGTGCCGGATGCGTACTTGCCAAGCTAGTTTTGTCTAGGTATCAGTAATTAAAAATAGAATTATGCGTTTTAAGTCGATGCAACTTTTGATTTTGGTAAGTTTTTCTTACTCTCTTTTTGCCATTCCCAAGAAGCAACAAGGTGAATTGCTTGGTATTCTTGATAGCAAGGGAGTGGCTTGGATTGAGGTAATTGAGGATAGTGGGTTTCGAAATCGATACTTAGCTCCTTGGCACGGAGGAAGCCCAAGTAAAGATGGCGGCTTCGACCCTTACATTCTTGGGGTTATAAAAGATACAATAGTCGGAAACCGAATCCGTTTAAAATGGAAACATGATGGACACTTACGCATTGAAGAGCTGGATGTGGTCTTTCCTAGGGAGACTAAAGGGGTGTTCACTGGGAAGCTCATCGAAATTGGAGACCATTGGGTTGATTTTGAAAACCCGGAAGATCGGATACCATGGCGTTTCTATCTGCGTTGGATTGGGGGCTACCCTGAAAATGGTGGAGGTTATGACGGCAAGTCCAGAGAAGAATTAGTGGAAAGAAGTGATGAGGGTTTACTTCGTTTCCGCTGGAGTTACGACCTTCGGCCTCGTTTTGAAAGCTTGCTGAATCTGGAAGGATATCAAGAGCCCCTTTTTTATGAGGTAGAGGATTTACCCCCCCTGTTGAAAGAATCTGAAATGCCAATTCCCCCTCCCGCTAGCAATCCATTTGATATCGCACCCAAGCCTAAGGTTAATCCATTTGATGTCGCTCCAGTTCCAACCCCCGCACCTTATGCTAATCCATTTGATATTCATAGTGCACCGAAGGTTAATCCATTTGATATCGCACCCAAATCCACAGTTAATCCATTTGATACTACTCCAGTTCCGTCTGGTAATCCTTTTGATACTCAGGGCAAACCAAAAGTGAACCCATTTGATGTCGCACCCAAACCATCAGTCAATCCTTTTGATTCTGCTCCAACTCAAGTCCCGGTACCATCGGTCAATCCTTTTGAACAGGGGTCAAAGTAAAAGGGCCTTAATAGGGTGAAGATTTCCAGGTGGTCAAAGAAGACTTGCCGCGTAGAAAGAGCTTTGTGCCATTATTCATCAACCAGTCTGCTTGAGAGGAACTCCCTTCCTCCCAATCTCTCAGTATCTTAATTCGTTTGGCAAAGATTCTTTCTTCCAAGATATCCGTAGATTCTTTTCGGGGACTACTCCAAAAAATATCAATAATTTCTCCTCTTTCATTGAGACCAACAATATCGACGGATGCCCCATCTTGTATGTATGCGTCTATTCTTGGGTCCTGACTAAGATCGAGTTGAACCATCCACTCTTCAGTGAAAGGAATGACCTCATCCAAATACGCTTCATAGGTGGTCTTGAGAAATTTTTTGGGCAAAAGAAAGCCATCTAAATTTCGAACAGCAAATTGTTTTATGTGAGACGACCAAATGGGAACAATTTCATTACCCCTACTATCAATCGTGTAAACCAGAGCCGGTTCCTTATCTTTATTTCGATATGCCGGGATTTCGAGGATTGACTTGGTTGCCTCATCAATAGCCCGCGAAAACCCGTCCTTGGTGGTGGGATGAATAGTATCCAGCCTGACTTTGTCGGGGAGAATAACAACAAGACCGGAAGCACGGGGATAATAAAAACGCTGTTGTTTAATCAGTTGACCCATACTGCGGTTCAAATCGGAGAAGTAACCATCTTCCTTTAATAATTCTTCCTGACTGAGTTGAAGATTACCTGGATGAAAAAAAGCACGATAGGGACCGACTGGAAAATCTTGATGAAATTGGGCCTCTAGTCGCAAATGGTTGGTGACCTTGATTTCTTCGGGATCAACTTTTTCGGAGGAAAATAAACTTTTCAAGCGATTCCAAGAAAAATAAGATTTTCCTGACCGGACTTCATATAGTTTCTCAAAGAATCGAGCCTTATCACTGTTAGATGCGGGATAATACAAGGTGAAATTTCCTTCCAATTTATCATTAATAAAGCTTTTACTGTAAACGATTTCCCCAATTTTCCCGTACGCGGTGAAGGAGCCGTCCCTTTTACCCTTGGCATAAGATCCGGTTAGTTCTGGTAGCCCATTTATTTGCCAGAATTCGACTTTTCCGTCCTTTAAACCATTTACAAAACCAATCTCAAAACGGATTTGTCCGTTGTCATATTTTTCAGTCACATAAGCTCGTTTTCCTTGACCAAAAGGTTCATCGTCATCAATGGCATAAAGGATTTCATTTCCGAAGTCATCTTTGCGATATTCCACATCATCCGATGACAGTCTTTTTTCTGAACAGGAATCAAATAAAGCAAGTAGAAAGAAGCTAGCTAACAACCTGCAAGCGATAGAGTTTTGCATGGATGGAAACATAAAAATATTTATATTAGAATGCATTAGAGTCGGCAATGTTAAAACTTATTGATTTCGGGACCGGACTTGTTCTGCAATTTCCATAATATCCTCTATCGGAAGGGTGACAACCGAAGTCGGTCTTCCAGAATCCATCTTATAAACTACGACCCCTAACCACCGCCCGCGATGGTCAAATACTGGAGTTCCTGGCTCTGTGTTCTCGATCACAAAGTATGGGCGAGGTTTTTCGATCACGGCATTAACCCATCCTCTCCGTAAGGTGGATTGGCGATATAGATTACGACCTAATTTTGAAATTGAAACTACTTCGTTCAAAATTGCAGGTATAGGGGGGTTTTTAGCACGATTCCAACCCGGAGTAGCAGTGAAGGTGCATTTCTCAGAACTTTCTTCGGTTCCTGTGATTGGCAGGAGAAAGGCCAAATCTAAATCCATGTCTTTAAGAAGTAAGCGGGCCGGAATTTCACTGCCGTCCTGCATTAATATCAAAACTTCAGTGTAATGAACTTGTACGGATGCTCCCGGGGTACGAAGTCGGGAGATGATATTCGAAGTTGGGTCGACTTTGGTAAGGGAAAGGACCGTAAGGCCATCATCTGCAATGATGGTTCCCAAGGCTTCAAGCTTTTGCTCCTGCGGAGGGAGACTTCTGCCCCCTACACTTACCTCAACTCGCACGGTGGCCGATACCCAAGTTACACAATTAGCATGTTCTGTGAGCAAAGTGCGCCAAATCGATTCAGAATTTTTCTTTTCGGTGTTTTTTCCATAACAAAAGATCGTGGTAAATAAAAAGATACAAAGAAAAAATTTCATAATCATTTAGCCCTCTTGATCCCAATCCGGTTCGAGCTTAAGAAAGAGAGTGTGGATGCCCCTGCGGATAAAAAATACAACACTTTTCTTTCGCTGAGTGATGAGTCGATTCATAATCTTTTCGAAGCCGTCTACGGAACCCACGGAATTTTTCTCTACACGAAGGAGAAGATCACCTTGCCTAAGCCCACCTAACGCTCCCCAGCCTGCCGGTTCAACATTTTCGATGACGAGTCCGGATTGGTTTAAGTCTAGGCGACGGTTGACACGATCACTAAAGGAAAGCTCACGAAGGGTAAATTCAAAGGTTTCCTCTTCATACTTGGGGAGTTCATTGGGCGGTTCAGGCCGCTTATTGAGAGTTACCTGCAAATCAAATGTTTCACCGTTTCTTTGACCACTTAGCATAATCGTGGAATTGATTTTATATTGCTTGAGCATGTTTCCAAATACTTCTGCGTCTTCCACTCGGTAAGACTGAATAACTTGTCCATCGATTCGAAAAAGAAGGTCATCACATTGAAGCCCGGATTGCTCGGCGGGAGATTCTGGGAAAACTTGAGCAACTCGAACGCCACGGGTTGTTCGTGGTAGCCCCAGAGCGGATGAAAGATCTCGTGTGATTACTTGTGTGGATACACCCAACCATGGCTTCCATGCTTGTACGGGTTGATTTTCTTCCGCTTCCGGACCGATTTTTACAACCGTAAGAAGTTGAGCCAGATTTCTCTCGAAACGAACGATCACGGGAACGGGTTCCCTCTTGCCTCGGGTAAGTTTCCGGGTGGCTTCAATAAGATCCTTGGTATGATCAATCGGATTTCCGTTTACTTCTAAGATTACATCGCCTTGAACTAAGCCAGGCTTTGCGCTTGCTGATGGCCCCCCCCGGTTCGTGGAGTGAATCTGAACGCCTGTTTTTCTATTTCTTTGAGCTTCCAGGGACGACATCAAGGTAAAGTTTCGGATGGTAAGGCCCCAGCTTTTTAATTCCTTTTCCTTCGCGTATGCCGGTTCTCGGTGAGAGGGAGTTATTTTCCATTCTTTTTTTTTGCCATCTCGAAGGCCCAGAACTTTTACTTCTTTATTTGCCGGTTTGGAATAAACGAGCTGGTTGAAAATGGGGATATCTTCGGGGATAGTGGCCGATACTTTTTTTTGATCGAATTGAGTAATTAAGTCACCCGCCTTAAGCCCAGCTTTCTCGGCTGGAGAGCCCGAGATTATTCCAGAAACCAAAATCCCAGAAGTTTTATTTTCAATCAGTGGTTGGCATTCGAGTCCAATCCAGGAACGGGAAACATAACCTTGCGACTCCAATTTCTTAGCCACTGATTTTGCCAGATTAGAAGGGATGGCTCCACCGAGGCTTCCGATCCCGACTTCATTGATTCCAATGATCTTACCAAATCGATCTACCAGTGGGCCGCCACTATTGCCTGGGTAAATTACTGCGTCATGCCCCAGCCATCTTACTAATTCTCCGACATTTTCACCATCCAAACGAAACGATTGGCTCCCCGCTGAAATCAAGGCGACATTGGAAATGATTCCTTTGGTGACCGATTGAGATAAACCAGCAGGACTACCCATGGCAAAACAAGTGTCGCCAACCTCCACCTTGTGTGAATTTCCAAACTCCGCGATCTTGAGGGGTTTCGAATTGGATCCATTTTCGTTTAAACGTAGGCGTAACAACGCAAGATCAGTCATGGCATCGGCACCAAGCAAATCCGCCATTAATTCATCTCCATTGTGAAGGCGACAGGTCAAACGGGAGGCTTTGCCAGCTACATGATGGTTGGTTAACACAAGTCCGTCTTTGCTGATAATGACTCCACTCCCTGTTGAGCGTGCTTTCATCATTCTTCCTCCCGAGCCTTTTTCTGAAACTACTTCGATACGAACAATCGCTTGATAAACAGCCCTAACTTCATCCGTTAGAGAAAAGTTTGAATGCTCTCCTGACAGTAAAAGATTGAATGTAAAGGCTAACAGGATAAAGAATAAGAATCGAATAAGAGACATTAAATATAAAGCGTTTCTGATCTAGTGATTCGTTTGACTTGGTTTCATAGAACGGACATGAAAGGAGATATCTCTTTATAAATTCAAATGGCAAGCAAACACAAGGAAACTACACATGAGTGAAGAAAATAAATCCGGTTTTTTGTTAGGTAAGCGACAAGGGCATTTCCTGGCATTCGTACTTTGCTTTGCCGGTGTTCTTGCATTGGGATGCTTATTGACATTCGTGGTCTACATGCTGAACCAAGCTTTTACTTTTTTTTCCGGAGTAATTTGGTCGCTTGCCCTTTCCGGAATGCTTGCAATTTTGCTTCGTCCGATTGTTACTTTCCTGGAAGAAAAAATG
>CEWK01031953.1_pt1 | contig 12868 bp, 10 predicted proteins | sample 531431 | NCBI WGS metagenome assembly CEWK01 (sample SAMEA2623059, study PRJEB7988) | marine metagenome | isolation source: saline water (ENVO:00002010), including
TTTTGCCATAGATATTCCCGGGAGCGGAGGCGGAGAACTGTTTGGATTTGACGGAAGATCCGGTCTTAGGGCCCTTGACAAGGATGTCAGCACCGAATGGTCGGATGGTTCCTGGGAAGGATTTCCAGGAATCCAAGTGGATAATGGTTCTGCGACTGCTATAGAATTGGTACTCATGCCTGGGAAAAGGTACACGTTCTGTATAGATTTCAGTTCAAAGGGCGACGTTTACTTACTCACTCCGAGTGACATGGATATGTATGAAGTTGACATGCTATGCGAGGAAGAAGGGTGGGAGTTGATCTGTGAGGAAGGAGCATTGGACGCGGTTCCAGTCGAGTACAGGGACCTCTTTACGTGGATTCCATTCAGAGATACCCATGCATACGAGTCTGTTTCCTACCAGGAGTTCTCCGTAGCTATAGATTCATCCGGATCGGCATGGTCATTTGCAGGTTTTGGGAGTAGTTCAACTGACCAGGAGTTCTTCTTGGTTCTAGATGGTTGGGATAATAGCAGGCAGGGAGACCAGCCTGCCTCGGGAAATATGAGCGTAGAGGTATTGATTGACGTAGAGGATAGGTTCATGCTTCCTAAGACCACGGCCTACGTTCTGATCGGTTCACTCCCCCTTTCGTGCATTATTATCCCCCTAATCATACATTCTAAGTATCACTCAACTGCATTGGGAAAGGAAGAGTCGGGGATGATTGAGGTCCCTTTCTTGAATGATGATTCCTCTGATTAGGAATATTCCATAACTTCCCAAGCCATTCTAAGATCGGACGCGTTTATCCTGCCTTGTTGTGCGAGGTGCCAGCCTGACTCGGTAGTTGCGTAAACGAGTCCTTGGCCTAGAACAGGGGCGTGGATTCTAGCCCAGTCTCCCCCTGGGCCAAGCCCCATGAGACAATACTTGTGGCCTGTAGACTTCAATTCAAGAGCGGCCTCAAAAATCCTGAGAGCGTCCTTGCGATCGCTGGTCGAGTAGCAAGCCTTGACAATGTCCCCCATCTCTTGAGCTTCGGAGATGTCCTTTGTTATCTCCGAAGTTGATGGGACGCCGTCTAATGTGTGGAAAGAGGCGATAACCCGGGTTTGCCCCCCTTCCGCTAATGAGACTAGCTCTTCCCTCTCTTGGGCAGGGATATCAATCTCCAGATCTATCCATCTAGGATTGGCGCCAATTGCTGATCTTAGGACAGAAATCCTCTCATCCTCGCTCGATGGGAAAAAGCCGCCTTGCTCCTGAGGTCTGCAGACCATCAAAATAGGGGCCTCGATAGAAGAAGAGATTCTCTCTATCTCCTTTCGGAAGTCTATTTCCTCGAAATCCAGCTTATTTACCAACACCTCAACTTTCTCCTTCTCGCCTTCATCAGAAATCTTCGTCGTTCGTATTTTTTCCTCAGTGGTCCAAAGAAAATCCAAACGAACCTCCAATAAATCTGCACCCATCTTAATTGCTTTAGGGGCGTCAGAAATCATTTCTTCAGAGGTTCTGCCCCTCAGTGTAACACATACCGAGGGTTGATTCATGGGTTCGCGGGAAATATAAGGCCGGTTTAACCGTGTCGTGCAAGAAATCTTTCTGAATTATCCAATTTCTTCACTATTATCGCTAAACTGCGTGTAATTGGCAAGATACATGGAGAGGGTTCATAGGCCTCGGCTTCCTAAACCTAATGATATCGTTTGAGGGTTCCCTACGGGAACCCTCAATTGGAGGAGAAAATATGGAGGATGAATATAGTGCAGAAAGCATCCAGGTTCTCGAAGGGCTAGAAGCCGTAAGAAAGAGACCTGGCATGTACCTCGGTGATCCACATGATGGTTCGGCTCTACATCACTGCATTTGGGAAGTAGTAGACAACTCGGTAGACGAACATCTGGCAGGCCATACAGACTCAATTGAAATTACTCTTAATCGGGATAACTCGCTCTCTGTCAGGGATTTTGGAAGGGGGATCCCAGTAGGCATCCATGAAGAGTTTGGCATCTCAGCTGCTGAAGTAATAATGACTAAATTACATGCAGGTGGAAAATTTGACAATAGCTCCTACAAGGTTTCTGGCGGCCTACATGGTGTCGGCGTGTCTGCAGTAAACGCAGTGTCTGAATGGATGGAGATGACCATACATAGGGATGGAATCGTCTATTTCCAGAGATATGAGGCAGGAGTACCTGTTGAGCCATTGAAGGAGATAGGGGAGTGCGAAGATACAGGGACCCTCATATCATTCAAGCCAGATTTATCGATTTTCACCGATATTGTGGAGTTTGATTTTGAAGAGGTTGATACCAGGGTTGGCGAAACTGCATTTCTAAATGCTGGACTGAGGATTGCTATTATTGATCTCAGGGGTTCTGAACCGCACTCTTCGGAGCACATGTACAAAGGGGGACTATCTGAATACGTGAGTCAACTCAATGAAAGGAGAGAGGTCTTGCATGAGGAAGTCATCAAGATCAGAGGCGAGAAAGAAATTGAGAAGGGCGATGTAGAAGTAGAACTAGCACTGCAATGGTCTGATGCGTTCAGTGAGTCTATTCGTTGCTATACGAACATCATAAGAAATAAAGACGGTGGCACCCATATGTCCGGTTTGCGGACGGCTTTGACTAGTTCAGTTAATTTGTATGCAAAGAAGAAGAAGTTGCTCAAAGGGGATACTCTGTCTGGTGATGACGTAAGAGAGGGTTTGGCAGCAGTAGTAAGCGTCAAGCATCCCGATCCTTCCTTTTCCTCCCAAACCAAGGATAAGCTGGTTAGTAGTGAAGTTACGGGGATTGTTCAGACCATTGTTTATGACAAATTAGGCGAGTTCTTCGAAGAAAACCCGTCTGTTGCCAAGCAGATAGTGGAGAAGGCACTACTTGCGTCCAAGGCAAGGGAGGCTGCCAGAAAGGCCAGGGACCTTACTCGAAGGAAGGGGGTTTTGGAAGGAGGGGGTTTGCCAGGCAAACTTGCCGACTGTCAATCCCGAGACCCAAGCGAATGTGAGGTTTACCTCGTTGAGGGGGATTCTGCGGGGGGTTCAGCGAAAACTGGAAGGGATCGTAGAATTCAGGCTATACTTCCCCTGAGAGGAAAAATCCTCAATGTAGAAAGGCAAAAGCATAATGCTGCGAAGGTGTTTCAGAATCAGGAAATACAGACCATCATTCGTGCCCTAGGTGCTGGCGTAGGGAATAACGAGGAGGAGGAGGGTGCATTCGATCCGACTAAACTCCGATATTCGAAGATAATAATAATGTGCGACGCGGACATTGATGGTGCGCATATTAGGACTCTAATGCTGACTTTTCTCTGGAGGTTCATGAGGCCAGCAATAGAGGAAGGGCACGTTTTCATTGCGCAGCCTCCTCTCTATCAACTGACTAAAGGAAGGGTGAGCAGATATGTATTCTCCGATGAAGAAAGAGACTCGGTGACTATGGAACTGCAGGGCGGGAACCCAGATGCGAAAATAGGCATACAGAGATACAAGGGACTTGGGGAAATGAATCCCGAGCAACTATGGGAAACTACCATGAATCCAATGACTAGAACGATGCTGAAAGTAACTGTTCGTGATGCAGAGGAATCTGATGAGTTGTTCGAGATACTGATGGGAGAGGATGTTCCTGATCGGAGAACCTTCATCGAAAAGCATGCCAAGGAGGTGACCAACCTTGACATTTGAGGAAGAAGCCGAAGCAGGAACGCAGGAAAATAATGAGAACATCCTAAACCATTCCTTGAATGAGGAGATGAAGACATCTTACATCAACTATGCAATGTCAGTAATTATTGGAAGGGCCCTTCCTGACGCCAGGGATGGCCTGAAACCTGTCCATCGACGTGTCCTATACGGAATGCACGAAGGCGGACACACCGCTGAAAAGAAGTATAGCAAGTCCGCACGCTCTGTTGGGGAGGTAATGGGAAAGTACCACCCTCACGGGGATCAATCAATCTATGACACAATGGTCAGGATGGCCCAAGATTTCTCCCTAAGGTATCCGCTTGTCGATGGTCAGGGGAACTTCGGTTCGATTGATGGAGACCCTCCAGCAGCTATGAGATATACCGAAAGTAGACTTGATAAAATCTCGAAACACATGCTGGAGGACATTGAAAAGAAAATAGTCGACTTCCAAGCCAACTTTGACGATTCCGAGATGGAGCCAACCGTACTTCCCGCAAGGTTGCCAAATCTGTTATTGAATGGTAGTGACGGAATAGCAGTCGGGATGGCCACAAGAATACCTCCGCACAACCTTACAGAGGTTGCAGGGGCGATTAGATTGCATGTCAATACTATACTTAAGGAGTCGAAAGATTCCTTTGGAATTCCCAACATCTCTATTGAAGAGTACATGCAGCATGTGAAAGGTCCTGACTTTCCTACCGGCGCAACCATCCATGGAATTGATGGTATCGTCGACATGTACTCTACGGGTAAAGGAAGGTTCCACGTACGCTCTAAATGCGATGTTCTAGACGATACAAGTGGTAAGAAGATCGTAATTCACGAGATTCCATACCAAGTCAAAAAATCAGACATGTTAGTCCATATTGCAGAATTAGTGTCAAAGGAAGTAGTCACGGGAATCAGAGACATTCGTGATGAGTCGTCCAAAGAAGGGATTCGAGTCGTGATAGAGGTGAAGAGTAAATCCGATCCGCATGCAGTACTGAACCAGTTATTCAAATCAAGTAGATTGCAAGAGTCATATTCTGCCAATATGATGGGTATACTTGATGGAAAGCCGGTTCTCCTATCCTTGCCGGTGATGCTACACACGTATGTCCGCCACAGAGAAGAAATCATCGAAAGGAGAGCGGTTTTCGATCTTGAAAAGGCTGAGTCAAGGGCCCATATCCTCGAAGGACTAGTAAAGGCGCAAGAGCGAATTGAGGACGTACTAAAGGCAGGTAGAGAAAGTTCTGGGAGAGATCAATTTGAGTCGATACTGCAAGGAAGCGAGAAGCTCCCGAAAATTGCCAAGTTCAATTTCACAAAATCGCAGGCAAAGGCAATCGCGGAACGACGCTTGTATCAACTAAGTCGGCTCGATGTAAACAAGGTCACGGACGAATTTGAGGATCTGAAGATCAAGATTGCAGATCTTCAAGATATTATCAACTCAAGGCCCAGACGTCTGGAAATACTGATTTTAGAGCTTGATGATATGGTAGAAAAACATGGCGACGAGAGGCTTTCAGAAATCGATCCGATGCCGCTTTCCATGGATCGGGAGGACCTTGTTGCAGAGGAGGCGATTGTAATATCACTCACTACTGACAACTACATCAGACACCTGCCCGTAGAGGCATTCAGACTTCAGAACAGAGGAGGGAAGGGCCTCAAGGGAGTTGCCACTAAGGATGAAGATGCACCATCCAAGATAGTCACTTGCTTCTCTAAAGATAGACTTCTCATTTTCACCGACAAGGGAAGAGTGTACGGATTGAGGGCGTGGGAGACTCCTTCTGCCAGCAGATACGGAAAGGGCAGCCATATCAGAAACCTCCTTGGAGGCATCAGGGATGACGAGAAAGTAATCTCTATCCTCCCTATGGAAAGATCGCTGATAGAAAATCCAGAAGGTCATTTCCTGATGTTCGCAACCGCAAATGGCAGGATAAAGAAGAGCAAGCTTTCCGAATATGCAAGAATCAATCGAAACGGCAAGTTCGCCCTGAAGTTCGCTGACGGAGATAGTGATAACCTGGTTTCAGTCAGACCTGCGACTGATGCAGACCACGTCGTACTGGTCTCTGCATCTGGGAACGCATGCAGATTCATGCCAGCCGAGGAGAAAACCAGGATTTCCCCGGAGACAGGGGAGTCCGTGACCACCTATGTTGTCAGAGTCCAGGGCAGGATAAGTCAGGGAGTATCAGGAATGAAACTTTCAGGAAATGACAAAGTCATTGGAATGATTGTTACAGACGACTTCGATACTAGCGTCCTTACAATCTCCAAATATGGAATGGCCAAGCGAAGCAGATTGGGTTCTGGGGAGATGTTGCCATTAACAGAAGCAGGAACCCCCATAGTTGACGAGTCGGGAGATCAGATATTCGAGAGAGATGGATACAGAAAGACCAATCGTGGAACAAAAGGCGTTAGGACGATGTCTCTGAGGGATGGAGACGAGATTGTCGGCGTTAGGCAGATTCCGGACCTTGACGACCAATTGTTCATGCTGACCGGCTCTGGCATGATGATCAGGATGGTGTCAGGACAGACAAGGGAAACCCTCGGAAAGGTGACAAAAGGTACTAGGATTATGGAGCTTCGAAATCGTGATCGTACTGGGTACGAAGACGAGATAGTCTTCGTTGCGAGACTCCCTTCCGAACTGATCAGCACAGCAGAAACTCTCGAAGAAGAAGAGTAGGCGGACCGTTCTGCTTAAGCACGAATCTCCGGTCGTGTATTTACTGCGGCAGTCGCATAGCCTGGCCATTGCGCTGGATTGCTAATCCAGTGGTGTCTCACCTCGGGAGTTCGAATCTCCCCTGCCGCGCCACCGAAAATGGGGAGGATATATTCAATGAGAGGGGCTCAGAAACCTGTGCTTGACCCCTCCAGGATGCCGATCGGGGTAACTCTGGCCGTTCTTTCTATAGCACTTTTGTCGGTAATTTGGGTAATCATGAGGCATCTTAGTCTGAGGCCATCTAATGACAGGTCGTGGGTAAATGATAACGAAAGACAGGCTGAAGCCGAGTTCGACGGGGATGAGGTGACCATTCGTAATGTGAGGGATTTCGAGTGGAGAAGCGGCAGGGACTTCGATGAAAGATGGATTGACTTGAAACTGAATCTTACTGAAGTAGAGAAGATATGGTTCGTTCTCGAGTACTTTGATCCTAAAAGAAGACAGATGGCGCACACCATAATGAGTTTCGAGATGAGCGACGGGACCAGGGTAGCATGTTCAATTGAGGTGAGGAGGGAGAGAGGAGAGAGGTATCACCCAATCAAAGGCCTATTCAGACAATACGAATTGATCTACGTCTGGGCCACGGAAAGAGACGTTATCGGAGTAAGGACCAGGTGCAGGAAGAAATCGGTTACGCACCTATTCGAGGCGGTAGTCCTAGGCCCGGGAAATGAGCGAAGGATGCTAGAGTCATATCTAATGAGAACAAATAAACTGAGTGAAAGCCCAGAGTGGTACAACACCATCACAAATACCTGCACCACCAATATCGTCAGGCATGTAAACGAAGTCTATCCCGGCAGAGTTCCGAGGGGATTGGCGATACTCCTTCCAGGTCTTAGTCCTAAGATTCTCCAGAGAAACAATCTGGTCAGAATGAATGGGACCATTGAGGAGACACTGCGAAGGAGCATTATCGATGAGAGGGCCAAATCATGGAGTGGGGATTCTGACTTCGGAGACTGGATTAGGGAACATGCCCAATACGAGCATTCAACTGAATGACTACGATGCCGTGGCGTGCTAAGCATCCCCATCATCGACAACCCGGATGAAGTCGAGTGGTTCTTGCCACCCTCAAAGAGTCACATGATCAGATGGATAGCTCTCTCATCCCAGTGCAGTACCGGGACTAGACTGATTTTTCGAGGGCTTCCTGGTCGAGATATCATCTCAATGGCGGACTGTGTCGAGGAAATGGGAGCTTCAATAGAGAGGGAGGCAGGACAATGGAAAATTCGGAGAGGGGAGGGGGGTCTGAATCCTCCAAAGAAAAGTCTAGATTGTGGAAACTCGGCTACTGCCGCTAAAATTCTATCATTTTTTGCCGCTTGTTTCGATTTTCCAGTAGTTATCGATGGAGATTCCTCCTTGAGGAGGAGAGACTTCACTCAACTAACAAAGTCATTGGAAGATCTGGGGTGCAAGGTATCCTCAGATAGTCTTCCCTTAGAGATAACAGGTCCGATAACAGGGGGGAGGACTAGGATTGATGAGTCCCTTTCTAGTCAAACATTAACTGCCATAATTCTTGCTTCTGCTGGTCTCCAGACACAGATTGAAGTGAGTCTTTATGGGGATGCAGTAAGTAGATGGTATAGGGATCTCACAATAGAAATTTGCAACGAATGTGGTTGGTCGGGAACTCTCGAGGAAGAGATGATTCTGTCTAATTGGGAAGTTAGAACTCCCAAAAAAGTGGAAATACCGCCCGAGATTAGCCTTTTTCCCTTATCTGTTCTTTTCGACCTTCTTCATGGAACCAGAAGTTTGGATCAGGACCTAACGACCTTCCGAAGCCCTGTTATCGAAGCTACTAGTGATGCCCTATCATCGGAGAAAGACGAGATCGACCTGAGGGATTCCAGTGACATCATCGCACCGTGTGCGGTCATAATGGGACTTGGAACGGGAGGTGAAATTTTGGGAGCGCCTCATGCCAGGGGGAAGGAATCTGACAGAATCTTAACCACTGTTAGATTGCTATCGGCATTCGGAATGGAAGCGTATGAGACTGATACTGGACTAAAAATCCCAGGAGGGCAGTTGCCAAGTAGGCCGAAGAGAGTTTTCGATTGCGAATTGGACCACAGATTGGCCATGACAGCAGGCGTTTTAGCGACGAAGGTTGGAGCGGATTTATCTGGATATGAAATATGCAATGTCACCCATCCAGGTTTCTTTGAGATGATTATGGCCAATTATCCAAGGATCTGAAATTATGTTGGGAAGTTATTGGAAGAAGAATCTCTGGACCCATTTGCTTCTAGTCCTGGTCGCTGCAATCTGGGGCTCTACTTGGGCTGCGGGAAGATTTCTGAGTTACGGACTAAATGAAGAAGCCCCGGCAGCTCTCAGTCCTGCGACTTCTGCTTGGCTAAGATATTTCTTCGCGGTTTCGGTATTCTTTCTGTGGTCGATTTCAATCAGAGGTGAGGGATCATTCAGATTTCTCCCACCAGATGGAAGGTCGTGGTTTTTCTCGATCTGGCTAGGGCTCTTGGGGACTATGGCCTACCAGCTTCTGTTCATGCATGGAATGAGTTGGACCGCAGCGGGTGATGCATCGCTCATAATTCCAATGAATCCAGTTTTTACGATTCTTCTAGCCGTGCCTATGCTGGGTCAGAAAATTTCAGCAAGAATGTCTGTGGGACTATTGATTGGAATTTCTGGCGTGGCAGTTGTTGTTGGTTGGAGTCCTAACTCAGAAATCCCGTTGGAGCATAGGGCAATAGGGGATTTGATGATTCTCTTCGCCGCGCTATCCTGGGCGGCTACCACCAATCTGACCAAGATCATGCTTTCCTGGAATAAGGGTTACTCATCGCTTGAGATTGTAGTCTGGTACTCCGTAACTGGATGGGTCTTACTATCTCCGTGGGTCATCGTTGAGAACTGGGCGTCGCCCATTCCATATCCGAGCGAGGCAGAGTGGGTTACCATCGCCTATCTGGGAATAGTCTCCACGGTCCTATCATACGTTTTGTTCGCCAGGGGAATCGAGGTCATCGGCCCTACTGCCGCATCTTCGTACGTCTTCCTTGTTCCAGTGTTCGGAGTTATTGGAGGATGGTTGCTTCTAGACGAGGAAGTCGGCGCCTCGATGCTACTCGGATTCATTCTGATTGTATGCGGAGTTACAGAAGTGCAAAGGGAAAACGAACGGTTATCCTCTGATTCCTGAACCAGAGTACTGCCTCACGGTTAAATACGGGGGGTCGGTGGCCCGCCAACGAGGTAATTGAATGGCACGCAAACCCGCAAAGATGTACAGGCAAATCAAGGGGCAGTCGTTCACTAGGAGAGAGTACACGGGTGGCGTTCCCAATAACAGAATTCTACGCTACCATATGGGCAACAGAAAGAGGGCCGAGACTGGAGGTTTTCCAGTTACTCTTGAATTGACAGCAGACAACGCTTGTCAGATCAGGGATTCGGCTCTGGAATCAGCTAGACAGGTAGCGAACTCAACAATCAGGGAGGATGCTGGTGCGATGGGATATGCCCTAAGAATGCATACATACCCCCACCAAATCCTACGGGAAAACAAACAAGCCACTGGGGCGGGTGCTGATAGGGTCTCCCAGGGAATGCGTCTCTCTTTCGGAAAGAATGTCGGCACTGCCGCGAGAGTTCAAAGGGGACAGACAGTTATTTCCATAAAAACCGAGGCTGAGAATTACATTGCTGCAAAGGAGGCGTTGAGAAAGGCGGGTTGTAAATTCCCAACACCCTGTAGCATCAATGTAGTAGAAGGTTCCGAGCATTTGAAGGGCCTAGTGTGAGGTCAACGGGACATGTCCCGAGCAGATCCACTCGAAACACTACAAGACTCTCTCAGGGGAGCCCCTATTATCTGGAAGGGGGATTACCCCTACTTCATCCATCCAATCTCCGATGGAATCCCTCGTATGGAAGCAGGAGTCCTCAGAGCAACCAGAGATTTGATTGTTGATATGGTCGACTGGTCGGAGATTGACATAGTAGTAAGTGTCGAGGCAATGGGGCTACCATTGCTTGCAGCGGTTGGTGAAGCAACTGGAAAGCCGACAGTTGTGATAAGAAAGAGGCCATATGGGATGGAAGGAGAAGTTAGAGTGGACGTTTCAACGGGATACTCAAGTTCGACAGCTTACATTAACGATATCAAACCCGGAGAAAGGGTCCTGGTAGTAGATGACGTCATCTCAACCGGGGGGACTCTTGAGCCCCTCCTGGGAGCATTGGAGGAAATGGGAGCAATCCTGAAAGGAGTGGTTATTGCTATAGAGAAGGGAGAAGGGAGAGAGAGGTTGGCTAAGGAGCGTCCAAATTGGCCAATTCAGACTCTAGCAAGGATTGACATCGTTGATGGCAGAGTGGAGATTGTCGAATAGGAGGTAATAGAATGGACATGAATAGACATGAGTTCCAGTTGGACGACCTGATTGAGAGAATCAAGGCCAATGACAATCGACTCGTAGCGCTACAAGTTCCAGAGGGGCTAAAAATGCAGGCACTGGAGATGATGGACTCCATAGAAGAAGATACTTCTGCAAGAATCATATTGGCAGCTGATCCTTGTTATGGGGCCTGTGACCTTGTGCATGACAAGATGCAGAGGATGGGTGTAGAGCTAGTAGCCCATATGGGTCACTCTCAGATGAACATAGACTCAGGAATGCCTACCGAGTTCATCAATGTGACTTATGATGGAGATCCTGCAATTGATCCCGTGCTTCCGATTCTAGAACAGCATAGACGGATAGCTGAGTCTCGCCTATCCAGGGTTGAAGAAGATAGGCAAATGAGCGAGGAAGAAGCCAAGGAGTTGTTCGTTGACGCTGTTGGTAGAATATCCCCCCTCAAGGGAACAAAGTTGGGGCTTGTAGGTAGCATACAGCATCTACACCTAATATTCGAATACAAAGAAAGGTTGGAAGCAGTAGGCTACGAGGTAGAAATTCCTGTTGGAGGGGCCAGGCTATCTTTCCCAGGTCAAGTCTTGGGTTGTAACTACTCTGGGGATAGTGATGAAATAGGCCACTACCTTTTCCTTGGCAGTGGTGACTTCCATCCGATTGGACTAGTCCTGCATACTGGAAAGCCACTTGCGATGCTGGATCCATACACCGGTGGAGCAGAAGAAATGTCTTTCGAAAGGATTGAAAAAATACTGAGGCAGAGATTCGGTTTGATAATGTCCTGTGACGAGGCACAGTCTTTCGGCATCCTAATCGGAGAGAAACCCGGGCAGATGAGAAGAAATCTTGCACTTAGGATGAAGAGGAAGATCGAAAAGCACGGAAAAAAGGGTTATCTTCTGGCTTTGGAACATATCGGTCCTGAATTAATCGACTTCTACCCCGTTGATGCCTTTGTCAACACTGCTTGTCCTAGGATTGCTATCGATGACTCGGTTCGATATGCAAAGCCGCTAATCACGCCATTCGAGCTAGAAGTAGCCCTTGGTGAGAAGAAATGGGAATTAGGGTACAAATTCGACGAAATTCCCTGAACGAGGAACCCCCTCAGAGATAGGGGAAAGGTTTGTTCTTCCACAAACGGAAATGAAAAATTTCATTCTTCTTCGTCGTCATCATCGTCGCCTAGGAGTGCCTCCCAGTCGAGTTCTTCCTCCGCAGACAGGAAGTACAGGGCACCCATAACTGCTGCAACCAGCAGACCAACGATATCTTGGGTACTGAAGCCGGTATCCGGCCTCATTGCATCCATGCTACCGATTCCAATCAAATCGATTATGAACAGCTTTTCGTCACCGCCACCAAGCAAGCCTGCCATGTTTACAACAACGAAGATTAAAATCGCCGCTGCACCAATAAGAAGTCCCATTCTCTGTGTGTCGCCTAACTCTACCATAGTATTACCTAAACACCCCCAAGGGTATTGAGTTCTTAATGTGAATGGTGACTATGATTGTTTTCACGTTGAGAGTTGATTGATTTATTCGGAGTCCTTTGCATCGGATCCGGCACTGAAATTCAGAATTCCGTCATCCATAAGGTCTGCAATGATGTCTTCCATCTTTCTTCCAGTCTTTTCTGCGATTGCCTGGGTCTCTATCCTATCTGCATGGTCCCTGGCTGTTTTTGCCTTGGAAGCGTCTTCTGGCTGATCCCTGGATTCTAAAACAGAGGCGAGTCCTCTCCAATTTTCTGGGTTGTCTGCATCGCTTGCGGTTAGTTCCTTCCAAATCTCTAGAGCTCCAGAGAAGTCGCCCTCTCTTGCTAATTTTTCTGCCCTTTGCACCCTTTGCTCACTAGACTCAGAACTAGATGCCTGCTTCATCAAGGCGTCAAGATCATCGTCCTCTTTGGGAGATTCATCTTGAGAAGTTTCTGCTGACTCATCGGTGTTATCTGCTGAGTCTGAATCATCATCTAGGTCGTCGAAGTCGTCTAGGTCGTCGAAGTCGTCTAGGTCG
>CEWK01125979.1_pt1 | contig 12851 bp, 14 predicted proteins | sample 531431 | NCBI WGS metagenome assembly CEWK01 (sample SAMEA2623059, study PRJEB7988) | marine metagenome | isolation source: saline water (ENVO:00002010), including
CAACTATTAGAAAGAGCAGCTAAATCTAGCAATGATGGTTACCCACCATTCAATATAGAACAAACTTCTGATCGATCATTCCGCATTAGTTTGGCAGTTGCTGGCTTTTCAGAAAGAGAATTATCTATCGTTTTGGAAGATCGCCAGCTTGTTATTCAAGGTAAGAAAAATCAAGAAACAGGCACAAAAATTTTTCTTCATCGTGGAATTGCCACAAGGCAATTTCAAAGATCTTTTGTTCTTGCGGATGGTGTTGAAGTTGGGGAAGCCATGATGGAAAATGGGTTGCTTCACATTGATTTGATACAGAAAATACCCGAAAATATTGTTAAAAAAATTAAAATAAAAACAAATCAATGATCATTAAAAAACAGAGTTTATTAGTCCTATACCTTGGAGCTACTTTCTTTGTTGGCCTATTCTCACAACAAAAATTCTAATCGTTTTCGGCAATAAATTTTTCTGCATCCAGAGCTGCCATACAACCCATCCCAGCGCTTGTCACGGCTTGGCGGTAGATGTGATCAGTAAGATCACCAGCGGCAAAAACCCCAGGTATTGATGTTTTAGTACTGCCAGGTTCAACTTTAATGTAGCCACCATTGTGCGTTTCTAAAACATCTTTTACCAATTCTGTGGCTGGAGCGTGCCCAATGGCTACAAAGACCCCTTTACAAGGAATTTCCGAGACCTGCCCATTCTTTGTACATTTTATGCGAATTGCTTCGACACCCAAAGGATTATCAGTGCCAATAATTTCTTCAAGTTCATGAAACCAAATGGGCTCAATTTTTGGATGCTTAAAAAGTCTATCTTGCAGTATTTTTTCTGCCCTAAGCTCGTCTCGTCGGTGGACTAAGGTTACTTTTGAAGCAAAGTTTGTTAAGAATAGAGCTTCTTCTACTGCTGTATTTCCACCACCAATTACGGCTATTTCTTGTCCCCTGTAAAAAAAGCCATCACAAGTCGCACAGGCAGATACACCAAATCCTTTGTATTTTTCTTCTGATGTTAGTCCTAACCATTTTGCTCGCGCGCCGGTCGCCAAAATAATAGCGTCAGCTGTGTATTGTTTTCCGCTATCGCATATTGCTAAAAAAGGTCTTCTGTTGACTTCCAATTTTGTTACAATGTCTCCGATTATTTCACAGCCCATTGCTTTTGCATGAGCTTCCATTCTTACCATTAAATCAGGACCTTGCACTTCAGTGTCGCCAGGCCAATTTTCGACTTCTGTAGTAGTAGTTAATTGGCCTCCTGGCTCAATGCCTTGAATAAGTATTGGAGAAAGCATTGCGCGACTAGCATAAACGCCGGCAGTATAGCCGGCTGGCCCACTTCCGATAATTAGCACTTTAGTATGATGGCAATCAGACATTTTTTCCTCATCTTTTTACTTGGGTATACCCGCTGATTTGGTGATGCAAAACCCCAAAATTACTGGATTTCAAATAATCCGTTGGAAAATATTATTTCAATTTGTTGGAATAATATTGCGATTATGGGGGAATGATTTATAATATTTAAAAAAATGGAGCAGATGCATGCCTTTAACGCGACTTGATTCAATTGACCGGCTGATCTTAGCAGAATTGCAAGAAGATGGGAAAATGACAAACGTAGAACTAGCAAAACGTGTTGGTATTTCTGCGCCTCCTTGTCTTCGTAGAGTTCGTGCGCTTGAGGAGCAAGGGTTTATCAAAGGTTATCATGCTGACGTTGATAGTCGCGCTCTTGGATTTGAAGTGCAAGTTTTCGCGATGGTTGGCCTGCAGTCTCAGGCAGAAGTTGATTTAAGGCAATTCGAAGAGTTATGTCAGGGTTGGCCGCTTGTCAGAGAATGTCATATGCTAAATGGTGAAGTAGACTTTATGCTTAAATGCGTCGCCCCCGATCTCAGCAGTTTTCAGAGTTTTTTAACGGGTGAACTTCTTACAGCTTCTAATGTTGGATCTGTTAAAACTTCACTTGTTATCAGAGCTGAAAAGGATGAACCTGGGGTCCCTTTTAACATACTAGAAGACAGATTAAGCAAGCGACCTTAAAGCATCACTGTGGATATAAGTCTTCCATAATCTGACTCTTTTTTGTGACAACTTCTTCTATATGAAAAAAAACTTTTCTCATCCATGTAGGTGCAATGTCCTGTAAACTCAACAGAAGAAACATTTGCTTTTTTCAACAGATTTAGACTGAACTTTGGTAAGTTGAAATGATACTTTTTAGTGCTGAAGTTAAAATCAAAGAACTGTTTGTTATTCTGATCTAAATTGATAAAAATTTCAAAAAATTCAAGATCAACTTCATAGGCCTTTTGACTTATGCATGGGCCAATTACTGCAGAAATTTGGCTTCGATCTGCTCCAAGTTCTTCCATTTTATCAACGGTGGAACTTAAAATCCCGTTTAGTGAACCTCTCCATCCGGCATGAGCGATGCCAATGACACTATTTTTTTCGTCAGCAAAAATTACTGGCTGACAATCAGCTGTCAAAACTGAAAGTACTAATCCTGGTGTTTTTGTAACGAGTGCGTCGGCTTTTGGTACAACATCAAATTTTTGATCACAAATTATAGCTCGGTCAGAATGGATCTGGTGCACGCTTACAATTTTTTCTAAGGATGTTCTCATATGTTGAGCAACAAGGCTTCGATTTCTTATCACATTTTCTTTATGGTCTTTGGAACCCAACCCACAATTCAAGCCTTTATAAATCCCAAGTGATGAACCGCCTCTTCGAGTAAAAAAACCGTGTTTTACATTCTTAATCAGTGATGATTGAATACATTTTACCGTCATTGCTCAAAACCTGGTGGGCATGGGAAGTTTTTGGGAAATAACGATAAAGCTTTGAATATACTTCCCATCTCTTTTGGATGGGTTAGGCGCCGGTGTGCGGCTATATGGCTTTCTAAAGCCTTTCCTTTCAGACTTTTTGCCAAATTATTTGCCCGTTCAGTTATCCCCAATCTTTCAAGAAGAATGCCTTGCGTGGTTAGTTTGCTAAAAGCACATCCAGAATTTAAGGCCAGTAATTCAAAATCCACATGCGCACTTATATCTAACTCTCCCGGTGAAACAAAAACGTTATGATATTCATGGTTTTTTACAGCTTGTAGAGTATCGCCGAGGGAGCGCCAATCGCCATAATCAATGAAAATAGCTGCACCACCAAAATTATTAATATGTTCCCCTATATTTTTCGAAAGCTTAGCAGCAGATAAGTTTAATTCGACAATATCACCATTGGAAGTATCGGAGAGCCTCATATCTAAAAAATAAATTTTTGTTGGTTTTTCTTCTAAACCAAATTCAAGTTTTCCATCAGAAACTTGAACGGTTCTCTTAAAAAAATTGTCTCCTTTTCGTAAATACTGCTCAATTGGTAGTGCATCAAAAAACTCATTTGCTATCAGAAATAAATGCTTATTTTCAAACTTAGGCAATTTTTCATGCCATGATATTTTGTATTCTTGGAGCGTTGCTTCTTGAATACGTCTTAAATTAGAAGAGGCTTCGACCATATGTATTTCAACTGCATCCAGGAACTTAGGGTATGATTTAAATGTCCGCAACATATCTGCCATCATTGTCCCGCGGCCTGGGCCTAATTCGGCGAGAATAATTTGAGATGGTGAACCTTGGTTTATCCATGTCTGCAATATTGACATTGCTATGAGCTCACCAAACATTTGTGAAATTTCAGGTGCAGTCGTGAAGTCACCTTTGGCGCCAAAAATTGGTTCTTTTGTGTAATAACCAAAAATGGGGTGCAAAAGACATTGCTCGATATATTTAGATAAGGGAATAGGACCTTCGCTTTTAATTTGATTTACTAAGATAGATTTCAAGTTTCTCATACTAATTTGTTTCGAGTTGATGTTACGAATAAAATTATACCTATTACTATCATTGGAAGGCTCAGTACTTGTCCCATAGTCAGACCCATTTCGCCAAATTGTATGAAGAAACCCATTGGATTATTGACGCTCTGGAACTGCTGGTCTGGTTGTCTGAATAACTCTACAAAGCAGCGTGATAATCCATATCCCATAAAAAAAATACTCGCCAGAAAGCCAGGTCGTTTGAAAGCATTTCTTTTGAACGCCAGATACATCATCAAAATGAATAAAATTAATCCTTCGAGTATTGCTTCATAAATTTGAGAGGGATGCCGTATACAGTGATCAACAATTTCTTGGCATACTGTTCTGGATTGTGGGCTGTTAACAATAACTCCCCAAGGGACATCTGTAACTCTACCCCAAAGTTCATCGTTGATAAAATTTGCCAAACGACCAAGTCCAAGACCAATTGGTGTGCCTAGAGCCAGTAAATCAGCACCTGATAGAAGTGGCACAGAGTTTTTGCGAAAAAATAAAAAGCTAGCCGTCGCCACACCGATTAAACCGCCGTGAAAGGACATTCCACCTTGCCAAATAAAAAGAACCTCAAGAGGGTTTTGGAGATAATATTCAGGGTTATAGAAAATAACAAAGCCTAGACGGCCACCAAATATTATTCCCAACACTGAAAAAGACATCAAATCCTCAAGTTTTAAAGGATTAAGTGGGGGAGTATTTTTTTGCCATAATTCATTTTTTTTAAGAGCAATGGCTGCCAGCTGCCAGCATGCAATTATACCGAAAATATACGCTAGCGCATACCAATAAAGGGTGAATGTGAAATCCCCTAAAGAAACAGAAAAAACTTCGGGTTTTATATTTTCTGGAAAGGGAATCATTCTGCACTCCTACTTTTTGTTTGCGGGCACGAATATCAAAGCCGACCTTGTGATGCGACGTAAGAAGCCATATAAATAAACTAATAGATGATGGAGCTTGTTATGCAATCAAGAAGTAAGATCCTGGATGATGTTTCACAACTTATGACGAATGCCATGGGTGTAGCGCAGGGGGCGCGAGAAGAGGCGGAAACTGCAATCAAATCAATAATTGATCGATGGTTGGCAGACCATGACTTTGTAACACGTGAGGAGTTTGATGCTGTGAAGGCAATGGCTCAAAAAGCACGAGAAGAAAATGATAATTTGAAGGCTCGTTTGGATGCTATTGAAAAGAAACGTAAAAAATAAATCTAATTTTCAAACTCCAGTTACCTTATAAAATTCGAAAGTTTCCAATAACTAGGTCTTTCGAATTTTTTTTGTTTTTTTTAAAAATTCCTCTTTACACAGTGCACAAAGCAAAGCACCATATGTAGTATGGGTTGTTCTGAACAACACAGCAATTAGAGCAGGCACCAATTGCTTGGGGATTATGCCAATCCCTACGCAACACAACAAAAAGAGGTGGGGCTATGGCATTAACTGAAACATTTTTGGAAAACGAAATTCACCCTATCGATATCGTAGAGCATCTTGCAGAACATCATCAGTGGGAATTTGACAGAATCGAAGAAAATCAAATTGCTATGGCTGTGCAGGGTCAATGGAGAACATATTCCATTACTTTAGCTTGGTCTGGGTTTGATGAAATCTTGCGTCTTATTTGTTCATTTGAAATGGAGCCACCGGAAGAAAAACTCAAAGATCTTTATGAGACCTTGAACGTTGCTAATGATAGATGTTGGACAGGAGCTTTTACATTTTGGGAAGACCAGAAGCTAATGGTTTATCGTTATGGGCTGGTTTTGACAGGTGGCCAAATTGCAACGGCTGAGCAAATCGACGCAATGATTTCATCTGCTGTTCTTACTGCCGAAAAGTATTATCCAGCTTTTCAGTTAGTAGTGTATGACAATCAAAGTCCAAATAAAGCAATGCAAGTTGCCATTGCAGAGGCTTATGGTCACGCTTAAAATTGAGCTTAAATAACAGAGAGCTGAAAATGGATTTAAATGAAATTAGGGTGAGAGGCCTTATACTCATTGGTTGCGGGAAAATGGGTTCGGCAATGCTGGAAGGTTGGTTAGAATCCGGAATTCCAGCATCTAGTATTTGGATATCAGACCCAGAACCTAGTGCTTGGCTTACTAAAACTGGCGTAAACATAAATAAAACCTTACCAAAAAACCCGGCAGTTTGTTTGATAGCTGTGAAACCACAAATTATTTTTAAGGCTCTTTCAAATTTAAATGAGTGTAAAAATAGTGACACATTGTTTATCTCAATCGCTGCAGGAATTCAGCTTTCTCAATTAGAGTCAGCAATTTCGCCGGATAGTTCAATTATAAGGGCAATGCCAAATACTCCTTCTGCTATAGGAAAAGGTATAACGGCTCTAATTGGTAATTCCGTGGCAAAAGATGAGCACATACAACTTACCAAAATTTTGATGGAGAAAATTAGCCAGGTTATTCAACTTGAAAGTGAGGACCAGATGGATGTTGTGACAGGGCTGTCTGGCTCTGGTCCAGCATACGTTTTCTATTTGGTGGAATCTCTTGCTAATGCCGGAGTGGAATTAGGTCTTTCTGAGGATATGGCGATGCGTTTGGCTAAGGCCACAGTGGCCGGTTCTGGAGCTTTGTTGATGAGCTCGTCAGAACAGCCCAGCAAACTTAGGAAAAATGTAACAAGTCCAAATGGTACAACACAGGCTGGTTTGGAAATTCTTATGGATCAAAAATCCGGCTTGATGCCTCTTGTAAAGAAAACTGTTGAAGTGGCAGCAGAAAGATCGAAAGAACTAGGTAATGGCTGAAATAAATTTTGATCATTTCCTTGCTGTTGATATTCGCGTTGGTACTGTGGTTAAAGCAGAACCATTTCCTGAAGCTAGAAAACCTGCACTTAAACTTTGGATAGATTTTGGTTCAGAAGTTGGTGAGAAAAAATCATCAGCTCAAATAACGGACTTTTACGACGTTGAAAAATTAAAAGGAAAGCAAGTTATGGGGGTAGTTAATTTCCCACCAAGACAAATCGGTCCTTTTATGTCTGAAGTCCTAGTATTGGGTTTTATGGATAAATCGGGTTCAGTAATTTTGGCTGTTCCAGACAAACCGGCTCCTGATGGTTCTTCTTTGTGTTGAGTCTAATTTTTGTCACCAATAGATTCACGCCAGTGACGACGACATAATGAAACGTAAGTTTCATTTCCTCCTATTTGAACTTGCGCACCGTCTTTTATTACTTGACCATTTTCGTCCTGACGTATCACCATCGTTGCTTTTTTCCCACAATGGCAAATAGTTCTGATTTCTCTCATTTCATCAGCCAATGCCAATAGTGCCGCTGATCCAGGAAATAGCTTTCCTTGAAAATCTACTCTCAAACCATAACACATTACGGGTACATTTAAATCATCAACTGCACGCGCTAGTTGCCAAACTTGTTCCTCAGATAGAAATTGAGCTTCATCAATAAAGACACAAGAGCAAGGCCCTTTATTTAATCGCTCTTCGATTTTTTGAAACATATTTTCTGCGCTTTCAAAAGTATCTGAGTCTGAAGCTATCCCTATCCTTGAGCCTATTTTTCCTTCACCAGCTCTTTTATCAAAGCCTGCTGTAATGAGGTATGTATCCATTCCTCTCTCTTGATAATTATGAGAGGCTTGTAGCAGCAGTGTAGACTTGCCTGCATTCATAGTTGAATATTGAAAATAGAGCTTAGCCATGGGTATCCGACATGGAGATATTTTCACACTTTAACAAGATTAAAGCTTTGAATTTTTTAAAATACAGTTGTTGATTCATGTTTTTGTTACATTTTGTGTCAGTGGCCACTAAATTCACATAAAATATGTTGAGAAATTCCAAGACTTTCTAGTTTCTTACTTCCGCCCAGATCTGGCAGATTAATGATAAAAGCACAGGCTAATATTTCACCCCCTAATTTTTCTACTAACGAAATTCCAGCTTCTGCTGTACCTCCAGTTGCGAGCAAGTCATCCACTATTAATATTTTATCTCCCGCCGAAATGGCATCTTCATGAATTTCAAGCGTAGCCTTCCCATATTCTAATTTGTAATCTTGGGTTATTGTTTTTCCTGGAAGTTTGCCTACTTTGCGTATTGGGACAAAACCGCATTCTAGTTCTCTTGCAATTGCTCCTCCAATTATAAAACCCCTTGCTTCTAACCCTATAATTTTGTCAATTTTGGTGCCCCTATAGGGCTCTACAAGTTTTTCTATGCATTCACCAAAGCCTTTAGCATTATCAAATAAACTTGTTACGTCTCTAAACATGATACCTGGAATTGGAAAATCAGGTATAGTTCTAATAAGGTCTTTGATTGCAGACATTGTTAATTTCCCTACCGGTTCTAAAATGAGTTAATTATTTCTTTATTTTCATAATTGTTATTGGAATTTTGAATTGTGGTAAACAAGTGTATTTATCCTAGTTGCTCAAAATATATTTCAATCTAACTACCGAATTAAGGTTTTTATGCGGTCTACCGCTTTTAAATTGTTTCAATCTCAACTAGTGACGCACACAGATAGTAATTGGAAGATAAAATGAAACAGACGCTCCTTAACGCTTTTGCAACTTTAAACAAGCCAGATTTCAACTTTATGAATGATGAAGGCCTGTCTGTTTCTCGAGTAAGAACAGAACTTTTGTCAGGACTTACGGTGGCTCTTGCTCTTGTGCCTGAAGCTGTAGCTTTCGCTTTTGTCGCTGGTGTGCACCCTTTAGTTGGTTTGTATGCTGCTTTTCTAGTTGGTTTGATCACAGCAATTTTGGGTGGGCGTCCGGGGATGATTTCTGGAGCTACTGGTGCATTAGCGGTAGTTATGGTTGCATTAGTTGCTCAACATGGGGTGGAATATCTCTTTGCAACTGTAGTTTTGATGGGACTTTTGCAAATTTTAGCAGGTTTTATGCAATGGGGAAAATTTATTCGGTTGGTCCCACATCCTGTAATGTTAGGTTTTGTCAATGGTCTAGCCATTGTAATTTTTTTAGCTCAAATGACACAATTTAAAGTCCCTGGAACAGTGGAAGTATCTGGTCATGGCTCTTCAGGAGGAGAGTGGCTTAGTGGCAGTCCTTTATACTTAATGTTGGGTTTGGTTGCTCTAACCATGTTAATTATTTACATCATGCCACGTGTTACACGAATTATTCCTGCGCCTCTTGCTGGTATAGGTATTGTAGCAGGACTGGTTATATTTTTTGGATTAGATGTTCCAAGAGTTGGCGATATGGCGTCCATAAAGGGAGGGTTACCAATGTTTCATATCCCGGCTGTCCCAATAACTTGGGAAACTCTTGAGATTATATTGCCCTACTCGATTATTTTGGCTGCTATTGGGCTAATTGAAAGCCTTTTAACCTTAAATTTGGTTGGCGAAATGACGGGAAAAAGAGGTGGGGCAAGTCAGGAATGTATAGCACAGGGGCTTGCTAACACAGCAACCGGCTTTTTGGGGGGAATGGGTGGATGTGCGATGATTGGGCAGTCCATGATCAATGTAAAGTCTGGTGGTAGAACACGTATAGCAGGAATTGCTGCAGCATTATTTTTATTGGCATTTATTTTAGTTGGCGCCCCTATTATTGAGATGATACCTTTAGCAGCCCTTGTCGGAGTTATGTTCATGGTTGTGATAGGAACATTTGCATGGAATTCGTTTAAAATTCTTAGACGAGTCCCTCTGACGGATGCCTTCGTTATAATCCTGGTGACTATTGTAACCGTTATATCGGATTTAGCAGTTGCTGTCGTCGTCGGTGTTATCGTATCAGCTTTAGCTTATGCCTGGAATAATGCTAGAAGAATTCATGCTCATACAGAAATCTCAGACAAAGGGGCTAAAATTTACCGTATTCAAGGCCCTTTGTTTTTTGGTTCCTCTGACGGTTTTTTAGAATTATTTGATGTCGAAAATGATCCAAATGAAGTCATTATCGAGTTTTCAGACAGCCGGGTAGTAGATCAATCTGCTTTGCAAGCAATTGAGGCTATTGCAAGTAAATATGAGACTGCCAACAAACGAATTCAATTAAGGCACCTTAGTCGTGACTGTCATTATTTACTTACAAAAGCCGGTCACTTGGTAATAGACAGTGATGATGATCCTGATTACGGCCTTGCAGTGAACTATTCAGTAAAAACAGGTATTTTGGATAGTAGTCATTAACTATCTGGATAGGCACCATCGCATTATGGCTTTTTGCACATGAAGGCGATTTTCTGCTTCATCAAATATAACGGAGTTTTTCCCGTCCATAACACCAGAAGTTGCCTCCTCATCCCTATGTGCTGGCAAACAATGCATGAAAAGGACATCAGTTTTTGCCTTAGACATTAATTCTTCGTTGACTTGAAACGCCTTGAGTTGATTACGACGGTCTTTTTTTACTTTGGGATCGTCATGCATACTTATCCACGTATCAGTAGCAATTAGGTCTGCATCTTTTATTGCCGAATATGGGTCTCGATCGATATAGAATTCTACCCCAAGGTTTTTTACCTCTTGGGACAAACTTTTTGAAGGATCTAGTTCTTTAGGTCCAGAAAAAGTAAGTGAAAACTTAAACTTTTCAGCTGCATGTAGAAAACTATTCAGAACGTTGTTTCCATCGCCAAACCAAACAACTTTTTTACCTTCAATGGAGCCACGTTTTTCCTCAAATGTCATAATATCAGCCATTATTTGACAGGGATGACTTTCGTTAGTTAACCCATTTATTATGGGTACGGTGGAATATTTGGCGAGTTCATAAAGTGTATCACTGTCAAATGTCCTTATCATTATTAAGTCTACATAACGACTTAATACGCGCGCTGTATCAGCTATCGATTCTCCTTGTCCAAGTTGCATTTCAGCGCCAGAAAGTACCATTGGTTGGCCTCCAAGTTGCCGGACGCCGACATCAAAGCTAGTCCTTGTTCGTGTAGACGGTTTCTCAAAAACCAAAGCAACTATATGTTTATGCAGAGGTTGGTTTTTATCAATTGTTCCTTTTGGAAGGCCGGCTCTTGCATCCTTCATTTCTTGGGCCTGTTTGAGTATCCCCTTTAGATCTTTGGTAGATATCTCATTTAAATTTAAGAAATGCTTCATATTAAAATATTTTCTTCGAAAAGTTTTTATTTAGAAAAAATTGTCATTGCGCTTTCTAATTTTTCTAGCGCTACATCTATTTCTGTATCAGAAACGGTTAAAGGTGGCAAAAGGCGCACGACATTATCTCCTGCCGGTACAGTCAACAAATTGTTTGCGTAACATGCATTAACAAAATCAGTATTTTGCACTTTGCACTTCAGCCCTATCATTAGGCCCTTTCCGCGAACTTCCTCAAAAACAGAGGTATTTTTTTTAAGAAGTCCCTGCAGACCATTATAAAATCGTTTTGCTTTATTATTAACATCATTCAAAAAATTAGGATTAGAAATGATATCCATAACCTTTAAGCCTACCGCACATCCCAATGGGTTCCCCCCATAAGTTGATCCGTGAGTTCCTGCTGTCATTCCAATAGCAGCTGTTTCTTTTGCCATAACAGCGCCAAGCGGAAAACCGCCTCCTATGCCCTTTGCAACCATCATTATGTCTGGTTCTATTTCTGACCACTCATGAGCAAATAATTTGCCTGTTCGTCCAAACCCGCACTGTACTTCATCTAATATCAATAAAATGCCCTTTTCATCACAAGTTTTGCGAAGACCTTGTAGGCACTGTTCAGGTATTGGCCTAATCCCTCCCTCGCCCTGAATGGGTTCAATTAAAATAGCGGCAGTTTTATCCGAGATTGAGTTTTCTATGGCTGAATGATCATTCCATGGTATGTTAATAAAGCCAGGCAATAATGGCCCAAAGCCTTTAGTCATTTTTTCAGAAGCTGTCGCCGCTATACCTGCTGAAGATCTTCCGTGAAAGGAGCCTTCAATTGTAATAATTTCGAACTTCTTAGGATATCCTTTTTCAAACCAGTATTTTCGGGTCATTTTTACAGCTAATTCGCAAGACTCAGTACCCGAATTCGTAAAAAAAACGGTGTCCGCAAATGAATTTTTTACCAATTCATCTGCTAAAGCGCGCTGCTCAGGGATTTGATATAGATTTGAGACATGCCAAAGTTTTTCTGCTTGAGATTTTATAACACTAACAAGTTCAGGATGCGAATGGCCAAGAGAATTTACCGCAATACCGGATGCAAAATCTAAAAATTGACTTCCACTTGCTTCAACTAACCAAGATCCTTTTCCGCTAACAAACTCCAAATCTGCTCTTGCATATGTCGGTAGTATAGAGGTTGTCATGGTTTTACTTTTACTGAATAATTACTGAGGTTTTCTCTATAACCTATATAAAAATGAGGACAAACCTTTTTTGTTTATTCGACAGTTTCCATTTTCAACTTAGTCATCTGGCCTTGAAATAGAAAATATTTCACGAACTACGCTATAATCTCGGTAACCCAAACGAGTAAGTGGATTGAACTTGCTTACATCAAATTTTCCATCAACCACATAATCATCATTCATATGGACGCCAACCACTTCTCCAAAAACAGCAAAGTTTGCAGCTCCAGGTAACTTTATAATTTCGACTAATTTACACTCCAGTGCCGCAGGGGCATCGAGAACTCTTGGACATTCTATTAGCCTACAGTCTGTTTTTTTTAATTCAGCATGTTTGAATTCATCAATGTCTGCGGGCAAGGTTTTTGATGTTGCATTCATTTGGTGACGCATCTCGTAAGATACGATATTTACGCAAAACTCTTTTGTTTCTCTGATGTTTGAAACTGAGTCTTTAGTTCCATCTCTATCAGATTTATCTCCTGTAGAGGCAAACATAACTTGTGGAGGAACATAAGCAACTGCATTAAAAAAAGAATATGGGGCTATATTATCAATGGAACTTTTATCTCTTGTTGAAATCCAACCAATTGGGCGAGGTGTTACAATTGCATTAAATGGGTTA
>CEWK01029370.1_pt1 | contig 12826 bp, 13 predicted proteins | sample 531431 | NCBI WGS metagenome assembly CEWK01 (sample SAMEA2623059, study PRJEB7988) | marine metagenome | isolation source: saline water (ENVO:00002010), including
CTTACAAATTCATTTATATAATCAAAAAATATTAATTTAATTATATGTTTAAAATGGTCAAAACAAGACAGAAAATAAAATCAATTATTTTTGGAACAGATACTCAAACTGGGAAACTATTTGATGAAGTATTAATTGTTACCATCATTTTCAGTATAATAACAGTACTTTTAGACAGTGTTTCAGAATATAATCAAAACTACGGTACCTACCTTTACGTTGCTGAATGGGTATTCACAATTTTATTTTCAATAGAATATATATTGAGAGCGGTATGTATAAGAAGGCCATTAAGTTATATTTTTAGTTTCTATGGTATTATAGATTTTCTTTCAATTTTGCCTACTTATCTAAGTTTATTTTTCCCAGGCACCCAAGTTCTGTCTGTAATAAGAATTTTAAGAGTACTAAGAATCTTTAGAATATTAAAATTAGTTAAATATATAGGTGAGGCTAATCTTTTAATAGTTGCATTAGTTGCAAGTAAGAGGAAAATATTCATATTTTTTTTTGCGGTATTAAATATTGTTATCGTTTTAGGATCTTTAATGTATCTAATTGAAGGTGAAAAATCTGGATATACTAACATACCAATAAGTATATATTGGGCGATTGTAACAATGACAACTGTTGGGTATGGTGACATTGTTCCAATAACACCATTGGGGCAGGTAGTTTCATCCTTTATAATGTTAATTGGTTATAGTATGCTAGCTGTACCAACTGGTATTATAACCTCTGAGCTATCATCAGCTAAAAAGAATCAAAAAGACACTATTTCTTGTGCTGTTTGTGATGCAGATGAATTAGATATTAATTCTAAATTTTGTTTTAAATGTGGAGCACTAATTGATAAATAATTTTATGTTTATACTAATATTATTATTTCTTTTTTCATGTAGTACAAAAGCTGATGAACCATACAGTTGGGATACTTCGGTCGAAAAAACAGATAAAGAATCTTTCATTGTCGAAAACTTTATTGATGGTTTTGAAATACCATGGGGAATGTGTTTTCTCCCTAATGAAGATCTTTTAGTAAGTGACCGCAATGGCACTTTGTGGCAAATAAAAAAAGATGGAAAAAGTAAAAAGAAAATTTTAGGAGTCCCTGAAGTAAAATACAAAGGCCAAGGTGGATTACTTGATGTTCAAATCCATCCAAATTTCATAGATAATAATCTTGTATATATTTGTTTTTCAGATTTTTTACCTAAAGATAAAAATAAATCATTCACCTCAATCGTACGGGCTGAACTAAAAAACAATAAATTGCTTAACGTTAAAACCATTTATAAAGCAGATGATAAATTTTATACAAAAAGTAATGTGCATTACGGCTCAAGATTGGCCTTTGATAATAATAATTATTTGTATTTCTCAATTGGAGATAGAGGTAATAGAAACCAAGCACAATTATTAACTACTCCTAATGGCAAGATTCATAGATTAAATGATGATGGTTCAATACCAGAGGATAATCCATTTGTTAATAAACCAGATGCCCAAAAATCAATTTGGACTTATGGCAATAGAAATCCTCAAGGTCTAGTGATAGATAAAAAAACATCTAGTATTTTTTCAGCAGAACATGGACCTAGAGGTGGTGACGAACTTAATATAATCGAAAAAGGTAAGAATTATGGCTGGCCAGAGATCACTTATGGGATTAACTACATCGGAACCAAAATTACAAAATACACACATAAAGAAGGAATGGAGCAACCAATAACTCACTGGACGCCTTCTATTGCTGTTTGCGGAATAGATATTTATGACAATGAAATTTTTACCAACTGGCAAAATAATTTGTTTGTCACTTCACTTAAATTCGAAAATCTATATAGGCTCGAAGTAGAAAATGGCAAAGTAATTGAACAAGAATTAGTTTATTCTACAGGAAGTAGAGTGAGAGATGTTGAAACTGGGCCTGATGGGTTCATTTATGTAGCGATTGAGGGCCCCGGAAGAATTATAAGATTAAGGCCAATAAAAAATTAATTACTGCCAATATTCATCAATGAAACTATCCCAATTCTGTTTCATTTGATTTGGTACTGGGAATGTATAATTGTGTAAAGTGCATTTTACTCTACGCCCGTTTGATATCTTTTTCATTTGCCCTCTAGTTACTAAATATGATAATACTTCTACCGCTTCATTACCTTTTTTTAATCTATTTGATTCCCTTTTTGAGCTTAGTTTTATCTCTTCATCATCTAATATAAATGATAGAGTTTGTCCGTCAGGGATAGAAAGCTGCTCGGTACCATAATATGAGACTCTCAAATAAGGTACCTTTAGGGAAGAAATGACAATGTCCATATCAACAGAAATTTTTTCATCAGGAATGAAAAAGCCATTTGATTTTTGACGAATCATAAAAGTACCAGTATAACGATTTTCTTTTTTTAATACTCTGTAATCATTTTTAGCATACTGTACAGGCTTATACTCCACGCTCTTTTTATTAAAAATAGAAGAGCACGAAGTAAAAATGACTAATAAAGCACTAACAAATAATATTTTTTTGATGGTCTTAATCCCTGAGAACTATTTTAGCATCGAAATCACACAATGATTTCGATACTTAAGTTAGCACGAATAAATAAAAAACTAAACGAGTTCATTTATAATTTATAGGAGCTTAAATAATTATAATGTTCAATTGAATCTTGATAGAGCTGTATATCATCTTGATGAATGCTCTCCTCTGATTCTTTGTATGGTATAAAACCATTTGAATTAATAACATTTTTGTACCAATGACTACCCCATATTCCATCACTCGTCCTCTGACCAATTGGCCAGCTTAACATTTCTTCTAAAAAGCTAATATCAAAATAATTACACAATTTTGATAAATATAATTTAGGATCCAATAAAATGTCTTTTGAATCAATCACCGCAGGATACGATCCAGTTAGATTTTTTATTTGCTCAAACAACTCAACTTGCTGAACAAATCCTAAGTCATTAATGTTATTAATCTTACTTTTTTTAGAATAGCTAACTATAACTTGTTTAGGATGTCTAATTAGTAAACAATTTTTAAAATTTTTTAACCACCCAATTTTATCAAAAGACAAAATATGATGGACCATATGTTTTTGATAAAAAATAGTCTTCTCTTTTGGTATCTCTCCATTTAATTGAGAGATAATTTCATCCCAATTTATACTTTGAGATGCTAGTATTTTTTCTCTAAGTGGATGATTTAAACCAGTTTTGTTTAAATAATATGCATAGAAAGGCTCATCAATCACTAATGTATCTTCCCGGTTTTCAAAAGATCTCATCATAGCTGTAGAAATATTTCTGGGACCAGACCACATTGCTATTCTTGTAATATTTCTATCATTCATATTTATTATGAGTTTTCAATGTATTCTTTATATAAAGCAGATAACCTTTTTGTCAAAGAGCCTATATTAAATTTGTGCTCATCAATTTCAACGACAGGTATTATTCCTGAAAAAGTACCTGTCACAAATGCTTCATCAGCATTATACACATCATCTATTAAGAAATCTTTTTCAAATACTTTAATATGATTGCTCTTGCAGAGCTTGATTACAGATCCTCTAGTTACTCCATTTAAACAAAATTCTCCTGCTGAGGTCCATACTTCATCTTTTTTTACGATGAAAAAATTTGTTGAGTTACACGTAGAGACAAAACCATTTGGATCAAACATTAATCCTTCGTCCACACCTAATCTCTCCGCTTCAATACATGCACTAATACAATTCATTTTACTCAATGAATTAATTTTAGGATCTTGCACCATATTATCTCTTTTTGTTTTTACTGAAGCTAACCGTATGCCAATATCAAAAACCTCACTATTTGGCTTTTTATATTCTGGAATGATTACAATAGTAGGATCTCCGATTGTAACCTTTGGATGCTGATAAGGAGTACTTTTTATACCTCTGGATACAATTAATCTAATATGAGTATCAGAATGCATTTCATTCTTTTCTAATGTTAGCCTAACAGCATCTTTTAGTTCATTTTTATTTAAATGAATTTTCATTGCTATTGCATCTGCACCGGCGTACAAGCGGTTGATATGTTGATCAAAATGAATGAGACTATTTTTGTGAAGCCTGATTCCTTCCCAAACTCCATCTCCTAAAAGAAAACCGCTATCAAACACTGAAACTTTTGCCTCTGAGCGATGAAAAAATTCACCATTAATATATATTAGTATATCTTTGTTGCGTTTATCAGCTATATAATCATGAGTAGAAGCCATTAAAAATCCTCTCATCCTTTAAATTTAATTTGCCTAAGGCGTTCAAAAAGTATTGCTGATACAGCAGCTGAAACATTTAATGAATTCACATCGCCTTGCATAGGTATGTTACCTAAAAAATCACAGTGCTCAATTACTTTTTTACGAATACCTTTACCTTCACTGCCAACAACAATAGCGATATGACCAGTATAGTCTAGTTGAGACCATAACTTAGCTTCTATACTATTTTCAATTCCAATAACCCAATGATCATTTTTTTTCATATCTAAAATTGTAGTTGATATATTTGTCACTTCATAAAGGGGCATATTAAGAAACGCACCCTGGCTAACATTGATAATTGTGTTTGATACTCTAAATGAATTATGAGATGGGAATACTATCCCATTTATTCCAGCACATTCAGCTGTTCTAATAATTTGACCAACATTTTGAGGGTCTTCTATGTTATCTAGAATTAAAACACATGAATTTGAGTTTACTGCCTTATAATTTCCTATTTCTCTGACAATTGGACCCTTAAATTGAACTACAATTCCTTGAGATCTAATGCCTTCATGTTTATAATAGAAATCATTTTTATTTAGCATACGAAGGCAGTGGGAATATTTTTGAAAATCTACAGTGCTAGCAAAGAAATCTTTTTTCTGATCTAATACATCTATCCTAATAATTTCATATTGACTTTTTTTTAGCAGAGGAAGACAATTGTTATAGCCATGCACTTGAAAAATATTATCTTTTTTAATATTTTTGTTATGGACTTTGTTTTTAACCATATTTTGTAATTAAAGTAAGTTTAAATTAAACAATTATAATAGTTCAGAAATTACTCTCAAATACATAATTTCTGTTCCTTTAGTTTTGGGCCCATAGCTCAATTGGTTAGAGCAGCGGACTCATAATCCGTTGGTTCGGGGTTCGAGTCCCTGTGGGCCCACATAAATAAAAAAACTATATTGGGGTATTTATGAAAAAAATATTTTTATTTGTCTTAATAGTTAATATTGGATTTTCAATTAATGGGACTATTACTTTTTACGATGGAACTACACTTGATGGCGAACTATCCTCATCTGATGTAAGACATGTTTTTATAATTCCTGAAGGCTTAGTAATGCCAGAAAAAATACCCGTTGTTGACATTGATAATTTTAAACTTAATAATGGAATCATAATGATTGAAGATGGCATTGCACAACAAACATATCTTGATGGAAAATTTTCAATCATTCAAAGAGATGAGGAAGAAAATTTTTCTTCAGACGATGTTGAAGAATATGCTGATTATGATCTAGGTAATCTAAATTATTTTTCAGTCTCTACTTTTTATGGTATGCCCGTGTACTTCAGACCAAGCTTACTATTAGAGGATGATAAGAATCCTAGCTCACTTCCAAATTTAGGATTTGATTTCTCATTACCTTATTTCCCTATTGGCCCTGTAAATATGTCTTTAGGAGGCAGATTAATTACTTTTGGATTTGATAAAGAATTTGGTAATACTGATGATTCTAAAAAAATTAAATCAATAACAATAGGTGGCCTAATAAAAACAGATTTACAACCCATACTAAATTTCTTTGGAGATAATGTTCACCCTAGTATAGAGACAGGAATTACATATTCGTTAGGATGGGATGAAAATTATGATGGTGGTTTAGGTGTAGTTGTTGGCGGAACATTAGACTATTGGTTTGAAGACTCTCCACTTGGAGTAAGGTTATTTGGGAATGGCTATATGATTCCCTCACCTGAGGATGCTTTAACTGGATTTGGAAATATCGGTGCTTCGGTTTTACTATCGCTGAAGAGGAATGACTAATTAAATCATCTGAAATGAAATTTTTCATTTCTTTGTTTACCAGTGTTTTATTTTCTCAAACGCTTTATCAGGGGTCTCTAGACTTTTCTTACAGCGGATCAGAAACAGGTTCATTTTCATCGTCAATTGAAGACACAACAAGCTTTGGGGGAGCTCTAAATATAACTCTTAACGATTCATCCTCTTTTTTAATGATGGGCTTGGCTCCCAGAGATGAAAATATTTTTGATCTATTTTTAACAATTTTGCAAGATTCAACATACCCCATACAGCCTAGGGTTTGGTCATGGGATATAAGTATAGCAGATATTGCTGATCTCATTGAGGATCCATTAAACTTGTCTACACTTTCTGTTTTCATTCCAGGTCTTGATTCTAATTTTACGAATCAATGGTTGACCTTTTTTTCAGACACTTCCATAATCAGTGAATCTTTATCTTTAGATTCATTATCCTCATTTTTTGTTGAAAATTTGCTAAGTGATTCTTACATAGCAATTCAAGGAGATATTGAAATAAATAGCTTGGAAGATGGAACAGCAATTGGAAATTTCAATTTAACCATGTGGAAACCATTATTTTCTTTTACTAATATTAATAATGGAAATTTTAGTTTTTCACCAGTTGTAATTGAGAATTTATTAGTTAATGAAAGATCTAGTTTAATTTCTCAATCATTAACCTTACATAGTGCATATCCGAACCCATTCAATCCACAAATAAAAATTCCATTCTCATTAACAAGAAGACAGAATGTTAAAATTTCAATTATAGATTTAAATGGTAAAATAATTAACGTTCTATCAAATCAATATTTTGATCCTGGAAACCATTTTGTAACATTCTCTAATCAAAAAATTCCAAGCGGTATTTATTTTATTAATATTAATCACAAAAATGGTTCAGAAACTCAAAAGATAACCTATCTCAAATAAAGTCATATAATGATAGAGCATAAAACAAATTTAATCGATTATGAACAAGTTAATGACATGTTAATATTTAAGTGGGAAGATGGATTTGAAAGTTACATTCCACTAAAGACACTAAGAGAAAAATGTCCCTGTGCTAACTGCGAAGGAGAAAAAGACGTTTTTGGTAACATCTATAAAGGTAATATAAAAGCAGCCTCAAAAGAAAGTTTCCTATTAAAAGGAATACAACCCGTAGGTTATTATGCATTAAGACCATTCTGGCAGGATGGCCACCACGCTGGTATTTATTCTTTTGAATTTTTACGAACCTTATGCGAAAATCAGGAAAATAACTAATGAAAAATGATTATAGAAAGATGATTAAAATGAAAATATCCTTGTTATTTTTAATTGCTCTGATGTTTTCCTGCTCAACCGAACAAACTGTAGAAAGAACCCCTACATTACTTAAAATTGGCGGACCAATGAAGAATAGTGATGAGGAAATATCAGGAATGGATTGGTATAATGATAATCTTATATTGCTTCCTGAAAATCTGAATGGTTATGTTTTTGCTATAAAAAAAACAGAACTGGATTCACGCATAAATGGCAATGACACAACAACTATCTTCCCAGAGCAAATAAAATTTAATACACCAAATTATAAAGAATTAGTACCTGGATTTGATTCATTTGAAGCTATCGCGTTTAGAGGCTATGAAGTCTATTTGACAATTGAAATAAGATTTGTTGACAGCATGAGCTGTCTTTTAGCTCGAGGACATATTGATGAAAAAACTTTGGAGATTACAGTACCCGAACAAAATTTGACTGTTATCGATGTTCCAACATTTGTTGATAATATGTCTTATGAATCGCTCGTTGTAGACAAAAATAGGGTTATAGCTATTTTTGAAGCAAATGGAGATAGCTTAATAAAAGCTCCATATGCTTTATCGATAAACTCGTCAGCAAATGACATAAAAAAATATCCATTATCGTCTATAAATTATAGAATTGCAGATGCGACTAAAATTGATAAAAATAATAGGTTTTGGGTAATAAATTATTTTTTTCCAGGTGACCGTAAAGTCCTTAAACCTAGTAATGATATTCTGGCCTCAAAATATGGAAATGGTCCATCTCACAGCAGATCAAACAGGGTTGAAAGATTAATCGAGTATGAAATTAAAAATGGAAAAATTTCACTAACAAAATCAGCGCCCATAGAAATTGAGCTTGAGGGTGAAAAAACGTCCAGAAAATGGGAAGCTTTGGCTAGATATGGAAATGAGGGTTTTCTTATAGCTACGGATAAGTACCCTAAACCACATACACTGCTGGCTTTTCTGCCAAATAAATAATTTTAACAATTACCTATTTTGATTTCCCTTGGCTAGCAACTGATTTTATCTTAGCATTAATCTCATCTTGGTCACCTAAATAATAGCTCCTTACAGGATTTAGATCTTCACCTAATTTATATACCAAAGGTGTCCCTGTTGGAATATTTAAGCTTAAAATCTCATCATCTGAAATATTATCTAAGTGTTTTACTAAAGCTCTAAGCGAATTTCCATGAGCTACAATTAAAACGTTTTTACCATTTTTTACGTTTGGGCTAATTGTTTCTTCCCAATAAGGTAAAAAACGTTCAACAGTATCCTTTAAACACTCGCAGGAAGGCAAAACTTCGCTATCAAGATCTTTATATTTTTTATCAAACTTAGGATGTCTTTCATCATTTTGATCTAGTTCAGGAGGTCTAATATCATAGCTTCGTCTCCAAATCAGTACTTGTTCATTTCCATATTTTTTCGCTGTTTCAGCTTTATTTAGGCCCTGTAAAGCCCCATAATGACGCTCATTTAATCTATAATCGTGAAATATTTCAGGTTCACATTCATCCATGTTATCTAGACATATTTTCATAGTATTGATGGCTCTCTTAAGCACCGAAGTGTAAACTATGTCAACGTTGAATTTTTCATTTTTAATTAGCTCTCCAGCATTTTTAGCTTCCTTTTCACCTTTTTCTGTTAATTGCACATCTTTCCATCCAGTAAATTTATTCTCAAGATTCCATTTGCTCTCACCATGCCTTAATAATACTAATTTCATTATAAACCCTTTTTGATTATTATTGATTTATTTATTATCATTTGGTTCTAAATTATTTAAAAATTTATCTAATTCTAAACCAAGCCCAAACCCGAAACTAAACCATCCTGTAAAAATTTCTTCCTTAGGTAAACCATAAAATTTTCCATATGTATTTAAGTTGATTGGTAAAATTTTAAGCTTATAACTAAGTCCAATACCTGTTGATATACCAAATCCGCTATGAAAGGACCCAACGCTAAACTCAAAGCTCTTTCGGAAATTATTTCTTCCAAAAGATAAAAGTCTATCCAAATTGAATTCAGTACCAAAAAAATATGCGTGGCTACCAAAAATTGGATCACTATTATCTTTCGGCTGAAAAGAATAATTTAAATAGGATAATAAAAATTTTATTTTTGAATTAGCTATGTTTATGGAAAATGGCGTTCTTATTTTAATTGCATCAAATGTTTTAGGATCTAAAAAATACTCTGTAATTAATGTATCAATACTTATCGGATAATCTTTTTCAAAAACTAGATCAGATTTTGTAATAATCTCTTTAACTAGATTAAAAAATATAGCCTCTTCATCAAGTTTATCTTTATAGGGTTTAAGTAGATCGGGGTTAATGTCTCCCACATTAGCCCCTAGCGAAATCCCTAGACTCCCCCAACTAACTATATCACCAGTGCCCAATTCATCAAATGCAACAATTGCTTGAGAATAAAGTCCTAAATATATTCTACTTGGTATAAAATGATATCCTAACGAAGCACTGAAAGATAAACCAAATCCGGATGAGAGCATTCCTCCACCCATCCTTAATGCTACTTCTACATTTTGAGGGATCCATTCAAAATTTTTATTTAAATCATATTGAGCAGCTGCAAATGCACCAATTCCATTAATAGATTCGGTAGAATCTTGTATTGGTATATCGTATGACACAACCTCCATCCCTAAGCTATATTTATTACCTCTCACAATCATATTTCCTCTAGGAGCAAAGAAAAAACCATAAGTAGAGTTTGATGAATTCACATCTAAAGCTGCACTACCTATTAACGGGGCACCGTACCATACACTGGCTAACACAGGACTAATAAATGTAATTGTAGTGTCCTCTTTTATTTCAATATTTTCGACAATGAGCACGGTATCAGGCATCCACTCAAATCTATATGAATATTTATCAGGATATGATAATTGCATTATCCTACTTGCAATTTCTTTACCATTTTTATCTAATCTTGTTATGATTGTTTCTTCCTTGGGTAAGGATACTTCAAATTTTGTTACACTTTCTAACTCATTTTTTGAATCTTTAAAATGAATCTCTCTAAGCCATTCTCCATTTTCCATAAACAATATATGCCTCCCAACTAAGGTGCTATCAGAACGGAAATATGATGATTGTATCGTCTCCATTGCTAGTATGGAATCAGATCTTTGGGCATAATGAAATCTATAAAAGTAGAGTCTGATACCGTTATTATCAAAGATGTCATAACGCAACGGCCTCCCATCTTTTTTACTTCTTACCTTTGCATACCATCCAGGTTTAACCTCACTGAGCTTATGAGAAAACAATAAGCTATCTAACCTTGTAATATCGCCTTTTTGATGAAACTTGACATTATATTCTGATCTTGTACCGCTCCTATTCCATTTAATATGCCAAGAATCAACTTTCTCGTTGCCTGAATTATATTTTACTACTGTTTTTATTTTGCCTTTAGCGTTTCTAGAAACTTCGAAATAAGGATTTGAAATGAAAAAATCGCGACTGTTTTTTAAATCTGCTTTACGTCTGTATGGATTCCAATATCCATAATAAGCACGTTTAGCCCCAGACTTTGGCTTTGATATTTTATTTTCTTTAGTAGATTGAGCGTAAGTATAGTTGTTTATGAAAAAGGTGAAGAATACAACTACTGCCCTTAAAAAATATTTTTTATCTAAACTACACACCCCAACTAATGAGCATTATTAGTAATAAAAATAAACTGAAGCCGACCCAACTACCAGCAGTAATACTTTTTTGAAATGCTAATACGTCTTGATCCAAGTTTTGATAATTAAGTACTATTTCCTGCTCTTTTCCCTCCTCTACATAAACATCTAAGATCCCCATCCTAAGTATGTTATCCATCATCTTCTCTTTTGGAGAACGAGGTTCAGGATTTAACGCAGGGTCTGTTGGAAAATAGCCAACTTGATGCCAGCCAGGTAAGACATCTACAGCAAAATCTAGAGGAGTTTTACCCACAAATTGATTATTTACATATATAGGAAGATTTTTAGTATCGCATAAAATTCTGATACTCGACCGTTCTCTGGCTTCTTTCCAATTTGTCGGATGCCTCCACCTATCTTTCATTACATCAAAGGTGTCAGGAAGCTCCTCAACAATGAAAGACTTGACAAGCTCACCTTTCTCTTTTGGGACTTCATCTTTTGTACTGTAATTTAAAATAACCAATAAATTCTTATCTTTAGCATGCCGTATCAGTTGATAGGAATCAATTTTTTTTGCCGTGTTAAAAATTATTTGAACAGACCCACCTGCATCAGCAGCTTCAACAGATAATAGAGGATATTTATAATCATTACCTGAAAAATTATTTTTTTCTAAGGAAACATTAAACAAGCTTAGTGTAAAATAATTTTCTCTATCAATCCAACCAGACACATCATCCCTATCTATAATCTTATCAAAGATAATTGAGGCTTCTACTTTTTCTGACTCAGATATAATGTCAACATGAACAACATTTGAAAAGAACTGACCAAAAAGTATATTGAAAGATAAATAAATGTAAACCTTATAAACTCGAAACAGAGTCATAAAACATTCAAACATTTTAACCAGGTTCTTTTTGATCATTTAAAAATTTAAATGTTACTTTCTGAGTTCTACCTTTGGTTACATAAACATCTCTAAAATCTGGGTTTGGGATGCCTGATTTGTTAAACTTTTTTGCTCCAGGTACATCGATCCTTATTCTGTGCCATCCTGCTGAAACAGGAAGTCTTTTTGTAAGCGGTGTTTTTCCGACCCTTCTTCCATCAAGGTAAACATTTACATCAACCAAATCACAACCAATTTTTAGGTAAGTTTTTCTATTATTTAGGTTGGGTTCAATTGCATATGCTGCAAGATCCTCAGAGCTTTTTTTTATAACACGCTTTGGTTTAACTTTTTGCTTTTCTGATGCTTTCCTTTTCGATGAGACAACTTTATCTTTTTTAGAAGATGCATTCTTTCTTTTTAAAATCTGTTCTTCTATTCTTTTTATTTTTTCTTGAGAATTATCATTTATGACCACCGTTTGAGGTCTATTAACAGATTTTATTAGCTCCTTATTAAGTACTACCTCATTAGCATTGATAGACTTTTGACTACTATTAGGCAACTTGGGACCATAGGTATTATTTTCTTTTAATAAAGAATTATTTTCTGACCAATGTTTTCCCCATATATCAGCTTCATTTTTAATTTTTTTATTTCCTCTACCAGTAGAGTCAAGTTTGTCTTCTGTACTGTACCAATTGTTATACCACACAAAATATTTTTCCGGACCATATTTTTCTCGAGCATCAATAAATGAGTCATAAAATGGTCTTCCTTTTAAATTTTGATCATTAATCGAAAATATTTTATTATTGTTATTTTTCTCTGAACTCTTGATATCTGCAATATTGTTTCCGTCT
>CEWK01110090.1_pt1 | contig 12801 bp, 22 predicted proteins | sample 531431 | NCBI WGS metagenome assembly CEWK01 (sample SAMEA2623059, study PRJEB7988) | marine metagenome | isolation source: saline water (ENVO:00002010), including
TGATCAACTATAAAGGGATGTTTTATTCTACCAAATTCATATTACCTAGTTGGATCAACAGGCTTATATTAAAGCAAGGCTTTGGGTTGCTATAACCGCCAACACGGCCACAACAGAAAGCAAGTGGATTATGGTAACCTTAGAATCCCCCATCTAATAACCTTAATATCAAATTAAAATTTAATCAAATTTTAGCCACCCCATCGACATAAGTGTCGTAAAGTTTATAAATTTTTGCTTAAGTAATAGATTTATTAGAAATAAAAGAAACATGATTAAAAATAGTTGAATGCCATTATAGAATTCTAAAACGCGAAGATTTAAAATTACTACTAAGCGTAGTCGCAAACAGGAAAAGTAATGATTGATAGTTTGATAGGAATACTTAAGAATAAATTAGATTTAAATTCAAACTGCATAGCTGTTCAGCCATAATTGTATAAGACAAAAGGTTTTTTGATGTCAGAAGCCAGTCAAAATTTCACCAATCCTGAGCCACCGTTGGCTTTCGCCCTTCCATTACTGTTTTGCCCATTACTAGTTCTGGCATGGATTTATGGTGGCGTTGTTTTAATTCTCGCCCCTGCTTTTGGCTATGTCATAATATCGATCGTTGATTTTATAATTGGTGAGAATCGAAAAAACCAAATAGATGTCGCAAATGACACAAGCAGATATAAGTTAATCCTATTTGCATGGCCCTTAATTCAATTCTTTCTACTTATTGGATCTTTAATTTCTATTTGCTGGTTCCAACATCTAACGGTCCCAGAAGCAGTTATTTTAATGTTGGTGCAGGGCATGATTACTGGAGCAGTCGGAATTACTTTTGCTCATGAGTTAATGCATCAAAAAACAAAGCTGGAAAGATTTTTGGCTGATATTTTAATGGCTATGGCTTTTTATGGTCATTTTCGAACCGAACATGTATTTGTACATCACCGGTATGTGGGAACAAAAAAGGATGCAGTTACTGCACGTTTTAATGAGAGTTTCTATACTTTCTTCCTACGAGTTATTCCACAATGCCTCATTTCAGCCTGGTCTGTGGAAGCCCAAAAGCTGGCTGCAAAAAATAAGTATATCTTCAATATGTCAAACCCATTTTATATTTATGCTGCATTAGCTTCTCTATTTGTATTATTATCTTTCATAATAGGTGGCACATACGGAGTAACACTATTTTTCATTCAAGCGTTCGTCGCAATACTTCACTTAGAGGTTGTAAATTACATAGAACATTACGGGCTCTCTAGAAAAAAAATATCAGAAAATAAATATGAACCAACCAAGCCACATCATAGTTGGAATGCAAATCATGCAGCCAGTAATTTGCTACTTATAAATCTACAAAAACATTCGGATCACCATGCAAAACCAGCTAAAACTTATCCAATGCTAAGTGCATACGACGAAGAAAGCGCGCCTCAATTACCATTTGGATACCCTATTATGGTAGTGTTTAGTCTTATTCCATTTCTATGGCGAAGGGTTATGAATCCAAAAGTGATTAAATGGCGCGAAAGATTCTATCCAGACGTTAAAGAATGGAGAGGCTTAAGTTAGCTACCAAAGTATTAAAGCGCACCGGGGCTGCAACCAAACTTATTTAAGGTGAAGTAATTACTGGCTTACAGATCGGATGAACAATAGCGATCTCAGGAGCAATTCTCAGCAGTACACGGCAATCTTCCTCGAGTTTGGAATATGTCTTTTCTATTGTCTTAACTAATTCGTTAACATCAGGTTTTTTTTCGGTTTCCCCAAATGCAATCTGAATACATTTATCAAACCTTTCAGCTAATTGCTTATTTTCTGGCGGGTTTATACCCTGTATTTGAGAGGCAATATTCCTTACTGTGCCTAAATCAGCAGATTTTTGAGCCGCATCACAAATATTCAAAAGGACGCCCAAACGGTTATTACTCATTTCACCTAATGCGCTCGTAGAGAACGATATCAAAAAAGCTAAAAACAGTAAGCGCATCACCAAAATTCTTTCAAAAAATCTTTTCTATATTAGCATCAACATTAACAAAAGTAATTTAGATAGCAATGTGAAGCTATAGTATATAATATAGGTAACTCAACTTCGATTGAAAGGAAGCGAAATGGATCTTGAAGAGGTTTACTTACGGCAAATAGTTGAGCAGCTTAAGCTGCAAAATAAGCTAAAAGAGGATGGCAACGACTTATTAAAAGAAATCTTAATTAAACTTGGAAAATAAATTTTGATTTCGATTAAACAGGAAGATTTATATGACATTGGTCACAACTATAACAAAATTCAAAGCAAAGCTTGGTTTAGAGGATCAGCTAATCGATGCTCTCAGAAGCTTTGACAATTCAAACTCTGCGTCCTGGCAGATATTGAGTTTAGGAGATAATGAGTATGCTGCTGTAAATACTTATGAAAGTATTGAAGACCGGAGCATGGATGTTGTATCCGGTTTAGATTGGTTGGATGGCATTACCCCTATTTTAGAGCTGTATGAAGACGGTAGTCGTACACAGGCTTTTTCCGGAATAGTTCTCGATCAAAATGAAACTAGTAAATAATAATTAAGAATTTTTTCTACTGTTCAAAAAAATGAAAAAATATCAACTAGTCCTACTGTTTTTAATCTTAGCAGCCTCCTGTTTTTCCTATTATGTAGGCAGTCTAAAATTTACGCGGTTTGACGATTTTATAACTAGTGAATAATGAGAACTTTTATAATCAGCATATTTATATTTTTAAGTGTAAGCCAGGTAAGTGCACAGCTTGTGTATGGCCCAGGTAATAAACCATGTTCCGACCTCGTAAAAGCATGGGAAGGTGGTAGCTTTTTTGATAAAAACTTTTTTGATTCCTGGGTTTCAGGATTTGTAGGCGGGGCCAATTGGGTATCCCAACAATCACTTCATGCGGATGAAACTATTTTTGGAATGGAATTACTTAAGTTCTGTAAATCCAAGCCATCAGCTAAAGTCGTTGAAGGAGTCATGCACGTTTATGAAGAACTAAATTAGATAAACTTTCACAACGAGCACAACCAGAATTTTCCCTAACTCCTGAAACTGTACTAGTATAATAATTATAAGCGTTACAGACTTTTTCGATATTTTTTAAGGAGAATAATATGTCAGATATAAAATGTATTAACCTTGGCTATGTTTGTTCCAATGCAGACGCACCAGCTGTGGAAGAAGTATTTCGGAAACATGCTGCTTGGATGACTGATTTTTACTCAGAGTCAAATAATGGAAACGAACATTTACTGACTGCATATTTTACAAAAGCGCCCGAGTTCATTGATCCTACTGATCCAGAAAAAGGTGTAACCGGCAATACATTGTTTACAATCAACGAGCGTTTCACAGGAATGACGAGTATCCAGCGCCATGTAGAAAATGCATCACAAAATGACTACTTTCCTAAATTTGCCGAAATACTCGGAAACTATGGGAAAGTGATAAGTATTGGTGGGGAAATTTATCACTCAATGGGATATACTTAAAGCTTTAGATATTTATAAAACTATTTAATTAAGTGAGGTAAATGCCCATTTGAAATAATAACTCATAAAGTTTTTATTCTCTATGATCGAAATTTTCGAGCATTTCCGCGAGGCGGTCGGTTGTCCCGTTGTCCTCAAACGCTGCTTTGATATATGACGCCTGTGAAATATTCTTTGGTTTTCGTGAAGTCCACAATTCAACCGTGGGAGTAATCTTTATTTGAGCATCAAGCAATCCGGTAGACAAGTAAAACATAAGATTTAGAAGATCTGGCTTGTTGTAAATAAAGGTACCTCATGTTGGACAAAAATTATAATGCAGTTTGTTAACACTTCCACCAATAATAAAATAGTGGGACAGTGTTCCAGAAATTTCGAGCTCATCCTGTGGCATTGGTAAAGCATGCAAGCTATTCCCAAAGACTTTCTGGCATACATTACAATTACATTTAAATTGCTTCATAGCGTCGTTTGGAAACTTAAAGGTAACAGCACAACATTACTAGAAACCAAAGCTATTAATTCTCAGAAATGAGTCTCATTTACTTTAAGAAAACAAAACATAGCCAAAAGTTATTTTCTTCTATAATTGAGTATTAATTGTTCCTCGCATTAAGGAAAATATTTTGAAGGATTCCACACTCCAACCAGTAATATTTATGGTTGGCTCCATGGCTCTTTTTTCTTTAGAAGATTTTTTCATAAAACTTTTATCAAAAACTATTCCTGCATCTCAAATAATGATAATTTTGGGAATACTTGGCTCAGTTTTTTTTGTAACGGCTGCAATCGTGGCCAAACAACCAATCATCAGTAAAGATCTACTGGACAAGCATGTAATAATAAGAACTCTGGGTGACTTGTTTGGTGCGCTGTTTTTTGTGAGTGCAATAGTACTTACACCATTATCATCAGCTTCAGCTATATTACAGGGAACACCGCTTGCAGTTACTGCTGGCGCAGCTATTTTCCTTCGAGAAACTGTAGGTCTCAGGCGCTGGCTGGCAGTTCTTATTGGCTTTATTGGTATAATTTTAATAATTAAACCTGGTGTGGCCGACTTCAGTCCTTTTAGTTTATTGGCAGTAGCCGCAGTCATCTGTTTATCGGCAAGAGATCTGGCCACTCGAGCTATGTCAGTCGCGTTACCAACAATAACCATATCGATTTATGCCTTTGTAGCATTGGCTTTGGCTGGCGTATTAGCGATCCCATTTTACGGCTCGTTTGTCTCACCGGGTTTGAGCGAATGCGCTCTATTTATGGTTGGTATATCATCTGGAGTGGTAGCATATTATTTGATCGTTGGAGCTACTCGGTACGGTGATGCTTCGTTGATTGCCCCATTTCGCTATTCAAGGTTGGTATTTGCGATGCTCTTATCATTATTCATTTTGGGTGAGCGTCCTGATTTATTCACATGGATTGGGGCTTCAATTATTGTATTGTCTGGTTACTTTATTGCTTTACGCGAGCGCAGTATTAAAAAAGTAGAAAAATGAATAGAATAAACCTCAATAGCGTTTCTTTGAGATGCAAATGAAAAATATACGAATTTATAGAGAAAGAGACCGAGAACAAGTTCTCGCGTTGTGGCAGGAATGTGATTTAATCCATCCCAAAAATGATCCACAAAAAGATTTAGATCGAAAGAAAGGGTTCGGCGAAGAACTGTTCCTCGTAATAGAAGAGAGGGAAAAGATTATTGGAACAGTCATGGGCGGGTACGATGGTCACCGCGGCATAATAAACTATTTGGGCGTACACCCAAGTTTTCGAGGGCAAGGTTTAGGCAAGATGTTACTGCAGGCAGTTGAGCAAAAATTAAAAGATTTAGGCTGTCCACAAGTAAATTTATTAGTTTGGTCAAATAACTCTGAAGTCCTCAAATTTTATAAGAAGACGCAATACTCTGAAGCAAATGATATTGTTCTGCTAAGAAAGAGACTGATTTCCGATTTGTGAAGCTTGTAGAATGTTGTGCTGACAATCATGACTTTTGCTAATATCGGCGCATAGGCTTCTTTTTGATTATTTTCTGTGCTTTTTGTTGTATTTAAACAAAATAATAAACTATTTGTTTCGTTACCTCAAGAAAGTACCTACACTCTGTACCAAGATCGCTGAGGTGTAAAATGAAACTACTGCCAGGTCAAAAATTAGATGAGATAAAATTACCATCGATTAATGGCGATATATTTAACATTAAAAAAACAAATGGAAAAAAAACCCTACTCACATTCTATCGCTTTGCGACCTGCCCGTTTTGTAATTTGCGCATTCAAGAAATCACAAGTCGCTTGGACGAGCTAGGTAAAGACTTTGAAATAATTGCGATATTTAATGCGTCCCCTGAACACTTGGAAAAAACAATGCAAAAGCATAACGCTCCATTTACAATTTTAGCGGATGAAAACTTTGAATATTTCTCAAAATATGAAGTTGAAAAGTCATTCACAAAGCTACTGATTGGTTCCGTTGTAGGCTTTTTCCGATTGCTTAAAGCAAGCGCAAAAGGTTTTTTCCCAATGGAACTGCAAGGAATGACCATAGTTCCCGTGGATGTATTAATTAATGATACAGGAGTTATTGAGAAAGTATATTACGGGCAAAACACGACCGATCATTTAAGCTTTGATGAGATAAAAGAGTTTTCTTTATCGTAAAATGAGATCTCAAAACAGCTTATACTTAATGTAAAAATTATTTTAAATTAATTGTTCGGTGAAGCAGACAGTTCAATTTTGAGAAATTATGTGGCGACGATAAACTTCAATCATCCACGCCAGCATAACGGCGTTTAAAACATGCCATACAAAATGCGTGCCTAGTGGTATTTTCTGGCATAACGGCACATCCAAAATACGAGCCAACATTGAAATTACCAAAATAAAGGCACCTACTGCCAAACCCCGCGATACAATGGGTAATCTTTTGTATAATAATAGCGAGAAAAGTATAATGAGTATCAGCATAGGCATATAAATGCGGGTAGAGCCAAGAAAGGTTAGCGGTAAGGTCAACCAATCAACGATAATTGAAAAAGGAAAATATCCTAGTGTTATTACCAATGCGATGCTTCTCGGTGCGCCCATAAAGTCTTTTGAAGCAGCAAACAGGTAAAGAAGCGTAAAGAGTAAGATAAATAATACATCTAAAGCTCCAGCCCATGCCTGAGCAAAGGAGTGGAAAAGAAATGAGGCAGCACCAATCATTCCAAGAATGAGAGCCAGAATACGTGCCGTGCTGTTCAGGCCTTCTCTTCGCAAAACCCACACGGCAGCCACCAGAAAAAATATATTGGTTAATGCATTTAAGGGTTCAGACCAGAACGATGCATCAATTCTCTCGCAATAGCCATCGACTGCTTCGAACCAATTCATTAATATTTCCTAAAAACATCCATCATAACACTATTTTTATTGCATTATAACATAAGCACAACTAACTGGCAGTTTTACAAAACTTCTCTTTGTATTTGGTGTTAATACCTCTTCTCTATTTTGAGATAATCAGCTTGCATCCCAATTACTCATCATCCTTTGAGGTATGACGTCAATGGCTCAAATTTAATAGGATCACCAGAAGCGCTTAAAACAATAAAAAAAGGGTCCACATTTTAAATTCCTTGCTTTGCGTTGGTTATTAAACTCTATACCATAGGCATTAGTAATTTGATGAGAGATTTATTTATGAATGGGCCGGTGAAGTTTTGTGCGATTCTTACAATGCGCTATACCAACAAATCATTGATGCAAAGCGCCCATAATTACATTGACGAGCATATGCCGCCGCCGCCACAAGGCTTGGTTGCTATTCGCTCCTTTCATATAGCACCAGACAGAGGCATGAGCATTTGTTATTTTGATACGAATGAAAATCTTAACAACGCTTTTCCATTACTTAAAGAATTTCAGCTAGGCGTAGCAGCAAAGTTTGAGGCAAAAGCTGATGCACAAAAAGCCATCACGTCATCTCAGTCTGACTTTGGAGAAGTCTAAGTATCAATGTAAAACTTTATCTTCATTTCAAGTGCAAAGCTGAGGGATAGCTAGTAAAAGCTTCGTTGGATATTGGCGTAAAAGTTCCTGTTTCTAATATTGCTCCCGCCTCAGCTCTTCGCCGTGTAAGCTCTTCATCTTGATGAAATCGTTGTAAATGCGCTTCAGACTCAAAATGGATAACCGTATGCAGTTTACTATCGTCGTCAGCTTCGGTGCCTGCAAAAATAAACGTCATACCATATTCTTTTAGCTTCTCTTCACTTGAGTGAACCATTTCGTTCCAAGCCTTGAAGCCTTTTGATAAGCTTATAGTTGTAACAACGAGCATCTTATGATCCTTTCATGATGAAATCTCTGATAGTACGTTATAAGCTAACCACAGTCTTTCAATACCTTAAAGCATAGTATAGAAAAAGTAGAAGAAACAATAAATTAAACGGGGCATGAATTGATACAAGGGACGATTGGTCCTATTTTGTAAATTATGTCGTAAATATTTTTGTCGGAGGGTGGAGTTGAAAAAGCATTTCATATGTACTCACACATACATGAGTGACGATATTAAGGATAAATTCCTTGAGGATACAAAAAACTTAACTGACAAAGAACTTTTTGATGGGATGAAAACGGAAAAAGCTGAATTACTTCAGCATTGGATGGGCACAGAAGATTTCTTTTATTGTCATTGGTATGCTGAAGACGAAGATGCTATATTTGCAGCTTTAGATCAAATGGGCATGAATGATGTAATGGTTACGCTACCGACAGAAACGCAACGATATATATCCTCCGATAGTCTTACTGGTGAGCGTATGGTAAATCCTGCAGAGTTACTAAAAAAATAAAATAGATACTATTAGTTTGTAATATGTATCACTTTAAATAAGTTAAAATCTATGACGTTAATTCCTGATGCATCTTCAGTATATCAAGAAAGTCTTCCAGTCTCTTCTGATGATCTACTTAAACTATTAGATCAGTGGGGAATTATCTACAATCGTACCGACCATGCTCCCCTTAAAACTGTAGAAGATTCAAAAAAAATACAATATCAATTTTTATCTTCGAAAGAAGGTGGAGGTCATATTAAAAATCTTTACCTGAGGGATAAAAAAAAACGTAGCTTTCTATTAGTCACTGAACAAGACAGGAAAATTGATCTCAAATTACTCGCATCAAAACTAGGTCTTGGCCGATTATCGTTTGGTTCTGCCGAACGATTGATGGAGCACCTGGGTGTAAGACCCGGAGCAGTTACACCATTAGCAATGATTACTGGTGCTAAAAAAGGTGTTCGACTTTTTATCGACCACGAACTGAAAAACTGTAAACAGATATATGTCCATCCATTAGTGAATGACAGAACGTTGGGGATTTCACCAATAGATCTACAAAAATTCTTAACTGAAGTTGGAGTTTCGGCAGATTGGGTAGATCTTTCAAACTCAGCCGAAAGAAGCACATAAAAAATTACAGTTTTGAATTCTGTCCTCTTTCAAAACAAGAGACTGAAGAGTTTAATATCTTGAAAACTCACATGTGCAGTCTACGATTAATGGAAAGGAGATTTATATGTTTTTAGCTCATAAACTAATTGCTACTAAGATTTTATTTACGGGAGCAGTCTTTGTTACAGCGGGAACTGTTCTTGCGGCTGCTGCTCTCACTGACCCAAAGTGTAGGGACAAACTGAAAGAATGCGCTGAGAAGCTTCGCAATGGCAAGAAGGACACGTGAAGAAGATGCTGAACTAATTGAGACCGCCGATGACCTCGAAGAATTGGTTCAGGATAAAAGACAAAATTGGAGAGCAAACTCAAGTAAGGCAAGACGCAGGCAAAGAAGGTATAAAAACCGCCTCACCCAGGAACTTTTGAGAATGGATATCGAGCACCCAAAGGAAAATGGCTAGGAAGTGTTCAGTACCGTTAAAATTTAGCAAAGGACCAATTTTGATAAAGAAAGTTTACATCGCCGGACCTTTGTTTAATTCTCACGAAAAGGAATATTTGGAGAAAATTGCACAACTGTTGGAAGATAATGGTTATGTCTGTTTTCTTCCCCACCGAGACCAAAAAGGAGTTTCTGAAGACGAGCTCGATCAGCTTAATATGGCAGCTGCAACAAAAGCGAAGATTTTTAATAATGATCTTGCCGCATTAGAAGCTTCTGATCTGACTGTAGCTCTATTAACCGGCCAGGATATCGATTCCGGAACAGCGGCAGAAATAGGTTTTAGTTACGCAAATAAAAAACCTGTAATTGCGATCACAGCCTCGGAGAGACGTTTTCGAAATTTATTTGTTGAAGGCATGATCAGTAAGACAATAGATGAAATAGATACACTAGTCGATACGATTAAAATCCTTATAAAATAAGTTATAATCTTATCACATAAGTGCGTTTTTTGTTCTAAACATAAATAATTAGATCTGACAGAAAGTCGCATTGAATTGGACTTTCAAAAACATATTTCTCAGACAGTAGCAAAGGAGAATCAAATGAAATATTTAGGAACAGCATTAGTAGCAATAATACTATCGTCATCTTTCACTCTTGCAGACGGTTGCAACAAGCATGGTACGGACACAGCGATGACATGCGAAGTAGGACAAGAATGGAATGCTGAATTGGGCATGTGTATGGAAACAAATGCATGAGCACAAACACATCTAACAACAATGGTCTAGGATGGGCTTTTCTTAGCTGTATTTTTTTTATAGTAGGAATACCAGTAGTGATGCTTCTCGCACTTGAGGGGTCCGAGTGGTACGAGACCTTTAGTTTGATGAACCCGATGTTTTAATATTTTCACTATTTTTAATCTATATTGGAGAAAAACATGGCAAGTTGCAGTTGTGGTCGCAGCCCAACAGGAAAGTGCGTGGGCTGGCATGACTTATCAGAAGAGCAGTATCAACAGAAGAAGTCGGTTTATGATGCCAGACAAAGCGTAAAGGGTAACGCTGACTAGTACTGTTGTCTAGAGGTTGGTATATCCAACCTCTCCCCGACTTAAAATTTTGTTACATGACCTACACTTTAACCTTTAAGACGTTTTATGTGGTTTGAGATAATTAGAGTGGAATTTAAGTTTTATTTACGCCCGTGGGGTGTTCTGTTCCATTAATAACCAGCTTAGGCTGTATTCCTACATCCACCAATTTAGGCCTAGATTTTAGATACATTGATACTGATTCAATATCTTCAATGTCTTTCACAAACTTAATCAATCGAGGAAACCCATTGAGTAATTCTGGGTCTAACAACCTAGATAAATCAAGATGATGAAAACAGGCAAATTCTGCAGCTCTTGGAATGTTATCTATAAAATACCTTCCTTCATGCTTATCAAGGTAACGCGCTAAATCAGAAAACCGGCTTTTTAAGTTAGTTCTCATACTATCTTTTTTATCTTTAAAATTCTGGCCAATAGCAAAGTTAACTGTAGGATTTAATGGGGCAAATAATTCTTGGGCGCTCTGCAAAATAGCCATGGCTTCAGCAGCCTTCACAGGATCATTAATTTTTATACCACCTAAGTTTTCTATATATTGGAGAATGGCAACACTCTGGCAAATCTGAGTGCCGTCTTCAACTTCCAGAATGGGTAATTGTTGAAAAGAAATACTGGGTTTTACATTTGCCCAAGCGTCTCCAAAGTGATCCCACGACATGCAATACTCATAATCTACTCCACAATAAGTCAAAAGTAGTTGTGGAGCTTCTGCTAACGCTCTCATTTTAAAATAAACCAATTTTAACATTTATTCGAACCACTCTGTTTAAGATATTTATTTACTACAATTTATTTATATTTTTTAATTATATTACGTGCAAAAATAAAAGAGAATACAGAAGCTGTACTATGCAATCTCTATCTCGAGCATATGATATAATAGAATTTAAATATAAAGGGGAAATAATGCCGACACTTATTCTGAAGCAAAAAATTACAAAAGGCTATGATCATTGGCTGGCTGCCTACGATGGCGCTGAAGAATTAAGAAGCACTAAATACGGAATAAAAACAATTTACAGAGGCCATGATATAAACGATAGAGATACCATCCATGTGGTAATGTATACGCCCAATATGGACGTGATACAGGACCATATGGAAAATGAAGCAGAACTAATCGCGTCAGCAGGTGGAGATACAGACCCTAGTACAATGTCCATGTCAGTTGCGTCAGATTAGTCAAATACGATCTAACAGCAATTAAGAGGAGAAATTAAGTTGAAAAAGTTTTTAATTAAAAGGGAGATGGCAGGCGCCGGAAGCCTTCCCAAAAATGACTTGAATAATGCTGGTAAAGGCTCAGAAGAAGTTTTAGAAGCTATGCGCTCTGAAGGAAAAAATATTATGCAAGAGCAAAGCTATGTCATTGGTGATGCAATTTACTGCGTGTATAATGCTGACAGTGAAGCACTGGTTAATGAGCATGCTGAGCGAGCAGGCGTTCCGGCTAGTGAAATTTCAGAGGTTAGTACTATAATCAAACATAATACGTCATTTGTTAGTTAATATTCTGATGCTTTTTGAAACAATGCTTAAACTTAAAAGTTGATTATTTCAGAATGAAAGCAAGTTGCTGAAATTTTTATAGTTTCAATACTAAAAGGTATCGCCAATAAAATGTATCCAGTTGCAGAAAAATTGCCGAATGAGCTTGAAAGAGCGACGTTTGTAGAGGCATTAGCATTAATTGGCACGGATCAACAGGATGAATTCTATGCATTCTGTGAAATAGGAAAACTATTGTCAGGTTTCTCAAAAACGATGGTATCATTGATCGACTCAAGTCATCAGTGTATTATTTCTGGTATTTCACCAGACCCAGATGTGGATAGATCTTGGCCAGTAGAACAGTCATTATGCCAGCACGTAATTGGAGAAATAAAACCAACAATCGTGTATGACCTTTCAGATCATCCAATCTTTAGCAAACATCCGAGAGTAAAGTCGGGTGAAATGAAGGGTAGCTACTGCGGTTTTCCAATTAGAACTAGTGACAATCTAGTGCTTGGGACATATTGCTTAGGAAATGATGAACCGCAAAATATTAGCGAAGAAGTCATCTCAGCAATTGATAAAATGGTTACGAAACTTGGTGCCTACATTCAGCGACAGAGCCAGATCCAAAAAGATACTTCCGCAAAACTTTTACTCGGATTAAAAGAAATCCAAAATTTAAATTCTGAAATAAGCCTCAATGATTTAATTTGCATTATTGAATTCAGAAACGGCATCAATCTAAATGATCAAGATTTGCAGGCGCTTAAAAATTTGCAGC
>CEWK01021884.1_pt1 | contig 12793 bp, 12 predicted proteins | sample 531431 | NCBI WGS metagenome assembly CEWK01 (sample SAMEA2623059, study PRJEB7988) | marine metagenome | isolation source: saline water (ENVO:00002010), including
GATACCTATGAAACTATCTTGAAAGACCTCTTTTATCGAATTCACTTGGACTTTATACTGTAATTGATCTTTAGATAAATGCTCTCTTGATCCATCTGATAAACCTAATAATTTATGCCACTCCTCAATAGGCTGATCCAAAAAACCTTTGCTAAAACTATAGATAGGAACTTTTAAGTAAAAATCTAATTTTTCAGAAACCTTCCTTGAATAATTTATAGACAATTCCGTTATTTCACCATCCAAGATTAGAAGATTATCTTTGACAGACTCTTTCACTGCGTAAGAACTATTTTGAATTGAAACGTTCAAATTATTTTTATTTAGGCGATTTGCTAAAACTTTATTATCGAACTGTACGAATTTCAGATTGAAAGGATTGGATGAGGGATAATCGATAGGAGCAAAAGCATCTCCTAAAAGAGATAAGCCAAAAACCAATAAAAATGTAAAATGTATTTTGTTTATAAAACTATTTTATTCTTTAATTTTATTTATTTGTAACTAGTAATGGAAAAAGTAATTTTAGCTTACTCAGGTGGTTTAGATACTTCTGTAATTTTAAAATGGCTCCAAGAAGAAAAAAATCTTGAAGTAATTACTTATACAGCAGATTTAGGCCAAGGAGATATTTCTGAAGATCTTGAAGAGAAAGCAAAACATCTCGGAGCGAATAAAGTCATTGTCGAGGATCTCACTGAAGAATTTATATCTCAATACGTATTTCCTATGTTTAGGTGTAATACTATTTTTGAAGGTGAATATCTTTTGGGTACAGCAATTGCCAGACCGCTCATTGCAAAAAAGCTTGTAGAAATAGGTAAATTAGAGGGGACTAATATCATTTGCCACGGAGCGACAGGAAAAGGTAACGACCAGATAAGATTTGAAATAGGGGCTCATGCATTGAATAAAAATATAAAAGTGATTGCCCCATGGAGAGAGTGGGACATGGTTTCAAGAACTGATTTGATGAGCTATTGTAAAACTCATCAAATTCCTATGCCCGCTTCAAAAGCTGAAGAACCTCCTTTTTCCATGGATGAAAATTTATTGCACATCTCATACGAAGGTGGAGTTTTAGAAGACTTAAAAAATTCTCCACCAGAAGAAATGTGGCTTAATACCAAATCTTTGGAAAAAGCTTCCGAAACATCAGAAGAAGTTAGTATTGAGTTCTCTGAGGGCGACCCCGTAGCAATCAATAATAAGAAACTTCCTCCAGCAGAAATTTTTAGGACGTTGAATACTATCGGCTCTAAGCATGGTATTGGGAGAATTGATATCGTAGAGTCAAGAGTGACCGGGATGAAATCAAGAGGTTGTTATGAAACACCTGGTGGTACGATTCTCTTAAAAACCAGAAGAGCCATGGAATCCCTTTGCTTGTCTGGAGGAGAGATCAAGGCCAAAGATAATCTCATTCCAGAATATGCAGCATTAATTTACGAAGGTTTGTGGTGGAGTAATAAAAGATTAGAGATTCAGGATAAAGTAAATAGCATATCCAAGAAAGTAAGCGGCAAAGTATCAGTAAAACTTTATAAGGGAAATATCATTTCAGTATCAAAAGAAAGTTTAAATTCTTTATATGATGAGAATAAAGTTAGTTTTGAAGAGCAGGGTGGTTTTTCAAATGAAGACATGCAAAGTCATATTGAAAAAAACATTCTTGATTTTGATAATTAGTTAGATTCTAAACTAATCTTTTCTACGTCTTTTATTTTTCTAGCCATATTAATGATAGTTTTCCCTGGTCCTGCATCCATCAAAATTGAAAGTTTATTTCGTACCAGATAATCCAGACTTTCTCTCCATCTAACTGTATGTGTCAGTTGATTTATCAGTGAGTCTTTTATGACATCAACACTTGAGGTTGGCTCTGCAAGAACATTTGGAATTACTGGCACAGATGGAGTCTTAAATTCAACTTCACTAAGCAATTTTGATAATTCTTCTTGCGCTTTATCAAGCAGATAACAATGTGACGGTACAGACATTTGTACCATCTGCGTTTTTACTCTTTTAAATTCATTTTCTTCAATGTATTTTTTACATGCTTCTATGGCAGTATTCTTTCCGGCTAATACAGAAACACCATCTGCATTATCTGTCGAAAAGTTTATGGTTTCGTCCGTTTCATTTACGGCTGCAATCATTTGATAAACATCATTAATAGGCATATTTAAAACTACTAACATACCAGCCGTTCCCTCGGGCACGGCATCTTGCATAAGTTTTCCGCGGTGATTTACAAGTTTGATTGCGTCTGATAATTCAAGGCAGTCAGCATAAACCAAAGCTGAATATTCACCCAAGGACAATCCAGCTGTAATATCTACATTTGAAACTTCGTTTGAGTATTTCGCTAACAAAACACTACTTATAAGAATAGTCGGCTGAGAAAATTCTGTAAGATTGATTTTATCTTCTGGACCTTTTATTAATAAATCTAACAAATCAAAATCTAATTTTTTAGAAAGATCATTAATAATATTTTTTGTCTCTGGAATATCATTTAGAAGTTCATCTATCATGCCAATTTTCTGAACACCTTGACCAGGAAATAACAACGCTTTCATACGATAAGAGAAAATTCCTTTTCTAAAGATTCAATCATTTCAGAAACTTTTGAGATATCTTCGACACCACCATAAGTATACTTATCAGGTCTTACCAAAACCGCATCATATTTATCAAAAACATTCTTCAATCTTTTTTCTGGATCATCATCTTCACCTAAAGTAATTTTTTTTATTTCAAGCAATTCAATGATTCTTTTAGCTTTTTTAGATAGTTCTAGATTGATCTCGTTTGTTATTAATGCAAAATTTGATCCGATCACTCTGTCCAATAACTCTTCTTTATTTTCGATGTTGATGATAGGTTGAGGAATAGGGACCCCAGTAATTGTATCTTCTGGATCACTATATATACCTACTGGAATATGAGGAAACTTAACATCGTAACTTGGACCTTTAGGTTCATAGTCTTTGCCTTCAGCAGCAGCGCAAAACCCTTCAATTACTTGACCGATAGTTACCGTCTGCGCAATTGTCCATTTTGCATGAGAGTGTCTTTCATCTTGATAAGTGTTAAGAATCTCTGGTCCGGCTTTATTATTTAACAAAAGATCCAATTTCCATGAAATATTAGTGATATCTCTTATACCAGTTCCCATTCCTGCACCCATAAATGGTGGCATTTGATGAGCTGCATCACCAGCAATTAAAATATTTCCCTTACACCATGATTCAGCTATACAGGCATGAAACGCGTAAACTTGAGCTCTTTCAAGTGTTGCATTGCTTTCATTTATCCAAGGCTTTAGTAGCTTCCAAACATTTTCGTCTTTCTCTAATTCTTTTGAATCTTCTCCAGGCATTTTTTTAAATTCAAATCTTAGATGGCCACGTCTTCCAGGGACATAGGTTCCAGGTCTTTTTGGATCACAAATTTGCATTGCTTCATTTTCAGGAATATCCACTTTTTCCGTTAAATGAGCATCACAAACTAACCATTCTTGATTGTATTCAAAGTCTTCAAGACCAACATCTAATTTCTTCCTTATAAAACTGCTCGCACCATCACATCCAATGAGAAATTTTGCTCTGTATTGAATTTCTGAATCCGAACTTACACACTTGAGTGATACTCCTTCTTCAGTGTCTTCAAAGTCAATCAATTCCGTATCTTCTTTGAGAGTAATATTGCTATCTTTTGCGACAGCTGATCTTATGAATCCCTCTAATTCTGGTTGGTAAAATAACACTTGAGTTGGCCAACCCATGGAGGATACGCCGACGGGTTGATCTATAGTTTGTATAGGATTTAAATCAGCATCGCCAAAATGTACTCGATGGACTTCGGCGGAATTCTCAACGACTTTTTCTGCAATATTCAATCTATCAAAGGTTCTTAATTGTTCTCCGTCAGTATTTATTGCTCTTGCAGTAGGTGAAGGACCAGAGTTCTTTTCTATCACAAGTACTCTGTGACCTAACTTTCCCATGAGTCCAGCAAAAGTTGAGCCCACTGGCCCAAATCCACATATCGCAATATCAAATTGTTCCATTTATACGTATTAAGAAGTAAAAAACATTATAATGATTTTTGAATTTTTAAGGAGAAAAGTATGTCACCTGTAATTAAAGCTATCGATGTTCAATATTGTACTTTGCAATGTCCAGATCTAGATATTCAGGAACAATTCTTAATACATTTTGGTATGCATACAGTAGAGAAGTCGGAAGATACTCTCATTATGCGAGGAGAAGGTCCACAACCGTTTATCGAAGTGTGCAAAAAAGGAGAAAGAAAATTTCTTGGATCTGCATTTGTTGCTTCCTCTATGGAAGACTTAGAAAAAATAAGCCAGACGGATTCTTTTTCTGAAATAGAAGAATTAACTACTCCCGGTGGTGGATATGTATCTAGAGGTAAAGATTTAGATGGGATAAATGTCGAAGTGGTTTTTGGTATCAAAAATAGGGAAGATTTTAAGGAAATCAATCCTTATCCAATTAATGAAGGAACTTTCTCAAATCGAGTTAATGAGCTTAAAAGATACGAAAAAGGGAATTATCCTAAGATATTGAGATTTGCTCATTACGGAATCAATGTGGTCGACGTTGCAGCTTCTTTAGACTGGTACAACAAACACTTGGGAATTATAGCCAGCGATAAACTTTGGGTGGGAGAGCCTAATAATCCTGAAACTCCCCTAAATGGTATTTTTGCAAGATTAGACAAAGGTTCTACTCCCGCAGATCATCACTCTATCTTTATGCTTAATGCCCACATGGTTTCAGAAGGTAATGCTGGTCTAAATCATGTTTCTTTTGAAATGTTAAGCATCGATGATGTTTTTAGTGGTCATGAAATTCTTCAAAAAAGAAAGGATGAATTTGACTACGAACTTGAATGGGGAGTTGGTAGACACTATCAAGGAAGTCAGGTGTTTGATTATTGGAGAAATCCTTTTAAGCAAATACATGAACATCAAACAGATGGTGACGTCTTAGATAGCTCAATACCGCATAATGATTTAGATTTAACTAAAGGCGAGGGTGGCGGTCTTCCTGAAGACGGACCCGGAGCATCTCAATGGGGACCTTCAATCAATTTTGGTACCTTTGGAGACATACGAGGCCTTTAATTGGATCTAAAAATTGAGGGTAAAAAAGCCATAATCTGTGCTTCGAGCAGGGGCTTAGGTAAAGCTTGTGCAGACTCACTTGGCAGTGAGGGTGTTGAACTTATTATTAATGGCACTGATAAAAAAAATCTCAGTGACACAGAAAAAGAATTTTTAAATAAGGGATATAAGGTTCAATCAGTTTTGGGGCTTATGGAAGATGAAGTAACCCGAGAAGCTCTTCTTCAAGCTTGTCCCAACCCAGATATTTTGATTAACAACAGCGGCGGACCTCCGCCAGGAAACTTCTTTGATTGGAGTGAAGAAGATTTTCTTTCTGCCATAAAATCAAATTTCACGCAGTCGGCTTTGCTTATGCAAGCAGTAATCCCAAAAATGAAAGAAAAAAATTTCGGTAGGATCATAAACATTACCTCCGCCATGGTTAAAAACCCCCATTTGATTATGGGTCTTTCGACTTCAGCAAGATCAGGATTGCATGGTCTTTCCAAGGCATTGTCGAGAGAAGTAGCTCAGTACAACATCACGATAAACAATGTATTGCCAGAGAGAATCAATACTGACAGACAAACGCAAATCTTAAATTTCCAAGCTAAACTTGCTGACTCTAGTTATGAAGAAGCTAGGAAGGAACTTGAGGAATCGTTAACTGCAAAAAGAATGGGTACAGTAGAGGAATTTGCTGGAATATGTACTTTTCTTTGTTCGGAACAAGCGGCTTATATTTCTGGACAAAATATATCTGTAGATGGAGGTAATTCAACCAATCTTATTTGATACCTAACTTTTCTTGAAGACCTTTGTTTGATGTTGTGTAACCAAAAGGAACTCTTTTTCCAGGATTAATTCTCTTATAAGCTTCTTGGACCGCTATAGTTGTTTCGTGAAAACCACATAAAATTAAATCTAATTTTCCAGGATAGGTATTAATATCACCTACTGCAAAGATTCCCTCTTTGTTAGTTTGATAATTTTCAGTATCGACTGAAATTTTTTTTCCATCTAAATCAATTTCCCATTCTAAGATAGGACCTAGTTGTTTATTTAACCCAAAAAAGAACAATGCTTCATCACAAGCTAGAATCTCATCATTCTTAGACTCAAAGTGCATCAGTTCAACGCCTTCAAATGTGCTTTCTCCTTGTATTGATTTAATAACGTAAGGAATTTTTAACTCAATCTTTCCATCTTTAACCAATTCTCTCATTTGATTTTCTGTATGCTCGGCACCTCTGAAGTCATCTCTCCTATGAATCAAAAATATTTTCTTTGCAATTTTAGATAATTCTACAGACCAATCCAAAGCACTATCTCCACCTCCAAAAATAGCTATTTCTTTACCTCTGTATTTTTCCTTCTCCTTTATGGCATAGTCGACACCGTTTGAAAGAAATTTATCGGGATCCGCTACGGGGGGCTTTCTTGGTTCAAAAGCTCCCGCACCTGCAGCAATGAACACATTCTTTGTTTTAAACTCAATATTCTCATTAGTGATCACTTTCCAAAAATTATCTGGTAATTCTTCTAAAACATCGACTCTTTGGTTTAGATGAGTTTCATAGTCAAAGGGTTTTATTTGCTCAAGTAAAGCTTCTATATGTTCTTTGCCAGTTTGATTAGCAACCCCTGGAATATCATAAATGGGTTTTTCTGGATAAAGTTCTATACACTGTCCTCCAACTTTGTCTAGATTATCTATTAAATGACAATTCAACCCTAAAAGTCCTGCTTCAAAAACAGTAAAGAGGCCAACTGGACCAGCACCTATAATAACTATATCTGTTTCAATTATTTCTTTGGCCATCAACTTACTCTCATTCCTGGCTGAGCTTCTGAATCTGGGCTGATTAGATAGACTCCACTTTCATCATTACTGGCAGCTAAAATCATGCCTTCCGAGATACCAAATCTCATTTCTCTGGGTTTTAAATTATTTACGCAAATCACCATCTTATTCAAAAGATTTTCTGGATCATAAAATTTTTTTATACCAGCAAATACAGTTTTTTGACCTATCTCTCCTAAATCTAATTTTAATTCAACTAATTTATCAGCATCTTCAATTTCTTTAACTTCAGTTATCAGAGCTACTCTCAGATCAACTTTAAAGAAATCGTCTATTGTTATCTCATCCACTTTCACTTACCTTCTGTAAATATGTAATATTGTCATCTTCTATTCGAGTCATAAGAGGTTCAAATGATTCAATTTCATGGTTCTTTATAAATGCTTCCAAATTAACATAACTATCATCTTTTAAGTTTAGATAAGATTTAATTTTAGATGCAGTTTCGGGAATTATAGGTTCTAAGCAAATATTTAAAATCCTAAATAAATTTATCGCTGTAGAAGAAATTTGAATAATTTCTTTTTCGTTGATACTTTCTTTTGCCAAAACCCAAGGTTGGTTTTTATCAATATATTGATTTGCCATATCAGCAAGTTTCATAATTCTTTTGCAAGCATTCGAATAATCTAGATTTACAAAATCATCAAATACATTTTTTGCTTCCATATGAAATTCTTTAATTAATACTTCATCAATTTTCGATCCTAATTTATTGTTATTGTTTTTTAAAAACTTATTTACCCTACTAGCAATATTAATAAACTTACCAACTAAATCAGTATTAACCTTTTTTTGAAAATCCTCTAAATTAAAGTCAATGTCATCTATTTTATTTGTTAGTTTTGTTGCTAGATAGTATCTTAAATAATCAGAATTAAGCTCTTTAGAATACTGATCTGCAAGAAGAAAATTCTGTTTTGACTTTGACATTTTATTTCCATTCAACGTTAAAAATCCATGTACAAAAACATTTGTTGGTTTTTTAAACTCTGCAGCGTGTAATAAAGCGGGCCAAAAAAGGGCATGGAAATTTAAGATATCTTTTCCAATGAAATGATAAATTTCAAATTCAGAAGATTCTTTCCATAAATCATATGCGTTAATTTCTTCTTTCATATCTTTTAAATATTTTTCTAGTGTTCCTATGTAGCCAATCGGTGCATCCAGCCAAACATAAAAGAATTTATCTTCAAAACCAGGAATCTTAAAACCAAAATAAGGAGCATCTCTTGAGATATCCCAGTCCATAAGTCCATCTTTAAACCATTCTTGAAGTTTATTAACGACGCTTTCTTGCAAGGATGATTTGTCTATCCATTCTTTTACTTCGTTTTCTAATTTAGTTAATGAAAAAAATAAATGTTCACTTTCTTTTATTACAGGAGTTTTTTTAGAAAAAATTGAAACCGGATTAAGTAATTCTGTTGCCTCATATTTAGCACCACACACATCACAATTATCGCCATATTGATGGGGCGCATTACATTTTGGACAGTTTCCTTGGACATAACGGTCGGCTAAGAATAATTTTTTTTCTTGATCGTAAAGTTGTTTAATATTTTTTTTTGAAATGAATCCATTTTTTAATGCATTGTTATAAATTAGCTCACTGTATTTCTTATTTTCTTCACTATGAGTTTGGTAATAACAATCATGGTTAACCTGAAAAGCTTCTAACGTTTTTTTATGTTCGTTCATGTACTTATCCACTAATTTTTCAGGAGAAGTATTTTCTTCTTCAGCTTTCATCATAATTGGGGTTCCATGAGCATCTGAAGCACAGAGGTAAATACATTTATTCCCAAGAATACGTTGAGTTCTAACCCAAATATCTGTTTGAATGTGTTCCAATAAATGACCAAAGTGAAGTGGGCCGTTTGCGTAAGGTAAGGCGCTAGTAATAATTAGTTCTTTTTTTTTCGTTGTCATAGGAATAAGCTATTACCATGGAGAGAAATCATTTTATCTTAAATGCTAAAAGTATTCTGTTGATTTTATTTCTCATTTTGTCTGGGTGTTCAACAACCAAAAATTATTCTAGTGACTTTAATCCAGACGATCCCTATGAAAAGAGCAACCGTAAAGTTTTTGAATTCAATAAAAAAATCGATAAGATTTTTTTAAGGCCTGTAACAGATTTTTATGAGCAAGCAACACCAGAATTTGCTCAAACATCCATAACAAATTTTTTCGCAAATCTTGATGATATTAGAATTTCTATCAATAGTCTCTTGCAAGGAAACGTCGTCAATGCGATGAGTGATATCACAAGATTTTTTATTAACTCTATTTTTGGATTAGCGGGCTTTTTTGATGTTGCTTCAGAAATAGGGCTTGAAAAAAATAGTGAAGATTTTGGTCAAACTCTTGGAAAGTGGGGGGCAAAACCAGGTCCGTATCTAATGTTACCTTTTTTGGGACCAAGTACTACAAGGGATGCTTTCACTTTTGTGGGTGATACTGCTTTAGCTCCAGCTCTTTCTTTAGAAGACAATGCTGCTAGATTGGGTCTGATTTCCTTAGATTTGATAAATACTTATTCTGCTTTTACAGGCATTGCTGATATTGAAAGCCAAGATGAATATGCATTTTTGAGAGATGCTTACTTAGAAAGAAGAAAATATGAAGTAAATGACGGTCTTTCTGAAGAAGATCTGTCTCAAGACGAAGATTTTGAGGATTTTTAATTAGTCGGTAAAAGAGCTATAAACCATTGACTGCATCTGAACTCTTATAGGGTAATATCCCGATGGCATTAACTGTGTCATCAATATACATATCAGTTCTTCTTCTGGATCAACCCAGAAAAAAGTACTTGCAGCTCCTCCCCAATTAAAACTTCCTACAGATCCTGAATTCTGAGTATCTGCTAAATCAATGTTTACTCCAAAACCCAGTCCAAATCCTACACCTTTATACCTTATTTCACTGAAACTTCCTTCTGATCCCATGGTGACCATATCTTGATTACCTGGCAGATGATTGGTAGTCATAAGTTCAATAGTTTTTCTAGATAGAATTCTTTTTCCTTTAAAAGTTCCGCCATTTAAGAGCATTTGACAAAAGTTATAGTAATCTTCAGATGTAGAAACTAATCCTCCACCTCCTGATAAGTGAAGTGGCATTTTCGAATAACCACTCTTTTTACTTCCACTATCTTGAAGTTTTAAATATTCTGTTGGCGTTCTTTCATAGCATGCAGCAAATCGACTAATTTTATTTTTTGGGACATAAAACCCAGTATCATCCATTTGAAGTGGCTTAAAAATATATTTTTTAAAGTACTCATCCAGTGTCATATCGCTTAATACTTCTATTAGTCTGCCACAAATATCAGTTGCAACACTGTAGTTCCATTTATCTCCTGGACTAAACTCTAAAGGCAAGTTGGCAATCGATTTAGAAAAATTATCTAAATTCAAGGGAGGAAAACTAAAATCAGTATTATCTCCTTTGGGACCACTCCATACTTTTCGATAGGCATGATCAATATTTGTTCTGTAATGAAATCCATATGTTAATCCTGCAGTATGAGTTAACAAATCTCTTATCGAAATTTCTCTATCAGCAGGGCGCGTCATAAAATGAGGGTAACTTCCAGAAACAAAAACCTTAGGATTTTTAAATTCAGGTAAGAACTTACTAACTGGATCTGCCAATTGAAACAAACCTTGTTCAAATAATTGCATTAACGCAACACTTGTTACAGGCTTAGTCATAGAATAAATTCTAAAAATAGTATCCTTTTCGATCTTTTTTTTGTTTTCAATATCTCTATAACCTGTTGATTTGAAATGTACTATTTTTCCTTTTCTAGCTATAAGGGTTTGAATTCCAGCTAGTTTTCCATTTTCGATATATTTTTCTCTGAAAAATTTTTCCATCTCAGCAAGTTTTGCTTTTGAAATATTGCATTTTCCTGGATCAGTTATTTTCATTTTTCTCCTTTGCATTAAGTTTTGCTTGAATAAAGTCAGAATGAGCAACATAAATTAGACTAGAAACTTTTCTAATTATATGTTCTTCATATTTATCAATATTCCCGTCTGCGTATGCGATTTTCCACATTGATTCAATTAGCTTGATCCTTTCGTTGGAATCAAAATTATCATTTATGTCTCTTGTAAATTCATAAAGCGAAGTTGAATCATCAACGTTCTGTTTTGAAATTTCTATTAATTCAGTAATCTCTTCTTCAGAAATATTAAAATCTTTTATTAAAGTTTCTTTTAAGGCAGATAATTCAGATTCTTCCAGTACTTCATCTGCCATACTTGTTTCGAGTAAAAGAGCAATACAAGCCTTAATCGAAGTTTTATCATCAATTAATGGTTTCTCTGACTCCTCTGATTTAAAGATTTTTTTAAAAAAATTCATGCAACTTGATTTTCATTGAAGTGAATTATACTCAGTAACTCATTTTTTATTTCTTCGTTGTTAGAGCCATTTAAAAGAAGAATTCTCGATTTTTTAGCATCGATTAATCCTTTGAATAAATTTAACATGTGAAACTTAGCTTTTGATTGTTCATTAACATTTAAATCATTTATATAAGAGAACATTCTTTCAATAACTTTAATTAGACTTACAGCATGTTTGTTGGATTTAAAATACATTTGATCAATGTTTATTAATTTATATGGAGAATCATACGCAGCTCTTCCAATCATAATGCCGTCTAAACTTTTGAATTCTTCTCTGGCTTTTTCAAAATTATGTATGCCCCCATTAATTATAATATTTGAATCATGAAACTCTTTTTTTAATCTTAAAACTCTTTGGTAATTTAAAGGCGGTATTGTTCTATTTTCCTTAGGATCTAGGCCTTGTAAAATAGCAATCCTAGCATGTACATAAAAAGTTTTTATTCCAACATTTATAAGTTCTTTCATAAAACAAGTTAAGTCATTTTCAACATCAAAGTTATCAACTCCAAGTCTTATTTTTACTGAAATCTCCTTCTTTGAGTTGCCAATCATTTCAGATAAACATTCTTTAACAAGATTTACATCTTTCATAAGTACTGCACCAAAGTTTCCAGATTGTACTTTTGAGCTGGGGCATCCTAAATTTAAATTTATTTCTGAGAAGTTATGCTCGTTTGCCTCTAAAACCGCTTTACCAAGTTCTAGCGGATCACTTCCTCCCAATTGCAAAACTGTAGAGTTAGATATTTTAGAATTATCTAAAAATTTGGTTGGTTCATTTCGATTAATAGCGTTTGCATGAACCATTTCTGTGAAAAGAATTGTTTCCTTCGTTAAAAGAGAACACATGTATCTAAAGTGTCGATCAGTTCGCCTCATCATTGGAGCTATGCAAAAAGATCTGTTCATTATAGGAAGTAGATAACAGAAAGAACTCCAACTACAGACAAGACGATCGTGTAAGGAAGTGCCATAAAAACCATCCTTAAATAAGATAATCCAAGTAATGGAGCAACTGATGAAGTTAATAAAAATAAGAAAGCTGCTTGTCCATTTGGTGTTGCAACACTGGGTAAATTTGTACCACTATTGATGGCAATAGCTAATAAATCAAACTGTTCTCTTCCGATAGCTCCACTATCTAAAGCTTCTTTTACTTCACTGATATAAATAGTAGCGACAAAAACATTATCACTTATCATTGAAAGGACACCGTTAACCATAAAAAATACAGGTATTTGGATTTCTTGTTTCAAACTCAATACATATGCAATGACAGGCGTAAATAGATGTTGATCATGTATCACAGCAACAACTGCAAAAAATACTACTAATAACGCTGTAAAGGGAAGGGCTTCT
>CEWK01037232.1_pt1 | contig 12786 bp, 11 predicted proteins | sample 531431 | NCBI WGS metagenome assembly CEWK01 (sample SAMEA2623059, study PRJEB7988) | marine metagenome | isolation source: saline water (ENVO:00002010), including
CTTTATTAACCTAGCCGTCCACACTTCTCTTCTTAAATTAACAATATAAAAAAGCTAAGATTCTTCAGAATCTGCACACCTCTGGCGTAATAAATTATTTATTTTCGTAGAGGCGAGGGCTCGTTTTATTACAATTTATTGATAAGTCAAGACGTATATTAGTCAAAAAGCCAAGTAAATATGTGGTTTTTAAGCCACTTCTCATTGCATAAATTGAAATATTTTAATAGAAAAACAACTATGACGATTATTGAAAAAATCAGTAATTTTTTAAATAAAAAAATACTTTTAAATATTAGTTTTAAATTAAACAAATTCAGGATCGTTTTTAATAATCCTATAGTATTGACTACATTTTTAATTACATTTTTTATAATATTTTTTACATCAAATGAGATTTTAAAAAGAAAAGATATAGAAAATAAAAATAATCTAAAGGAAATATCTGGCTCGAACGAATTTTCAAATTTATCTTCTTTTATTTTATCTAAAATTAATAGTCCTTATGAAGAAAAAAAGTATTTAATCAAAAACAATGACTCTGTCGAAAAAATCTTGAAAAGATTTAATGTAAGAAATGAAGATATAAATAAAGTTTCAATGAAATTGAAAGAACAGAAGCTTACAAATATTTATTCTGGAAGAAAACTTTCTTTAATAATAAAAAAATTGGAAAATAATAACATTACTCTAATAAATTTAAATTATCCTTTAAGCAATACTACTAGTATTGAGGTGAGAAAATTAAGAAATAATTTTGAGGTAAAGGAAAATATATTACGACTTTATAAAAAAGAGGTTGTAGTCAAAAATCTAATAGAAAATAATCTTTATAAATCTGCTGTTGATGTGGGTATTGAACCAAATGTGATAGTTGAGTTTGCAAGGATTTTTGGATTCGAAGTAGATTTTCAAAGAGATATTAGAAAAGGAGATTGGTTTGAGGTTTTTTATGAAAAGTTTGAAGATGAAAATGGAAAAGTTAGAGATACTGGAAAAATTTTATACGCGTCAATGTTTGTTAATGGTGAAGAGATTAATCTTTATAATTTTAAATACAAAAATGATGAAGAATACTATGATATCAAAGGTAAGAGCATAACGAAATCTCTAATGAAAACACCTATTAATGGTGCAAGGCTTTCATCTTCGTTTGGAATGAGAAAGCATCCTATTTTAGGGTATAATAAAATGCATAGAGGTACTGATTTCGCTGCACCAAGTGGAACACCTATTATGGCTTCTGGATCTGGAACAATTACTAGAGCAAGATGGTGTGGTGGTGGAGGCAACTGTGTAAAAATAAAACATAACTCTACATATGAAACGGTTTATGCGCACTTAAAAAATTTTGCTAAAGGAGTAAAAGAAGGAAGAAAAGTTAAACAAGGACAAATAATCGGCTATGTGGGCTCAACTGGAATGTCCACGGGTCCCCATCTTCATTATGAGGTAATAGTTAATGGAAAAAAAGTAAATTCACAAAAACTTAAGCTTCCATCTGGTAGAATTCTTAAAGGAGACGCGAGAAAAGAATTTGAGCTAGCTAGAATTAAAACTGATTTAAAACTTTCAGAATTAAGATAAATTAATTTTCAGATCACACTACACTTTTAGCTTGAACCTCATTATGAGAGGCCGTATCTTCAGAGTTCTCAATTCTATTAATAGAATTTTCTTTATTTTTTTCTGTCAGTTCATTAAACCTTCTCAGATAGTGATCAGCATGTTGTAGGTAATTTTCAGCCATAACAGGATCACCCGCGCTTTGTGAGTCTTTCGCTAGTTGCTGAAATTTATGTATAGCTTTTTCCACACCGTTTATATTGTTTGAAAAACCGTTTCTACTAAAATTTTTATTTCCATTGTTATTAAAGCTTGGCTGATTGTTTGGGTTGGAAGACGATGATCTTCTTCTAAACGAATTTTTTTGTGATCTTGGTCTAAAATGTCTTCTTCTATTATTGTTCATATTAATTTACTAATTTCGAAATAATACATCTTTCATTATTTTTATAATCTTTAACTATATCTATAATTTTAAAATTGTTTCTAATTAATTTTTTTGAAACTTTTTTGTATTGCCCGTATCCAATTTCAAGTGCGAGCATCCCATTAATTCTTAAGATACTTTTCATTTTGTAAATAATTTTTGTAATAAGGTCAAGCCCATCATTTCCCCCGTCTAAAGCTATTTTGGGTTCAAATATTCTCACATCATCTTCTAAATTTTTAAGTTCAAAAGTCTTCAAATATGGTGGATTTGAAACGACTAAATCATATTTTTTATAATAAATATTTAAAAGTGATGTATTTAAAAATTTAATTTTTTCTTTAACATTTGCTTTTTTTGAATTTTTAATTGCAATATTTAGGGCTTTATTAGAAACATCTATCGCTGTGCCTCTTGAAGTGCTTAGTTCAGTCAATAAACTAATCAAAATACAACCACTTCCTGTACCTATATCCAATATGTTGATACTTTTGTTTTTATTTAATTTTAGCAATTTTTCCACCATCAACTCTGTTTCTGGCCTAGGGATAAGAGTATTTTTATTAACAAAGAAGGATTTGCTCCAAAATTCTTTCTCTTTAACAATATAAGCTATGGGTTCCCTTAAAGATCTTCTTTTAATAAAGTCTCTGTATTTATTGATCTTTTCTATTTCTATATTCATATCTAAATTTAATAAAATATCTTCTCTTCGCTTTTTAAGAACTTTAGAAAGCAGAATTTCAGAATCTAATTGATGTGTCCTAATCTTTTTTGATTTAAGCTCAGTTGAGCCTATATTCAATAAATCTAATACTTTCATTTTGATAAATCCTCAAGCTTCTGATTTTGCTCTTTCAATCTTAATTGTTGATTCATTTCTTCATGAATTTCTCCGCTTAAAAATTCATCAAGCTTATGTAAAGTAAGATTAATTCTGTGATCAGTTACTCTACCTTGTGGAAAATTATAGGTACGAATTCTCTCTGATCTATCACCAGAGCCTATTTGATTTCTTCGATTGCTAGATCGCTCTTGGTCTTTTTTTCTTTTTTCCGCTTCGTAAACTCTTGATCTAAGAATTTTTAATGCCTTCGCCTTGTTTTTGTGTTGCGATTTTTCATCTTGTTGGCTTACAACTACACCGCTTGGAATATGGGTAATTCTAACGGCACTATCTGTGGTATTTACTGATTGTCCTCCTGGGCCCCCAGCTCTAAAGACATCTATTCTTAAATCTGCATCTTTGATTTGAATATCTACATCTTCTGCTTCTGGTAGGACTGCAACAGTCGCCGCTGAAGTATGCACTCTGCCTTGTGTTTCAGTTTTTGGAATTCTTTGAACACGATGAACACCGGACTCATACTTTAAATAGGAATAAATATCTTCACCATTTACAGAAAAAATTACTTCTTTAAATCCACCAGCTTCACTTTTTGAAATATTTATTAGTTCAAGTTGCCATTTTTTTTTTGAACAAACTTTCTCATACATTTTAAATAGATCTGAACAGAAAAGAGATGCCTCAAGCCCACCTGTGCCTGCCCTTATCTCAACGATAGCATTTTTTTCATCATCCTCATCTTTTGGCAAAAGGAAGATTTTTAATTTGTTCTCATAGTTTTCTTTTTTAGATTTGATTTCGTTTAAATCTTTTTCAGCCATTTCGACTATATCTCTATCATTGGATTTATCTTTTAAAATTTCTTCAAGATCCTTTTTTTCAGTATCAAGACTTAAATAATCTCTAGCGATTGAAATAATCTCTTTTAAATTTGAATACTCTCTAGATTTTTGAGCAAAAAATTTAGACTCTATTTTCCCTGATGTAAGATCTTTTTCCAGACTATCATGTCTTGAAATAATATCTTTGACTTTTTGTTCGGGGATCATACTTATTCTTTTTCGTTAACTTTGTCTTCAACAAGTTTTACAACTTTATCGATGATTTCAGAGCTCGCGACTTTGGAGTGTGGAATTCCAGAGATGTATAATAAATTACTATCTTGACCTCCACCAGTTAACCCAATTTCAGTTTGAGCTGCCTCCCCTGGGCCATTAACTACACATCCAATAATTGATAGGTTTATGGGTTTTGTAATGTGTGATAGTTTTTGCTCCAATTTTTTTACTGTTTCAATAACTGGAAAAGCTTGACGTGCACAAGAGGGACAAGAGATTATATTTACTCCTCTAGATCTAATACCTAAAGATTTTAATATTTCGTATCCTGCTTTTACTTCATCAACTGGATCTGAAGATAAAGAAACCCTAATTGTATCTCCGATACCTTCCATTAATAACTGACCAATTCCTATTGAAGATTTTATACTGCCGGTGAATAATCCTCCAGCCTCTGTTACACCAAGATGTAATGGGTAATTACAAATTTCAGATAATTTTCTGTAAGATTTAACTGTCAAGAATATATCCGAAGATTTAACACTTATTTTAAAATTAAAAAAATCGTTATCTTCAAGTAATTTAATATTATATTGTGCACTTTCTACTAGAGCATCTGGGCAAGGTTCTTTGTATTTTTCTAATAAATTTTTATCTAAAGAACCTGCATTCACTCCAATTCTGATTGAGCAATTATTGTCTTTTGCGGCTTTAATTACATCTACAACTCTATTTTTGGAACCTATATTGCCTGGATTAATTCTAATACAACTAGCACCCATTTTGGCTGCCTCAATAGCCCTTTTATAATGAAAATGTATATCTGCTACAATTGGTGCTTTAACCTCTTTTACAATTAACTTCAATGCTTTAGTAGATTCCTCATCTGGACATGACACTCTAACAATATCTGCCCCTGCGTTTTCAAGAGATTTTATTTGATCAATTGTTTTCTTTACATCTGTTGTTAGAGTATTAGTCATTGATTGAACAGAAATTAAAGATTTACCCCCAACAGAAATATTTCCAACCTTTATTTCTTTAGTTTTTTTTCTATTTATTTTCCTATGCGGTCTTATTTCCATTTTAATCTAAATCAAAAACTGTATGTAGTTTTTTAATTGCTCTTAACGTTTTATCCTCTTCAATAATTACCGATAACTTTATTTCAGATGATGAGATAGCTAGAATGTTAATTTTTTCCTCTGCTAATGATTTAAACATTCTATAAGTAACTCCAGGAGTTGAAACCATACCAGCTCCAACGATTGAAACTTTAGATACTTTATTATTAAAATTAATTTTTTTGTATTTTATAAAACTATTTTTCTCTAATATTTCTATTGTGTTGTTGAGATCTCCTCTTTTGATGGTGAAAGTAATATCTGTTGTTTTTTCATCTGAAGAAATATTTTGAATAACCATATCAACATTTATTTGTGATTTATTTAATGGTTCAAAAATTGATGCTGCTACCCCTGGCTTATCCTCAACTCCGATTAATGTCACTTTAGCATCATCTTTTGAGTAAGCAACGCCAGTAACGCTCTTTGAATAATCGATATTTTCTTGACTAAATATTTTAGTACCTCCTCTATCTGTAAAAGTTGATTTCACCTCCAACGGAATATTGTACATCATTGCAGTTTGTACAGCTGAAGACTGCATTACTTTAGCTCCTAAAGAGGAAAGTTCAAGCATTTCGTCATAAGAAATTTTATCAATTTTTTTTGCTACTGGTATCTTGTTAGGATCAGTTGAGTAAACACCATCAACATCAGTATAAATTTCACAATTGTCAGCTTGAAATATTTTTGCAAAAGCAACTGCTGTGGCATCTGAGCCACCTCTTCCAATAGTCGTGATATCACCTTTTTTTGAAATTCCTTGGAAACCTGGCACAATCACTATGCCACCATTTTCTAAATATTCATTAACTTCTTTTACGTTAACATTTATAATTCTTGAATTAGAATGATCTCCTTCTGTTAAAATTGGTATTTGCCAATTCATCCAAGATTTAGCTTTAATATTTTTTTTAATTAAAGCTCCTGCTAACAAAGCACATGAAACTTGCTCTCCAGATGATAAAAGTACATCTAGTTCTCTTTTATTAAAATCTTCGGATATATTTTTAGATAATTTTATCAGTTCATTGGTTTTTCCTGACATAGCAGAAACAATGACTATTATTTTGTTGCCTGAACTGTGCTCTTTTTTCACAATTTCTGCAACATGTTGTATTCTTTCAATTGATCCAACAGATGTGCCGCCAAACTTTAATACTTTTTTAGTCATTTGTAGATTTTTAATATAATAATATAAAGATTATATTATAAATTAATTTAAAATATTTACTAATGACTACTATAAATAAAGAGGAAATTCAAAAGTTTTCAAACTTAGCAGATCAATGGTGGGATGCCAAAGGGAAATTTAAACCACTTCATATGTTTAATCCAATTAGGATTGAGTACATAGTTGATAAAATCAAATTACATTATAATTTAAGTTCAAAAAAAGAAAATATCTTTCAAGGATTAAAAATATTAGATATAGGATGTGGAGGTGGTTTAATAAGTGAGCCCATGGCACGCTTGGGTGCTAAAGTGACAGGTATTGATGCCTCGGAAAAAAATATAAAAGTTGCCAAGTTACATTCAAATAAAAATAATTTAGAAATTAATTATTTAAATAAATCACCAGAACAACTTCATGATAAAGAAAAATTTGATATTGTTTTAAATCTTGAGATAGTAGAACACGTTAATGATGTAAATTTGTACATAAGCTCCTGTAAAAACTTGATTAAAAAAAGGGGATTGATGTTTACAGCGACTTTAAATCGAACATTCACTTCTTATGTAAAGGCAATAGTTGGTGCAGAATATATCTTAAAATGGTTACCAGTCGGGACTCATGATTGGAAAAAATTTATAAAACCAGAAGAATTAGAAAAAATGTTGTATGAAAAAAACTTTTCTACAATAGATATATGCGGATTAGAATTCAATCCATTAATTCAAAAATGGAAGAGATCAAACAATCTGTCTGTAAATTATATTATTTGTAGTACTAAAAATTAATTATCTTTTTCTACCCAAGGTATGCTGGTGAGCTCGATCCCCTCCTCAGCTAATTCTTTTCGTTCTTCAGGAGTTGTGGTTCCATATATGGCTCTATTACTTTTTTTATCATAATATATTTCTCTTACTTTTTTTCCAAACTTATCACCGACATACTCGAAGTTTTTTTCTATGTAATCTCTAATTTTTATTAAATCTTTTTTGCTATTTTCTAAATCTTTACTTAAATTTATTAATTCTTTGTTAGTAGAAACCATAGGTGCCATAATAGATTTTGAAATTTTTTTTGATGAACAATAAATACACTCTAATAACTTTTTTTTATTTAATTTCTCAAACTCTTCTGAATCTGAAAACCAGCTCTCAAATTCATGGTTATTTTGACATTTTAAATTATATTTAATCATTTCTTAATTTCGATAGTCAGCATTTATATCAATATAATCATGAGTAAAGTCACATGTATAACACTTAAAAGCATCGTTTCCGAGTTTTAAGTTTACTTCTATCTCAATAGAATCCCACTCCATATATTCTTTTAATTTTTTTTCATTATAACTTTCAGAAATCTTGCCATTTTCTGCAACTATATAACTTCCAATCTTTACTTTTAATTTTTTTATATCAACTAGTTCCCCTGATTTTCCTATTCCCATTATTATTCTTCCCCAATTAGGGTCCTCTCCTGCAACGGCAGTTTTAACTAAAGGTGAGTTTGCGATTGAAAAAGCAATATTTTTTGCACTACTTAAAGATTTTGCATTTATTACATTTATCGTCAAAAATTTTTTAGCACCTTCTCCATCTACAACTACTTGTTTTGCTAAATTTAAACATAGTTTTTTAAGAGCTAATTCAAATTTTTGTATAACTTTATCATTTAAAGATAAATTTTGACCAATTTTAATTGCTCTTGTAGAAAAAATTGAAATCATATCATTTGTGGATTGATCGCTATCAACAGTAATTGCATTAAAAGAATTTGCAACTGCTCTTTTGAGAAGAGTTTTTAGTAAATTGGAATTTATGTCAGCATTAGTAAAAATAAAAGAAAGCATTGTAGCTAAATTAGGGGCGATCATTCCTGAACCTTTTGCTATTCCACATATTCTTATCAATTCATCACCTACTATTACTTCCTCATAAGCAACCTTTGGCTTAGTGTCTGTTGTCATTATTGCTGAAGCAATTTTAAGCCAAAACATTTTGTTTTGATCTGGTCTAAGTCTGTCGGCTAAATCTTGTAATCTTTCTTTAATTTTTTCTAATGGAAACTCTTCACCAATTACACCTGTTGAAGCAAATATTAAATCTTTAATTTTTACAGTCTCGCTAGTTCCTTTTTGCGACTTAGACTCTTTTATTGTTAAAATTCTAGATAAATTTTTTGCTAGAACATCTATACTCTCTTTTCCTTGTTTTCCTGTAAACGTATTTGCGTTTTTTGTATTAACTAATAGACCTTTAATGATTTTTTTATGTGAATTATTATTCCAAGAGATATATTCAGATGTTATTGAGCTTGTAGTAGTTAATGATGCATAATTAGCTCCTTTGCTGAAATAAAAAAGTGCAAGGTCATCTCTTCCATCTCCGTACAAGTCTGCTGAAATAGATGACATTTCTAGGCCCTCAATCTTCTTTAAACTTTGAAACTCACCCATTTTAGATAATTTGGATTTATCGTTGAGAAAATTTTTGATGTTTATTGTCATAATTAATGTTTAATTTAAATTATAAATACATATATAGAAGTATAATGAATTTATTTACAAGGACTTTTAGTAAAATATTTAAAAGCTCTAATCAACAAGAATTAGATAAAGTCAAAAATTTTATTGAGAGTATTAATAATAAAGAAGTTGAAATTAAATCTTTAACCGAGAGCGATATTAAGGAAAAAACAGCTAATTTTAAAAAAAATGTTCAAAATGGTTCTATTAATATCAATGATATTATTCCTGAGAGCTTTGCACTAGTAAGGGAGGCCGCAAAAAGAACTTTAGGTGAAAGACACTATGACGTTCAGCTAGCCGGTGGATTAATTTTACATAACGGAAAAATTGCAGAAATGAAAACAGGAGAAGGCAAAACTCTTGTTTCAACGTTACCGGCATATTTAAATTCTTTAGAAGGTAAAGGTGTACACATTGTAACAGTAAATGATTATTTAGCTAAAAGAGATTCTGAATGGATGGGAAAAGTTTTCAATTATCTTGGAGTATCAACTGGATGCATTTTGAATGATCTAAATGATGTTGAAAGAAAGAAAAATTATGAAAGTGAAATTACCTATGCCACTAATAATGAACTTGGTTTTGATTATTTAAGAGATAATATGAAATACGAGCTTGGAGACATGGTTCAACGTGGTCACAACTATTGTATTGTTGATGAAGTAGATAGTATTTTAATTGATGAGTCTAGAACACCGCTCATAATTTCTGGAAAATTAGAAGACAAAACAACTCTTTACATTACTTCAAATGAATTTATTAAACATTTGCAATCAAATGATTATGAGTTAGATGAAAAAAACAAAAATGTAATTCTTACTGATTTAGGAATTGATAAAATTGAAAAACTAGCGATCCAAAAAAGGATATTAAAAAATAATAATTTTTATGATCCCGCTAACTTAGATTTAGTTCACCATGTAAACCAGGCTTTAAAGGCTAATTTACTTTTTAATAAAGATACAGATTACATTATAAGAAATGGCAAAGTGCAAATAATTGATGAGTTTACAGGGAGAGTAATGGATGGAAGAAGATTTTCTGACGGACTTCACCAAGCTATTGAGGCTAAAGAAAATGTAAAAGTAGAAGAAGAAAATCAAACTTTGGCATCAATCACTTATCAGAATTATTTTAGATTATATAAAAAATTATCCGGAATGACTGGCACAGCAATGACAGAAGCAGAGGAGTTTTTTGATATATATAAATTACCCGTAGTTTCAATACCCCCAAATAAAGAAATGTTGCGTAAGGATTTTAATGATCAGATATTTAGAACTGAAAAAGAAAAGTACAATGCTATTACTGAAAAAATTTTAGAATGTAATAAAAAAGGCCAGCCAGTTCTAGTAGGTACAACGAGTATTGAAAAGTCAGAAAAAATTTCATCTTACCTAAATAATAAAAAAATTATTCATAATGTTCTTAATGCTAAACAGCATGAAAAAGAGGCAAAAATTATAGCTGAAGCAGGAAAAATAAACGCAGTAACAATAGCTACAAATATGGCAGGACGAGGTACAGATATAAAATTGGGTGGTAATAAAGATTTTATTTATGATGGAAATAAAGAAAATGTAAATGATATAAAAATAAATGAACAGAAAGTGAAAAAACTTGGAGGATTATACATTATTGGAACTGAAAGACACGAAAGTAGAAGAATAGACAATCAATTAAGAGGTAGATCTGGTAGACAAGGCGATCCTGGAAGTACGATCTTTTATATAAGTTTGCAAGATGAACTAATGAGAATTTTTGGAGGCGACTCCATTGATGGAATGCTTCAAAAACTTGGTTTGAAAGAGAACGAGTCGATCGATCATCCTTGGATCAACAAAGCCATGGAGAGAGCCCAAAAAAAGGTCGAAAGCAGAAACTTTGATATCAGAAAAACTTTAATTAAGTTTGATGATGTTATGAATGACCAAAGACAAGTTATCTTCTCTCAAAGGTTAAAGATATTAAAGGAGAAAAACATAAATGAAATTTTGAAAGATTTTTTAAGTGAAATAGTCCTTAATTTAAATCTAGTTCGATCAAATTTACAAAAATCTGGAGATGAAAAAAGATATCTAAATGAAATAAAGAATTTAACTGGAAATATAGTAAGTGATAATAAGTTACTTGAATTTGGAAACCTTAAAGAAGATGAATTTAGTAAAAAAATACAAAGTTTGTATTTAGAGAAGAAAAATTCAAGAATTAAAATTTTAGGAGAAGATCAAAATAATAATTTAGAAAAAAAAATATTTTTACAAATAATTGATTTTTCATGGAGATCACATTTGCAATACTTGGAGCAATTACGGCAAGTTATTGGTTTAAGACAATACGGCCAAAAAGATCCGCTATCTGAGTTTAAAAAAGAAGCTTTTGTATTATTTGAGGGTTTATTATTGAAAATAAAAAATGATTTAATAAAATTCCTTTTAAATTTAAATATTGTTTTATCAGATGAAGAAAAAGATGAAGTTAGCAAGGAAAAAATAAAAGAGAATAAATCTGAAAAAAAGGTTGGAAGAAACGAAAAATGCCCTTGTGGTTCAGGCAAAAAATTCAAACACTGTCATGGAAATGTGTAAATTTAAATTTTTTTAAATGCATTTAGCGCTTTAGCTCTAGCAACTTCATGTTTTACTATTGGAAATGGATAATCTCTTCCTAATTTAAATTTTTCGTCATGAAGTTCCCACGGTTTATGAACAAATTTTTTTGATAAATTTTTTAATTCTGGTACCCATTTTTTTACATATTCACCCTCTTTATCAAATTTTTCCCCCTGTAAAATTGGATTAAATATTCTAAAATAAGGGGCAGCGTCTGCACCACTACCTGCAACCCATTGCCATCCAGCTACATTGCTGGCCGGACTATAATCTAATAAACAATTTCTAAAATATTTTTCACCTTGCGTCCAATTGATTAATAAATGTTTGACTAAAAACGAACCTACTATCATTCTTACTCTATTATGCATCCATCCAGTTGAATAAAGCTCTCGCATGCCAGCATCAACTATTGGATATCCTGTAAAGCCTTTTTTCCAGGCATTTAGAAATTTAGAATTTTTTACCCACGGAAATTTATCAAATTTTTTGGAATAATTCTTTTTTAACATATGGGGAAAATGATTAATCAATGAATGATTAAATTCTCTCCAGCCAATCTCGGTTAAAAATTTTGATGTTCCTATGTTCTCGGTTTTTTTTTTCATACATTCATTCCATATTGTTTCAACATGAAGTTGCCCAAATTTTATAAATGGTGATAATTTAGATGTACCTTTTATGTAAGGATAATTTCGTTTCTCAGAATAATTAATAATTCTATCATCAATAAAATTTTGCAATTCTTTCAAAGCAAATTTCTCATCTGGCACCCAGATTTTTTCAAAATTTTTAAACCAATTTTTTTTAGGTAAAATTTTTTCAGGATCGATACAGTTTTTAAAATAATTTATCTTTTTTTTGCATTTTTTTATTATTTTTTCTTTTAATGGTATTTTTTCAATGTAATATTTTTCTGCTGCTCTCCAATAAGGTGTGAAAACTTTAAATGCTGTGCCATCACTTTTTTTTATTTCATGAATTTCATTAAGAATATTGCCTTTAAATATTTTGTGATAAATATTTTGATTTTTAAGGATTTTCGACAAATATTTGTCAAATTCTAAAAAGTCTGGTTCATAAACCTTATTCCAATAAATTGAGAAATCTTTTTTTTTTATTAATTTATCAAAGAAAATTTTAAATGAATTAGTCTCAACTATTTCAAGGTTAATGTTATGATTATTTAATCTTTTTTGAAAATTTAAAAGTGATTTACTTAGCCACCACTTTTGCGCTTCTTGTTCTTTATAAGCGCCCTGTTTATATAGATAAAGAACTACAACTTTATCATGATTTAAAGTAGCTTCTATAAGTCCATTGTTTTTAGTAAATCTAAAATCATCTCTAAGCCAAAAAAGTCCAGTTTTTTTATTCATCATAAAATAATTATCAGATTAATTTTTATATTTCGATGTGTAAAACTTGTAGGTGGTGGCCTTGGTAAGAATCGC
>CEWK01131897.1_pt1 | contig 12784 bp, 11 predicted proteins | sample 531431 | NCBI WGS metagenome assembly CEWK01 (sample SAMEA2623059, study PRJEB7988) | marine metagenome | isolation source: saline water (ENVO:00002010), including
TTTTCAACTAATTTAGCCAAATCACTTATTGGGCCAGCGTCTAAAGCCTGCTTGGCTAGTTCTATTTGAGCATGAACAGGCTCTACCTCTGGTTTCTGCGATATCTCCAGTGGCATGCCATTCAAAATTGCTTCAGCTTGATCTAAGTCACCTAACGCGATGTGAGACTTTATGAGCCCAATATAGCTTTTTAAGTTGTTCGTATCTTCTTGTAGTATTGCTAAAAAAGTTTCTATTGAAGCCTCAAAATCACCTTCTTCAAACATTTGTTCAGCTGACTGAACCGCACTATCCAGACCACTTTGTGCTTCACCACCATTAGCGGCTACGACACGATCGACAAATGCCTTTATTTCTGAACCAGAAACAGCCCCCTGAAATCCATCTACTGGCTGACCATTAACAAAAGCAAAAACGGTTGGTATTGACTGCACCTGCATTTGCCCAGCAATCATTTGATTTTCATCAACATTGACTTTTACCATCGTTACGGCACCATTTGCACCGTTTACTGCCTCCTCTAGCTGAGGGCCAAGTGTTTTACATGGACCACACCAAGGAGCCCAAAAGTCTACAATAACAGGCCTTTCCTTACTCGCTTCTACGACATCTTGCATAAAAGTAGCCTCAGACACATCTTTAACTAGTGACCCACCTGCATTTTGTTCCAATTCCAGCATGATATCCTCCTAATGACCTAAGTTTGCATATAGGGTGTTTGCCTGCAAATTCATAGATCAATCGTCGCAAAAACAGGTACGTGATCGCTTGGTCTATCCCAACCGCGCACCTCTCTTAAAATTCGGCTCCCGTTTACATATTCGATAATATCAGCTGAAGCCCAAATGTGATCTAATCTTCGGCCTCGATCAGCCATGTCCCAGTCTTTTGCCCTATATGACCACCAAGAGTATAATTTTTGCTCTGGCAAATCTTTTCTCGTAACGTCTACCCAATCACCCGCCCGCTTTACTGCATTTAAATGGTCTATTTCAACTTGAGTATGGCTGACAACTTTAGCCATTTTTTTATGATCCCAAACATCTTCAGGCAGTGGCGCGATATTCAAATCACCAACCAAAATTGAATTTTTTGGCGTATTTTCTAAAAAGTAACATTCCATTTCATTTAAATAATTCAATTTCTGATCAAACTTTTCATTTTTAATCCGATCTGGCTCATCCCCACCAGCTGGCACATAAAAATTATGTATTAAAATGCCATTTTCTAATTCAGCAGCAATATGACGAGCGTGCCCCAAACCTGCAAAATCTATTGCACTTTTCTCTTTAAGAGGGAACCTGGAAATGATTGCTACTCCGTTGTAACCCTTTTGCCCACGCGCCACCATATACGGAAAACCAATATCTGCAAAAACATCGAGTGGTATTTTCTCTACTGGCGCCTTACATTCCTGTAAGCATAGTAAATCAATTTTTTCAGTGTTTAGTAAGTTAGAGACTAAATCAACCCGCAAACGAACTGAATTTATATTCCAAGTTGCTATATTAAGAGCCAAACTTCTGCCTCCAATCTAATCACCCGATCATGTTTGAATTGCCTTACCCATATGGAGCAACTTTAACAACCTAATTAAAGTATTAAAGTATTCACTTATGTTTGGTTTATTTTAAATCCACCACCTTCAGATATTATCAACCGCGGAATTGACGGATCTGTTTCTAACTTTTGCCTTAAACGATAGATATGACTTTCCAAAGTGTGCGTTGTAACACCCAAATTATAATTCCACACTTGCTTTAATAACCTTTTTCTACCTACAGGTGCTTCACCTTGGCTTAAAAGGCATTTCAAAATATTAACTTCTTTTTCAGTTAATTCTATATCGGGTTGATCATCAAATTTAATGACTTTTTTTTCTGGAAAGAATACAAATGGACCAACTCTATAACTCACGTCGCTTGACCCAGATATTTTAGCTAAAATAAAATCGATTTTTTTTATCAAAAATTGAATTCTAAATGGTTTTTCAATAACGTGATGGTTATCTGTAAAATCTTCAGAAGATGAAATTTCTCCAGAATCACCATTTTTTATAAAAAGAATTTTGTTTTTAAAATGTATTTCTTTTACAAATCTCATAATTAAAGAAAGACTGTGGGCGCCTCCATCTTCCCCCATAATTAATAAATCAATTGGTGATTGCCCAATATGAAGTTTGACATCTTCCAAGCTATTTGACTGGATAACATCAAAGTCTTTATTGATTATTATTTGATTTAATAAGGCAGTTCTTAATACCGCATTAGGTTCAAAAAATAAGATTTTTTTCTTCATTTTTAACTATAATCACTCCGTGGCAATTGCATTATATCTTAGTATAGCACTCATATATTTAATTAAATTCACATCCATTTGAAGTAATTTTAATTTAATATAAATACATTTGAAGCAAACGAAAGTAGTCACAGTTTTACTTTCATTAACTAAAAAATTTAGATAATGTTTAAGGATTATTTATAGCTAAATTAACTTAAAAACAGTTAAGGTCGATTTGACAAATATTCTAGGACCTACCGATCAAGAGATTTTGATGCGTGCACGCGCAGACTTACGCTTGGGCATTCCTGTTGTTTTAAGTAGCAAAGAAAATGATGCCGTAGTTGCGCCACTAGATGTACTGAGCCAAACAAAACTTGATCAGTTAAGATCAATTGACGATAATCCATTTATTTTAATAACAGCCAGACGAGCTCAAACTCTTAAATGTCCGGTTTATGAAGGAAGTTTTGCCAGAATTGTAGTTGGTCAAGCAACCAAGATTTCCTCTCTAAAAGCAATTGCTGATCCATCTCTTGATCTAAAGAGCCCCCTTAAGGGACCTTTTGACATTCTAAGAGAAAAACCTCTCAAACTTGAAACTGAAGTTCTTTGGCTACTAAAATCCGCTCAACTTCTACCAGCGGCTATTGTCTCAAGAATAGAGAATGGTGAAAAATTTGCCTTAGAAAATAATTTAACGTATCTGCAGACAAAGCAGCTGATGAATTTGGTAATGAGCTCAGAAAGCATATCTGATGCAATTACTGCGGCAGTTCCAACAGCTAGAGCTGAGAGCACGCAGTTTCACATATTCAGACCGGCTTTAAGTGGAGAAGAACATTATGCCATGGAGATTGGAAAAATTAACCGTAATCGTCCAATTTTGGTTCGTATTCATTCCGCTTGTTTCACGGGAGATGTTTTAGGTAGTCTAAAATGCGACTGTGGTCCTCAATTACATGCTGCCATAAAAATGATTAATGATCAGGGGGGTGGGCTTTTAATTTACCTTAATCAAGAAGGAAGAGGTATTGGCCTTGCTAATAAAATTAGAGCTTATTCATTGCAGGATCAGGGCTTTGATACCGTTGAGGCTAATCATCGACTAGGCTTTGAAGACGACGAGCGCGATTTTCAACTTGGGGCAACCATTTTAAATGAAATGAGAATTTCAAATATCAAATTAATAACAAATAACCCCTCAAAAATTAATACTATGAAAAAGTTCAATATAAATGTCACAGAACGAATTCCACTGAAGGTGGGGCAGAACAAAAACAACCTCAAGTATATAGAAACCAAAGCAAAAAAATCGGGCCACTTGATGTGAAGGACTTAATACTTACGCCCTTAGGATTAAGAGTTGCTAACCAATTATTTCCATGTGTCATTGGGCGCCAAGGTGTATCGAAACTGAAAAAAGAGGGGGATGGCAAAACGCCAACTGGGAGCCATCATATTGTGGGTATGCTATATAGACCTGATAGGATTGCACAGCCTAGAAAGTGGGCACTGCCAATTCGCCCTCGTGATATTTGGTCTGATGACGTAAAAGATCCTAACTATAATTTGATGGGATCTGCCCCAAGTTCATTTAATCATGAGCGACTATTTCGGTCTGACCACCTCTATGATTTGGTAATCCTAACAAACTGGAATTGGCCGTATGCAGTAAAAGGTAGAGGCTCTGCTATTTTTATTCATAGCTGGAAAAAAAACGGTAGTCCCACCAAAGGATGCATAGGCCTGAGTAATGACAATCTTTTAAAAATCGCAGAATTTATTGATTATGGCAGTAAACTTATTGTCCCGGAGACTTTACACGATCACCGAAGATGGCTGAGCCAACCCTAACGTGGGTTGCTCCAAAACTGATTGCCTTTTCAAAATCGCTTGACATACCCATAGAAAGATCGCTCAATCCACAATCTTCAGCGATATTTTTTAAAAGCGCAAAATGCAGACTGGCCTCTTCATTCACGGGGGGGATGCACATTAAACCTTTAATTGGTAAATCCATATCCAAGCACTCTTTAACAAAAGCTTGGGTTTCTTTAGGTGAAACACCAGATTTTTGCGGCTCATCTCCGGTATTCACCTGCACAAAGAGTTCGGGACACTTCCCTAGTTCTTGCGCTATCCTGGCCATAGTCGTTGCTAACTTGGTGCGATCTAAAGTGTGAATACAATCTGCTAGCTCCATAGCTGCCCGAGTTTTATTCGTTTGCAGAGGGCCTATTATGTGGAGCTCAATGCCCTCAAACTGCTCTTTAAAATCCGGCCACTTCGATTGAGCTTCTTGAATTCTATTTTCACCAAAAATACGGTGTCCCTGCTCCAAAACCGCCTCAATTCGATTATTGGGCTGTACTTTTGAGACTGCAATTAACTTAGCACTCCCAAGTTTTCTTGCATACGTGATCTCTGCCTCACGAATACGGTTATTTATTTCTTTTAATGACATGACACGTTTTTAAATATAAAAGGGGCGGCCCATAGGCCACCCCCGTATAGAAATACGTATTCGCTAAATTAGAATGCGAAAGATACGCTAACTTCCATTTCGTCTTGGTCTGTGCCTTTTGCAGCAATAGTAACATCACCGTCTGTGTATCCAGCATTGATAACAAGCTGAGCTTCATCACCGAAGCTACCTTCATTACCGGTATCAAGTGCTGCGCCAAAGGTTAAAGAGCCCTCAGTGTATGAAAGAGAAACAGCAGTGTTATCACCTTCATTAAACTCTTGAGTTGCTGAGATTGACATTGCGCCAGAAGTATACGCAATACCCACACTCATAACTTCAGCTTCATCAGCTGCAACAGTCACCGTTGTGTCTCCTGCCGCCATTGCCACAGACGCGTCCCATTCCTGATTGTCTTGATCATCACCAGAGATGGCAATTGTGTAAGGACCAGTCACGTATGTCGCACCAATTGTTGTTTTTTGAACACCTGTAGTGCCACCCGCACCAACTGTTTCATCAAGAGCAGTTAATGAAAGTGATAATGCACCAGCGTCATAACTTACTGCTACCACGTTATCGCTTGAATCTTGGTCTTTGGTATATACAACACCCATACCGCCAGCGCTGAACGCTACGCTGTAGTCGCCATAGTTATCATCTTCACCATCACCACCAGCGGGAGCAAGTGCTAGAGCTCCAAGATCGTCGTTGTCATATGTAAATGTTAACGCTCCAGTTGAAATTGTTACTGGACCAGTTGCAGGGCCATCTTCGTCAAGTTCTAGAGTACCTGTCATAGTTATGTTACCACCAGCGCTTGTGGCTGCAATATCTAGATCCGCTTCAGATGTAAAATCGTCAGCACCAGTTGCTGCGGCTGTACCAGTTCCAAAAGAACCGTAAGTTAAGCTGATTGAACCAGACATTGACATGTCGCCTGCTGATGCCCATCCAGCTGTAAAAACTACTGCTGTAGTTGTTAGAAGAACTTTTTTCATTGTTTTTCCTCGAGTTAAAAAACACCCTCACCATTGAGAGATCGCCATTTGTTGGCATGAAAATGCCTCCCAATGCAAATATATTAAGTACTCAATAAAAGAAAGTTGCGGAAGTGATGCATCAATGCAACACTCAATATGTTAAAGATTTTGAAATAATTCAATCGGTTTTTCTTAAAATTTAACCCGCAATGATAATTTTATAAACTGGACCTTTAATTAATAACGAATTAACAGTTCACATAATAATTTATTCGGGCTTACCAGATGTCAAAATACAACCATAGTGTAATTGAAAAAAAATGGCAGAAAATTTGGGAAAATAACAAAGTTTTTCAAGCTAAAACAGATGTAACCAAACCCAAATATTACGTATTGGAAATGTTCCCTTACCCGTCAGGAAAACTTCACATGGGGCACGTCAGAAATTATACAATGGGAGATGTTATAGCTAGATATAAGATGAATACAGGACATAACGTTTTACATCCAATGGGTTGGGATGCCTTTGGAATGCCTGCAGAAAATGCTGCCATGGCTTCAGGGGGCCATCCAAAGGACTGGACTTATAGCAATATTGAAGTGATGAAATCACAAATGCGCCCCATGGGATGGACTTTAGATTGGGAACGTGAATTTGCGACTTGTGACCATGATTACTACGGCAAACAACAGGAATTATTTTTAGACTTTTTAGATGCAGGGCTCGTTTATCGTAAAAATGCAGTTGTTAATTGGGATCCTGTAGATATGACAGTCTTGGCCAATGAACAAGTTGAAAACGGACGCGGGTGGCGCTCAGGAGCAATTGTTGAGCGCAAAGAACTCATACAATGGTTTTTTAAAATTTCTGATTATTCAGAAGAACTTTTGGAGGCGATAGATAATTTAGATAGCTGGCCGGCAAAGGTGAAACTAATGCAGTCTAACTGGATCGGTAAATCTAAGGGGCTAGAATTCGATTTTGAAGTCAAAAATCCGCGCAATAACTTCGAAAAAATAAAAGTTTATACCACCAGACCTGATACTCTAATGGGAGCATCCTTCCTGGGAATTTCCGCTGACCATCCACTGGCCAAAGAGCTTGAAAAGGAAAATAAAGAAATATCTGCTTTCAACCAAGAGTGCCGGCAAATGAGCACTTCTGAAGCAGACATGGAGAAAGCAGAAAAAAAAGGCATTGATACAGGCTTACGGGTCAAGCACCCTCTTAACTCTGATTGGGAATTACCCGTTTGGATTGCTAATTTTATACTTATGGATTATGGCACTGGAGCCATCTTTGCCTGCCCCGCCCACGACCAACGAGATTTGGATTTTGCAAGGAAGTATAATCTCCCTGTCATAGATACTTTTTTTAGTTTAGTCGATACTACAAAAGTCAGTGATATAGCCTTCATTCCACCGAAGTCGGAAAAAGTGAAATGGGTTAATCATTTCGCAGGAATTGATGTTGCCACAGGACAAGAAGCAATTGATCAAACAATTGATTTTGCCGAGAAAAATAATTGGGGTAAGAGCGTAACAAACTACAGACTGAGAGATTGGGGATTAAGTCGTCAGAGATACTGGGGTTGCCCAATACCTGTAGTACATTGTGAAAGTTGCGGTGTCGTCCCAGAAAAAAAGGGGAATTTGCCTATTTCTCTTCCAGATGACGTAACTTTTGATATTCCAGGTAATCCCCTCGATCGCCACCCAACATGGAGAAATTGTAATTGCCCTGCCTGCGGTAAAGATGCCTTACGCGAGACAGATACCATGGACACCTTTGTGGATAGTTCGTGGTACTTCGCGCGCTTTACTTCACCAAAATCTGAGACGCCCACCTCAAAAGAAGATGTCAGCTACTGGATGAATGTCGATCAATATATTGGTGGGGTTGAACATGCAATTTTGCATTTATTATATTCGAGGTTTTTTGCCCGGGCCATGCACATTACAGGGCATTTACCCAAAACAGCCAACGAACCTTTTGATGCGCTTTTTACTCAGGGAATGGTTACCCACGCTATTTATAAGAGCCTTGGATCTGGTGGGAAAGATATATACCATTATCCTGAAGAAGTAGAGCTTCGAGAAGGCAAAGCATTTTTGACTAAAAATGGCAAAGAAGTTGCGATCATTCCATCGGCAAAAATGTCAAAGTCTAAAAATAATGTCGTAGACCCCGTAAATATAGTGGATGCTTTCGGGGCTGATACAGCCCGTTGGTTTGTCTTGTCTGACAGCCCACCTGAACGAGACGTTGAGTGGACTGCCTCCGGCGCCGAGGCAGCTAGCAAACACTTATCAAGAGTTTACCGGATTATTGATGAAATTGGTAAAAACAACGAAGCTGCAAATGAAGGTGATCTAGATCTCCTGAAAGATATGCACCGGACAATTCACGATGTTACTCAGGCCATTGAAAGTTTTGGCTTTAATGCCGCGATAGCAAGGCTCTACGCATTTACAAATAACTTAGCAAAATCAAAGGCGGGAACTGAGACAAAAATTTCGGCAGCCAAAACCCTCGCTCAGTTGATGTCACCTATGACCCCACACTTGTCAGAGGAACTTTGGGAAAAATTAGGAGAAGAAACATTGATTGCCAAGCAGCCTTGGCCAACTGTCGACGACAGCCTGCTTACCGATGAAAACATAACGATGCCAATTCAGATAAATGGAAAGAGACGAGGACAGATTGAGGTAAAAAAAGATCTGAACTCAACTGAAATTGAGAAACTAGCAATTTCCGAGGCAGTTGTTCAGAAAGCATTAAACGGTAACGTCCCCAAGAAAGTAATAGTAGTGCCAGGTAGAATAATTAATGTTGTCATTTAAAAAAATAATTTATGCATCATTATTTTTTATTTCTGCTTGTGGCTTTAATCCAGTCTATACGGACAGCAACACTTCAAAGTTACTTGGACAAATTAGCATACAAGAGCCTAGCACACAGAATGATTTTATTTTTTATTCACAGCTTATTGATCGATTTGGCGATAGGGGCGATAAGTACACTTTAAGCTATGCAATATCTACTTCTACTGAGGATAAAGCATTAGATTTTGATGGTACTGTTCATCGTGTAGAAATTTCTGGTTCTGTTTTGTTCAACTTAAAGGAAAGTGGAACAGGTACAGAGATCTTATCGGACAGAGCGGAACTATATCTAAGTTACTCCAATGCAGGATCTACGGCAGCAGTTTTAAATGCCAAAAGAGTCACAAACAAACAGCTAACAGTACTGTTAGCTAATAAAGTTGCAGATCGAGTATTGCTAGCAATTATTGATAAAAGTACATGAAGCTTACTAACCGGGAGATTAATTCATTTTTTGAGTCACCACCAAAAGGTGTAGCTGGAATTTTAATATACGGTAACGACCACATGCGGGTCGCTACTAAAAGGCAAAAATTAATTCAGTCCTTGCTTGGGCCTAAAGCTGATGAGGAAATGCGACTTTCGAGAATTTCAAGAGAAAACCTGAAAAAAGCACCCGAGCAAGCAATTGACTTATGTAAAGCTCAAGGTTTTTTCCCAGGCCAGCACGCCCTTCTCATCGAAGAGGCTAATGAAACTATATCTGATATAATAATTAAAGCTATTGATGTATGGAAAGACGGGGATGCAACATTAATTCTGACTTCTGGCCCTTTAAAACCAGCATCTACTCTTCGCAAGTTTTTTGAGCAACACGAAAACACAGTGTCTGTTGCCATATATGATAACCCCATGACCAAGCCCGAAATTGAAAAGATTATTTCTGATGCTGGTCTAAAAAATGTAACGCAAGATAGCTTTAATCATCTTTCTCAAATTGCATTACAGCTTGAGCCAGGAGACTTCAGGCAAACGGTTGAAAAATTAGCGCTCTATAAACTGAATGACGAAAATCCCCTTACAAATCAGGATATTAGCAATTGCATCCCAATCTCGAATGAATCACAAATAGATGAGGTTTTAACGGTTGTTTTGTCGGGCAACCATTCAAAGATAAGTCAAATAGTAAACCGATTAAGATCTCAAGGAGTACTACCCGTCAGCCTACTAATCGCAGCCACAAGGCATTTCAAGATTTTGTTTTCAATCGCTTCAAATCCGGAAGGTCCCAGTTTAGGAGCGGCCGCCCTTCGACCTCCTATTTACGGACCACGAAAAGAAAACCTGATTAATCAAGCACAAAAATGGGGACCTGAAAAAATCAAAAACGCTATTAAAAGTATAACGGCAACTGATTTACAGCTTCGGTCGCAAAACCAAAAAGCACCTCAGATGGCATTAGTTGAAAGATTATTTATTAGACTGGCAATGACATTGAACAATTAAATAGATTGAAACTCTACTTATTAGCGTTCAAGCCAATCTGCTCACCCATGGCCACCATATCGGAGAGTAATTTTGCTGCGTCATCTACAGGGCCTGGCTGGTTTTGAAATTCTTCTTCTACTCTCTTATACATTGACTTCGCTTCTTCGAGGATCTCATCAAAAGCTTCTTGAGAAAGCTCATTTAATGGTAAGGCTCTTTCGGCCAATACTGAGAGCCCATCACCTATTTCAGCAAACCCTCCAGTAACGACATAATCTGTATTTCCAGAAGGTGCCTCTACTTTTAGAATTCCCGGGCGAAGATTTGTTATAACAGGTGCATGCCCTGGCATGGCGGTAAGGTCACCATCGGCTCCAGGTATTTGCACCGAAGAAACTTCTAAAGATGATAACAGCCGCTCCGGACTTACTAAATCAAACTGCATTGTATTTGCCATTTATATTACCTCAGGCCGCTTCGGCCGCCATCTTTTCAGCTTTAGCAATAACTTCATCAATACCACCAACCATGTAAAAAGCTCCTTCTGGAAGGTGATCATATTCACCAGCAACAACCGCTTTAAATGAAGAAATAGTATCTTCAAGCGGCACTTGCACGCCATCAGAGCCCGTGAATACTTTTGCAACATCAAATGGTTGGGAAAGAAATCGCTGTATTTTTCGTGCTCGCGCCACAGTCAATTTATCTTCTTCACTTAATTCATCCATTCCTAGGATTGCGATAATGTCCTGCAAAGACTTGTAGCGTTGAAGAATACCCTGGACATCCCTAGCGACCTGATAATGTTCCTCTCCAACAACCGCAGGGTCCATAAGACGTGACGATGAGTCCAACGGATCAACCGCCGGATAGATCCCTAATTCTGAGATTGCTCGCGATAACACAGTTGTGGCATCCAAGTGAGCAAACGTCGTAGCTGGAGCTGGATCAGTTAAATCGTCTGCCGGAACATAAACCGCCTGAATTGAAGTAATGGAACCATTCTTAGTAGAAGTAATCCGTTCCTGCATCGACCCCATGTCAGTTGCAAGGGTTGGCTGATAACCCACAGCTGATGGAATACGGCCAAGAAGAGCCGAAACTTCTGAGCCTGCCTGAGTAAAGCGGAATATGTTGTCGACGAAAAAAAGCACATCTGTGCCAGACTGGTCTCGGAATTGCTCAGCCAAAGTTAAACCTGTCAAAGCAACTCGCGCTCTTGCACCCGGAGGCTCATTCATTTGGCCATACACTAAAGCAACTTGAGACTCTTCCAGGTTATCTGGCTTGATAACATTGGACTCTATCATCTCATGGTACAAATCGTTACCTTCACGGGTGCGTTCGCCCACACCAGCAAAAACTGAAAACCCAGAATGAACTTTTGCAATATTATTAATCAATTCCATAATTAAAACTGTCTTACCAACGCCAGCGCCACCAAATAAACCAATTTTTCCACCTTTGGAGTAAGGTGCCAGAAGATCGATGACTTTGATGCCCGTTACTAATACTTCAGACTCAGTAGACTGTTCACTAAATTCAGGAGCTGGTTGGTGTATCGCTCTGGAATCTTTGGCTTTTACCGGACCCTGCTCATCAACAGGCTCGCCAACTACGTTAAGAATTCTCCCAAGAGTTGCGTTTCCCACGGGGACAGAAATTGGACCATCCGTGTCGACAACTTCTTGACCTCTAACTAACCCTTCAGACGCATCCATAGCTATGGTTCGAACTGTATTTTCACCCAGGTGTTGAGCAACTTCCAAAACCAAGTTTTTGCCATTGTTATCAGTTGTTAAAGCATTCAAAATTTCTGGCAGATGGTTATCAAATTGCACATCTACCACAGCGCCGATCACTTGGGTGATTTTACCTTTTGCGTTAGCCATGTCTTAACTCTCCGTTCATTAAAGCGCTTCAGCGCCCGAAATAATTTCGATTAGTTCGTTTGTAATAACTGCCTGACGAGATCTATTAAACTCTATAGTCAGTTTGTCTATCATTTCACCTGCGTTTCGAGTTGCATTATCCATCGCGGACATACGAGCGCCTTGTTCAGAAGCACCATTTTCAAGAAGGGCAGAGAAAATTTGTGTCGCAACTCCTCTTGGAAGTAAATCTGCAAGAATTGTTTCTTCATCTGGCTCGTAATCATAAACAGTTTGATTTGCCGATGTGCTGTCTTCTTCAAAGTTGACCGGAATTATTTGCTGAGCCGTTGGAATTTGACTGACAACATTTACGAACTTTGAGTAAAATATGGTGGCAACGTCGTATTCGTTGTCATCAAACCGGGCGAGTATACCCTTGGCAATAGACTGAGCGTTCACATACTTGATGGACTTAAATTCACTTAGATCAACGTGTTCAACAAAGAAGTCTCCTAATTCTCTTTTGAGAGCGTCTCTACCCTTTTTACCAACTGTAATGACTTTAACTTGCTTACCGGCCTTTGTAAGCTCTGCAGCATGGTTTTTAGCTAATTTGGCAATGTTTGAATTAAATCCACCGCATAAGCCTCGTTCAGCTGTCATTACTACCAATAAATGAATAGCTTGCTTACCTGTTCCGCGAAGAAGAAGCGGTGCTCCTTCGCCGTTTTCAACTGAAGCAGCTAATGAAGCAAGAACGCTATTAAATCTTTCAGAGTATGGTCTTGATGCTTCTGCTGCCTCTTGCGCACGCCTCAACTTTGCGGCCGCCACCATCTGCATGGCTTTAGTAATCTTCCGCGTGT
>CEWK01026945.1_pt1 | contig 12666 bp, 11 predicted proteins | sample 531431 | NCBI WGS metagenome assembly CEWK01 (sample SAMEA2623059, study PRJEB7988) | marine metagenome | isolation source: saline water (ENVO:00002010), including
ATGTTAACAGCTTCTGGCGTATCGCCATGAAGGCAAATAGTATCAATTTTAGTTTTTATTTCTTTTCCGGTTTTGGTAATTATCGCACCTCTTGAAACCATATTAGCTACGCGTGCTCCGGCGGTAATTGGATCACTGATGATTGCACCGGGAAATGATCGATCAACCAATGTTGCATCATCATTGTAACTTCGATCTGCAAAAATCTCTCCGACCCACTTGGCTTTAAGCTTTTCTACTGCCTCTTGCTGTTTTGTTTTAACTAAGGCCATGATTGGTACTTCGCTTGCCACCGAAATCACCGCTTCATAGCATGCTTTAGCTAGTTCGTAATTTTCTGAGCACATATTCGATAGTGCTCCATGTAATTTAACATGTGTGATTGTGGTGCCTTCTGCATTCGCCATAGCTTTAATTGCTCCAATTTGATATCGAATTTGATTTTGGATAGTTTCAATTGGAATATTCAAGCGCCTACGGCCAAACCCAACCAAATCATCGAAACCAGGGTGCGCTCCAATTCCTACACCCCTTTTTTTTGCTAGTTTTATAGTTTTTGCCATTACATCGGGATCTCCAGCATGAAAGCCACAAGCAATATTTGCGGAAGAAATCACATCCAATAAAGCTTCATCATTGCCCTTCACCCAAGACCCGAAGCTTTCGCCCATATCTGCATTTAAATCTATATGCATAACAATCCCCTTAAACTAATTTTTTGCCCATACAGCTCCATCAATCAAATTGAAATTAAGTAAATCCGCCATCTTTTGGGGATCACGAATTGGCTCTAAACATCTCTCTTTGATAATTTCTAAGCATTTAAGATCTTTTGAGGCAATCCTATTTGCTTCATCGCGTGATATAAACTTAAATTTAACAGTTCTACCAGTTTTCAGCTGGGCAATAGCTGGAAGGTCAGGAGGTATAATACACCCTATTCTTGGATAGCCGCCCATCGTCTGACAGTCTGGCAAGAGAACAAATGGCTGTCCGGAACCTGTCATTTGGATATCGCCTGGAATTATCATATCTGACATAATCTTCAATTGGTTCGAAGTAGAAAAGCCTGACCCGGTATGAGCTAGTTTCATTCCACCTCTATTCGCCTGATTATCAATTGAGAATTCTGTGTCTACAAATTTTTTTATTGTTTTGGGATTAAATAGATGGGTCTGAAAAGACTCAACCAATCTAAAGTTAGTTAACTCAAATCTATCCACTGGTTCAATTGTTTGGCATTTAAGAGCTTCTGGGTTTTTTTCTAACGGTTCCAAGATGTCTTTGGGGCGAGTGTACTTTCCGATTCCGGCAGATGGTTGAGCTGAACTAGAATTAAATATTTTTGGTGCTTTAAATCCACCCCTTAAATGCAAATAACTATATCTTCCATTCTGAGGTGCTCCCAATTCTAATATGCTGCCATCGTGTAAAAAATGACTGGAATTCCAAGCTAAAGGCTTCTGATCTAAACTCGCAGGCATAATAGCACCTGTAAGAGCTACCATGCAGTTCTGTAAAACTCTAAATTTTCCCCCATTTCCAATAAGCTCGAGTGCTGTGCTATTTGGGTTTTGGTCAAGCAAGGCTGCGCCTTCAAAAAGTGCATAGTAGTCCGCTGCGCCGGACCTGGATATACCCTGAGATAGGAAGCCGTTTCTTCCCATATCCTGAAAGGAAGAAAATCCTGAGGTTGAAATTACTTCCAACATATCAATTCCTAATTTCCAAAATTTCTACGCCACCGAGCCCATCAGCGTTATTGTTTTTTATTTGAGACAATTCACCAGAATTAATTTCAACAAAAGTTATCTCGTCACCTGGCCTAAGTAAAATTGGCTGCTTTCTATTAGAATTAAAGCATTCAAATGCGGTTTGTCCAATATGGTGCCATCCCGTTGGAGTACTATTTGAAAAAATAATTAACTGCCTAATTGCACAAACCAGCGCACTTTTGGGCACACTTTTCGAGACTTCTGACAACCGAGGTAAGTCCCATTTTTTTGATATTAAACCTGCATAAGGTTGCCCAGGAGAAAATCCGATAGTCATAACGCGGGTTCGCGTAGTAGTAAATTCAAGGATTGCTTGAGATCGGCTAATTCCAGCAAGCTTAATAACCTTTTCAAATTGTGGTGCTAGTTCGGTTCCAAACACGCAAGGTATTTTGAAAAGCTTACGGTCTGCAGGCAGCTTTGAAGTATACCAATTTTTTTCTCTCAGCATCTCATTAAAAAAATTAAGAATTGAGTCTAATGACGTTATTTTTGTATCGATCCTAAAATATGCAGCAGTCAGTGAGTTTGCGCTTTCAAGTATAGAAGATTGGTTTTTTTGTTCTACTTCATGTCGAAAAGCCAACGCGGCTGAATTAGCGTTCTCACGAATTTCATCGGAAAATTGCACTAAAATTCCATCGATTCCAACAAAATTCATTTTTGGAAAATTATTTGTCATATTTCTTTCAGCTTTCTGCACTTTATTTTTACCAACTTCTCATAGAAAAAAGCAACTTCGGCGAAAGTGTGAAATTGAATTATTTTCGATTATAAATATCGCTTACAGCTACTTGCAGTAAACCCCAATGAACGTTAAATGATCCTAGCCTGAATAATGGAGAAGTTTTATGTCAATTGATAGAGCGACAGCGGCAAGGGTGGCAAAGCTCGCACGAATTAAAGTTGATGAGAGTTCGTTGGATATTTTAGCGGACGAATTTAACCAGATTTTGGGATTTATTGAACAGCTTAATGAAGTGGACGTGGAAGGAGTTGAACCAATGACTTCTGTTTCCCCCCAAAAATTAAAACGTCGTATGGATCAGGTTAGTGACGGAGATCAGCAAGAGAGAGTGCTTTCTAACGCTCCAGATGCCAGAGAAGGTTTCTTTGCAGTTCCCAAGGTGGTAGAGTAATGGATGCTTATAATACCTGGACAATAGCAGAGGCAAGAGACAAGCTCAAAGCCAGAGAAATTACTTCTGAAGAGATTACGCTATCATGCATTTCGGCGATTGATGATGCTGACGCCCTTGGTGCGTTTGTTCATAAAACGCCAGATGAGGCAATTGACCAAGCAAGATCAGCCGACTTACTTTTAAAACAAGGAGATGCGCCATCTCTTTGTGGAATACCTCTTGGAATAAAAGATCTTTTTGCATGTGAGGGGGTTCCAACTCAAGCTGCTAGTAAAATTCTAAACGGCTTCAAACCCGAATATGAGAGTACAGTAACTAAAAATTTGAAGAATGCTGGTGCGGTAACTCTGGGTAAAGTGAACATGGATGAGTTTGCTATGGGCAGTTCGAACGAGACATCTGTTTATGGCAATGCTGTAAATCCCTGGAAGTTCTTAGACAAAGCGCTTACCCCAGGGGGATCTTCAGGTGGTTCAGCTTCAGCTGTGGCTGCTGATCTATGTTTAGCGGCGATAGGCACAGACACTGGTGGGTCTATTCGTCAACCTGCAGCTTTTACTGGAATTGTTGGCATAAAGCCCACCTACGGTAGATGTTCTAGATGGGGTATAGTTGCCTTTGCCAGTTCACTTGATCAAGCTGGTCCGATGTGTAAGTCGGTGCGTGACGCAGCAATAATGCTAGAAGCAATGTGCGGCTTTGATCAGAAAGATAGTACTAGTTCTGAAAGTCCTGTACCCAACTTTGAGGCTATGCTTACTGGTAATATTAAAAATAAAACAATTGGAATACCTCGTGAATATAGACTAGATGGAATGTCACCCCAAATTGAAAGTTTATGGAAAGATGGGGCAGATATGTTGCGCAGCGCTGGTGCCGAGGTAGTAGATATTTCATTACCGCACACCAAATACGCGCTTCCTGCTTATTATGTGATTGCGCCAGCAGAAGCTTCTTCAAACTTGGCAAGATATGACGGGGTAAGGTTCGGTCGTAGGGCTAAGTTAAATGCAGGTGAAAGCATCACCGAAATGTACGAAAGATCAAGATCTGAGGGATTTGGAAACGAAGTTAAAAGGAGAGTAATGATAGGCACTTATGTTTTATCAGCAGGCTTCTACGACGCGTACTATAACCGAGCAAGAAAAGTTAGATCTCTTATAAAAAAAGATTTTGAGGATGTTTTTGCCGCTGGTATCGATGCAATTTTAACTCCTACAACACCATCAGCGGCTTTTGAGCTTGGAAAATTGGAAACTGCTGATCCAGTTGAAATGTATTTAAATGATGTTTTTACTGTAACCGTTAATTTAGCAGGTTTGCCGGGTATATCAGTGCCAGCAGGGTTAAATAGCGAGGGGCTTCCACTAGGGTTGCAGCTCATTGGACGTCCATGGGAGGAGGGAGATCTGATGAATATCGCCCATACCTTAGAAAGTGCTACTGGATTTGTAGAGAAACCTGTAAAATGGTGGTAAATAAAAGTGGTGACAAACTTACTTTCGTTAAATAGAGCATGGCACTACATAGTGTTCCACTTCTTTCTTGTTTCTGCATGCGTGCCAAACAATGATTTTGGTACTCAGATACCACCAGTTAATGTCGACACAATTGTTGAAGAAGTAGCAGTGGTAAGTAAGCCGACACTAGATAACCCTGGTTTGTCTGATGAAAATGATTTTGAAGCGGTAGCAGAACGCCAAACTATTGAAAGTGATGCAGAACGTTTAAAGCAAAACCAGGAAGTTTATACTTTAGTTAAACCCACTAACATTCCCAGACGACCTGGAACAAATATACCTAATGTTGTTGAGTATGCACTTATAACTAATAATCCAGTTGGGACCACTATTTATGAGCGCCGCTTTAAGTCCCAGGCTCGTTTTGAGCGTAATTGTAATAGATATGTATCGGATAGTTCCGCACAGGAAGCTTTTTTGGGAGCTGGAGGTCCCGAAAAAGACCAATTTGGAATTGACCCTGATGGTGATGGTTTTGCTTGTAGATGGGATCCTGGCCCCTTTCGCAGGGCCGTAGGAAAGTAGTCAATAAATATTGACGAAATAATGACTAGCAATTAAACGAAGCGAGTATGCGGGAGACTGAGTGGTTGCGGAGTGATTTAACTTCGAGGAAAGTCCGGACTCCACAAAGCGACGGTGCCGGGTAACGCCCGGGCGGGGTAACCCGACGGAAAGCGCCACAGAAAAAAAACCGCCTAGGTCAATTGCTTAGGTAAGGGTGAAAAGGTGGGGTAAGAGCCCACCGGGTTGATGGTAACATGAACCGCATGGCAAGCCCCACCAGGAGCAATGCCGAATAGGAGCCACGTGCGTTAAATTAGCGTTATGCGCTTATTTTCGCGGATTTGCTTTGAACTAGTGGTTCGGGTAGGCAGCTAGAGGTTCGTTGGTAACACCGAACTTAGATGAATGGCCATTCATAAAGGTTAATCCTTTAGGACAGAATCCGGCTTACAGGTCTCCCGCATACTACTTTAATTAAGAAAATAATTGATAATATTGGCGCATTGACGTTGACACAGACGAAATGTTCATTAAAAGGCTATTTCGATTAGAGGTATGATCCTTACGTTATCAGGAGAAATTGTATGGCTAAGCCAACTACCGTTAAAATACGATTAAATTCATCAGCAGATACTGGTCATTTTTATGTGACCAAAAAGAATGCGCGTACAATGACTGAGAAAATGGTTGTGCGAAAATATGACCCGGTAGCACGAAAGCACGTAGAGTACAAAGAGGGTAAGATTAAATAAAAAAAACCGCGCCAATGACGCGGTTTTTTTAGAATCTGTTTAATTTTATTCTTGATTTCCCATAAACAATAACAAGAATTGAAACATATTTAAGAAGTCAAGATAAAGACTTAGAGCACCATGAATAGCTGATTTGTCTAGCCATTGTTGATCACCGTGATGAGCATGCTGCAGATATTGGATTTTGATATTCTGCGTATCGTATGCAGTAAGGCCTGCAAACACAAGTAAGCCGATTATTGAAATGGCAAACATTAGAGCTGGTGAGCCCAAGAAGATGTTGATGATTGACGCAATGATTATTCCAATTACGCCCATTATTAAAAATGCACCCCATCCAGATATGTCTTTTTTCGTTGTATATCCCCATAGAGATAAGCCTGCGAAGGCTATTGAGGTAACCAAAAATGTCTGAACAATCGAGACCGAAGTATACACGATAAAAATCGAGCTCAAGGAGATTCCGATTAGAGATGCAAAGACGAAGAAAAGTAACTGTGCCGCAGCAGCAGATGATTTTCGCATCACATGTCCAAAACCAAAAAATAATATTCCCAGTGGCGCAAGCATTACTATCCATCTCAAAGGAGAGAGATAAAGTGCTGAACCTAGTGCTGTTAACAACGTCCCGTTTGCCATTTGTGCTGTTGCATAAGTAGGATCTGTCGTTGTCGCTAACCCAGAAATGGCCCATGCTGCCAATGCAGTAATAAGCATCCCGACTGACATAGTGCCGTAAACTTTATTCATGTGGGCGCGAAGTCCGCTGTCTATTACTTCACTTCTAGCCCCAGCTGTTGATCTTATAGTTTTATAATCTGCCATTTGTGCCTCCACTAAACACATTCAATCTGTATCTAATATTGGCTGATTTGTTTACTTTTTCAAGCTTCGCAGAAGAAAAAAAATATTTTTTTTTAATCTTATATTGTTACAACCACTTTACCGGTGGATTTTCGATTTTTAATCAATTCAAGAGCAGCTTTTGTTTCGGAGAATGAATATAAGTGTGAAATATGTGGTGCCAGTTTATCTTGTGTGAACATTTCCATTAAGTCAGCCAAGCTTTTTGAAATAACTTTTGGGTTAAATTTCACATAAGCGCCCCAATTTAGCCCTATCACTGAAAGGTTTTTCACCAACAGGTGATTTGCTGCGATAAAAGGAATATCTCCGCTTGCAAAACCAATAGTTAGTATTTTACCTTCTGGCTTACAAGCTCTCATTGCTTCTTTAAATAGATCTCCTCCAACAGGATCATAAACCACATCAGCACCCCCTACAGATTTTACCACTTCTCGAAGATTTTCTTTGCTTGTATCTATTAAAACATCGGCACCAAACTTTTCTGCTATTTTTAACTTTTCTCGTCCGCGCGCTGCCGCTATTACATACGCGCCAAAGTACTTTCCTAATTCAACCGCTGTGAGGCCAACTCCTCCAGCAGCACCCAGAACTAGCAGCGTATTATTCTTACTTAAATTTGCACAATGTTTTAAAGCAACATGGCTTGTTCCATATGCTATTTGAAAACCGGCTGCAATTTCACTTGGCATTTTTTCAGGAATTCTCACCAATCTTTCTACTGGAAAATATCCATACTCTGCTAAGCCTCCCTGGCCTGAAAATACTGTCACGCGAGTTCCAATTTCTGGCGATTTTGTATTTGGGCCGATAGAAGTTATTTTACCGGATAATTCTAACCCCAAAGTAAATGGCAGACGGGGAGTATCTTGATATTGGTTTTTTTGCATTAATAAGTCTGCAAAATTGAGACCACACGCTTCAATTTTTACTTCGACTTGCCCATTCTGTGGTTGCTGGCGAGGTATTTCGCAAAATATCGCAGGCTTGTCAAAATCTACTACTCTGAAGGCTTTCATTTTTACTTCCTATTTTGCGAACACTAATACCGTGATTAACTTGGAGTCAAATTTTGGTACATGAAGATTCAAGCCAACTTGTTTTTAGTTTTTTATTAGGTTAGCTATTTTTCTTGTAAAGGGTGCATCAATGACTAATTTTCCAATTCTATCGAATAAAGAGAAAAAGGAATTGATAGACTTAGCTAATGAAGCTGCAGATCGTGCGCGAGAAGCCATCCTCCCATATTTTCGCCAAAACATCGCTGTCAGTAATAAAGACGAACATACCTTTGATCCTGTGACTGAAGCTGACAAAGCTGCAGAAAACGCTATTAGAAAAGTTATTTCATTGTCTCGCCCCCACGATGGTATTTGGGGAGAAGAAACTGGAGAACTTGCGAGCAGTACCGGTTTCAGATGGGTAATAGACCCCATTGATGGCACGCGAAGCTTTATTTCAGGCACTCCAACCTGGGGAGTGCTAATTTCACTCGAACAAATAGGCAGCGGTCCGATATTAGGTATAATCGATCAGCCTTATATTAGAGAACGATTTATCGGTGGCTTAGGTATTTCTGAAGTCCGTGGACCCTTAGGTGTGCGTTCTCTGAAGGCCTCTGAGACCCAAGCACTGTCTGAAAGTAAACTTTTCACCACATTTCCGGAAATTGGTACTGAAAAAGAGAAAATGGGTTTCGATGCAGTTGCTCGTGAGGTTAAACTAGTTAGATACGGCCTAGATTGTTATGCATATGCTTTGGTGGCCGCGGGGCAGGTAGACTTAGTTATTGAAGCTTCTTTGAATGCCTATGATATCCAGGCTCCAATTGGTGTAATTCAAGCGGCTGGTGGAATTGTAACTTCGTGGTCTGGAAAATCGGCACATCTTGGTGGTCAGGTTTTAGCAGCTGCTAACCAAAAATTACATCAGCAAGCATTACATATTTTAAATCCATATTGCGATGATTAAAAAAGATCTTGTAGTCATAAAAAATGCAGATCTTGTTATTTCAATGGACGAAGGTCGTCGAATACTCACTGACCATGATATTGTGATTTCTCAGGGTGAGATACAGAAAGTTGAAAAAAATACTCAATTAAACGGCGGAGCAGAAATTATTGATGCGGCTGGTTGTCTGGTTACTCCTGGGCTTGTTAATACCCATCATCACCTCTTCCAATCTTTGACCAAGGCAGTGCCAGGTGGTCAGAATGCTCTGTTGTTTGGATGGTTGCAAACTCTATATCCAATTTGGTCGCGTTTTGGACCAGAAGAAATTAGAGTATCTACTATCCTTGGCCTGTCAGAACTCGCTCTAAGTGGTTGCACTATGAGTTCAGACCATCTTTATTTGTTCCCAAATGGCGTTACTTTGGATGATACAATTCACGCTGCTTACGAAGTAGGCCTAAGGTTTTATCCTACAAGAGGTTCTATGAGCATAGGCGAAAGTTTAGGGGGATTACCACCGGATAATCTAGTAGAAAAAGAGAACGATATCATTAAAGACTGTATACGCGTAGTTGATAAATTTAACGATATTAAGCCTTCCTCTATGATAAGAGTCGGCCTTGCACCATGCTCGCCGTTTTCGGTGACGCGAGAGTTAATGAGAGACACGGCAATTCTTGCGAGAGATAAGGGAGTTACCCTCCATACCCACCTAGCCGAAAATGCCGAGGATATTGCTTATTCACTTGAAAAATTTGGGTGTAGGCCTGGACAATATGCAGAAGATCTGGGTTGGACGGGAAAGGACGTCTGGCACGCCCACTGCGTTAAACTGGATACGCAAGAAATAAATCTTTTTGCAAGAAGTCATACGGGCGTTTCGCATTGTCCTTGCTCTAACTGCCGTTTAGGTTCGGGAATAGCGCCCATTCGTGAGATGTTAAGCAATGGCGTTAATGTAGGTTTAGGTGTTGATGGATCCGCTAGTAATGACAGTGGTAGCTTAGTAAGTGAGGCCCGTCAGGCTCTGCTGCTTCAGCGGGTTAGCAATGGAGCAGATGCTCTGTCAGCAATGGACGCACTAGAACTTGCGACACGAGGTGGTGCCGACATACTCGGTAGACCGGAATGTGGCCGTATCCAAGCTGGAGCTAGAGGCGACCTAGCCATTTGGGATATCTCTGGCATTGACTCCGCAGGCAGCTGGGATCCGGCAGCTATGCTACTGGCTGGTCCGAGAAAAGTTAAGCACTTAATTGTTGAAGGACGAATAATAGTCTCTGAAGGAAATTTAATAACAATTAACATGGAAGAAGTGCTTAAAGAGGCAAAAAGGCTTGTTCAAAATCTCCAATGTTAATGAGTAGGAATTTTTTTGACTCGAAACCAGTCATAATCATAAAGGTTACATTTTAATGGAATGAACCAAATTGCCGGCTATGAAAGTTGCTGCAATTGCACGGTCGTCACCCATCATTAAGGTTGGGAAAATTGCCTCCCAGATGGTATTGCCTGACTTTGCTCTTTGAGTGATAACATCTGTAGAATTCAAATCTAAAGCTATTACATCTGCAAAATAACCTGGTTTTAGATTACCAATTTCCTTATCTAGATGCAAAGTTTTGGCAGATCCAACTGTTGCGAGCCAGAGTAGTTGAGCGGGATGTAGAGCATTGTTGCGTAATTGTGCAATCTCATAGCAAGATGCCATGGTGCGGAGCATAGAAAAGCTTGAGCCACCACCTGTATCGGTTGCTAGTCCAATATTTAATCTTTGTTCCTGCAAATATTCCATATTAAAAAGCCCTGAACCTATAAAAGTGTTTGAGGTGGGACAATGAACAAGCCCTGCACCAACATCCTTTAGCCTCTCTATCTCTCTATTCTTTAGGTGTATTGCATGACCATAAATAGCTTTTTCGCCAAGTAATCCGAATTGCTCATAAGTATCCAAATAGTCTTTGGTATTTGGAAATAATGATTGTACCCACTCAATCTCATCAACTTGTTCGCTCAGGTGGGTCTGCATAAGGCAGTCAGGATATTCTGCCCATAATTCTCCGAGCATAGATAGTTGCTCAGGAGAGGAAGTTGGTGAAAAGCGAGGAGTGATTGCATAACGAAGTCTTCCTGTCCTATGCCACTTATGGATTAGTTTTTTGGAGTCATCATAGGCTCTTTTCGGAGTGTCCAACAATGCTTTGGGCGCATTGCGATCCATTGCATTTTTCCCAGCAATCAAGCACATATTTCTTTTTTGGGCTGCTAAAAATATTGCATCCACACTTTCAGGGTGAATTGTGCAAAAAGTCGATACTGAAGTTGTTCCATTTGAAACTAAAAAATCTAAGTACATGTCTGCTATTTGTTCTGCATATTTAGAATTTCCGTACTTCTCTTCCTCTGGAAAAGTATATGTATTCAACCAATCAATTAAACGCTTTCCCCAACTTGCTATTATAGGAGTTTGGGGATAGTGAGCATGCGCATCGATAAAGCCAGACATAAGCAAGTTATCTTGAAAATCATAAACCTCAGCACCTTGAGTTTCGGCAACTAGCTCATTAGGGCTTCCTATTTTTTCTATCTTGTTAACATTAATTAAAATCGCGGTATTTTCAGAAATACTGACGCTATCTTTTAATCCATGATGGAAGGGGTTTTTGTTGAAACTTAAAACTGTTCCAATCAGAATTTTTTTTTTATTTGCCGCATTTTTACTCAAAAGCTGGGCTCCGGTGAGGGTGAACGCTAAATTGAAATTATTTAACAGGAATAATGCTATTTGCATTGTTTTTGCAATAAACTTCCTATTATGCAGATAAAAAATAATGTTTGGAGGTTCCAGATGCTTAACGAGGAAGACACAAATGCAAGCGATTTAAGTTCGAAAGATGCCTCTTATGTTCTTGATAAGCATAAAATGGCAGTTGTGCTGTCTGCTCTAGCCAGCGGAAATCGTGTAAATCTTACGGAAGTACTTGAGCCGTTACATCCAGCTGATATTGCGGACTTAATTGAACAGCTAGGTACAACAGACCGGGCACGATTCATAAGATTGTACGATAAAGAATTTTATGGTGAAATCTTAGCAGAAATCGATGAACATATCCGCGAAGAAGTTATTTCAGAGTTGAACCCAGATGTTCTAGCAGAGGCTGTGCGGGACCTTGAAAGTGATGACGTTGTTGATCTGGTTGAGGATTTAGAAGAAGAGCAGAAAGAAACCATTCTAGGTGCGCTGGATGAGGGTGATCGAGTAGCTGTTAAAAGCTTGCTGAGTTACCCCGAACATTCGGCTGGTCGGCTAATGCAGAGAGAAGTCGTTATAGCTCCAGAGCATTGGAGTGTAGGCAAGGCGATAGATTTTTTGAGAAGTAATGCTAATTTGCCAGAACAGTTTTATCACATTGTTTTGGTAGATCCTCGCTTACATCCTGTGGGTAATGTTTCCCTTGGAAAATTAATGTCATCTAAAAGATCGGTCTTGTTGGAGGAAATTATTGAAGATGCATTCCAAGTTATACCGGCTGATCAGAACGAAGCAGATGTAGCCTATGCTTTTAACCAATATCATTTGATTTCGGCACCAGTAGTCGACCGAGAAAATAGGGTTGTTGGTGTTATAACTATAGATGATGCGATGGTTGTTTTAGATGAAGAGCTCGAAGAAGATATTATGTTATTGGCCGGTGTAGGAGATAGTAGCGTGAGTGACACTATCATTGAAACTGTAAAAGGTCGATTGCCATGGCTTACGGTGAATTTAGTAACCGCTATAATTGCCTCCATTGTTATTGCACAGTTCGAGGCAACCATTGCTCAGTTTGTGGCACTCGCAGTTTTGATGCCAATAATCGCCTCAATGGGGGGAAATGCTGGAACTCAAAGTTTAACTGTAGCAGTGCGGGCGATAGCAACAAAAGATATCTCCAGCACAAATATTGGTCGTGTTATTCGTCGTGAAGTTGGAGTCGGAATACTTACTGGTTTAATCTTTGCTATTGCGATGGGCTTAATCGGGATTTTTTGGTTTGGCACCGCTATGCTAGGTGTTGTAATTGCTATATCCATGTTAATAAATCTTGTCGTTGCAAATCTTGCCGGGACAACAATACCAGTTATTCTGGAAAAATTGGGAGTTGATCCTGCT
>CEWK01132932.1_pt1 | contig 12656 bp, 6 predicted proteins | sample 531431 | NCBI WGS metagenome assembly CEWK01 (sample SAMEA2623059, study PRJEB7988) | marine metagenome | isolation source: saline water (ENVO:00002010), including
GTAAATTATTAATACATACACTAGAATCCTTTGCATTGGAATTATTCAAGTCTAAAATACTTGTTAGGGGATCTCCCTCATAAGATCTCAGTAATCTTCCAACCAAACTAGTAATTTTTGACTTCAAAAAACTTTTTGGACAATTATCAACCATTAACTTATAATCAATGTTCCAAAACCTTAAAGTATTACAAAAGATTATGATACTTAACTTAGATCTTTCTTGAAGTTTTCTAAAAATATTGAGAACTTTAGTAACATTAATCAAAAATAAATTGTTAAAATCACTAGAACCATCAAAATATAGCAAATTGTATATTTTATCATATGTATTATCACTAAAATTCTTTTCATCACCATAGTACTTATCTAGCTTTAATAATACTTCTAAAGTATTTATATTACTTATCATTGATTCGTAGTAAGGTGCCAAATGTATCTTTTCATTAATCAATCTCAATCTTTTAAAAGTGAACTTTAATGGTATGTTGTTTGCGAAGCATCCAGATAAAATATATGCCATTGAACTTTTTGAATGTAAATCTTCAGAATAATATACATCTAAATTCCCAAGAATATATTTTAAAACTCGTATGTCTGAATTCCTTGATGCACCTGCCAAAGCTCCCTTTGAACTTTCGAAAATATATTTTTTTATATTTACATCTATCATATTATCTATTTTAATAAATGTAGGTAAGTTACTTCTAACAGAAACACAATAATAAAAATTAGAGCACTGGATATCTTTCATTTTCTTAAACATCTCTTCAACTTTCAAATTATGAATTAAATATTGTGATTTGTCAATTTTAACCAAAATATCTAATATCCAACAATAACTTTCAGGATTACTTTCAATTACATCAGTAAAACTTTTAATATTTAATAATTTTTGATAAAATCCAAAAAGACTCCTAAACTTATATTGATTAGGTTTATTTCCACCATATGACATAAAATCATGTTGAAATGTATCAATAATTTCCTTCATATTATTAATCTCTTGTAGATGAACAGAATTCGGATGAGACCCAACGGGCTCATTAAAATTACTATCTACAATACTTACTAAGTTCGAAAATGATGAAAAACCAAACTTCTTGAGAAAAATATCTTTCTTAGAAACCCATTTTATTTGATTGTTAGCCTGAACTACAGGAGTTGAATCAGGATCTGCTAAATTTGCAATAAGTTCCGTATTTATCATCTGAGTAACTTGTAAGTTTAAATTAGATTCATTATTTGCTATCGAATTTGTAGCCACGTTGTTATCTTCTTCTGCCATTAAAGATACCTTATAATTCCCTATTAAATAGCAAATAAAATCAATTTTTTTTGAATAAATTCTTTTCTAATTCTCTCTATAGACTTTATGACAAATGATCTAGACAAAAATATTCTTAAAAATCAAATTATTGATGAAAAAAAGTTAGATCAAATAATTAAAAGTAATTCTCTTAATAGTGTTTTAGGAAAGGATAAAAAAAAGAAAATGGAAGAACTTTGTATCAGAAAAAAGTTTAAATTACAACCTTCACAAAAATTTTTAGGTGACTTTTTTAAAAAATCAAATTTAAAAGGCTTGTTAGTTTATCATAAAATTGGAGCAGGAAAAACATGTACAGCAATAACTGTTGCTGAAAAAATAAAAAATAAGTTAGATATTATTATCGTTCTACCTGCAGCTTTAATTAATAGTTTTAGAGGAGAGTTAAGATCTGAATGTCCTGGAGATGAATACATAAGTTCTGATAACCGTAAAAAACTTAATAAACTTAATCCATCTGATGAAAAATACCAAAAGATTATAAAAAATTCTAATAAAAAAATAGATAAAGTTTATAAAATTTATAGTTACCATAAATTTAGTATGCTTGTTAATGAAAATAAAATTAAATTTAAAAACAACCTAGTAATTATTGATGAAATACAGAATATGATTTCTGAAAGTGGAAGGTTTTATAAAAATATAAAAGATACAATAATGAGTTCTGATAGCAAAACAAGAATACTATTATTATCAGCAACACCAATATTTGATAAACCTGTTGAAATTGCTTTACTATTAAATTTATTAAAACCTGAAAACCCTTTACCAACAGGAAATTTATTTAATAGTAATTTTCTAAAAACGAGAAAAAATAAAGATGGTGTTAAATATTATGTAAAAAATATAGATTTATTTAAAAACTATATTCATGGTATGGTTTCATATTATAGAGGAGCTCCTCCTCAAACTTTTCCAAAAGAAAATTTTAAAGTAATCAGATGTCAAATGAGTGAATTTCAATACAAAAGTTATTTATCAGCAACATACAGCGAAAATAATATGGTCAGAGGAGCATTTAGAAATGTAGATATTCTTAATTTACCTAGCGATTTTTTTCTAGGACCAAGAATGATTTCTAATATAGCATTCCCTAACAAAAGTGTTGGAATGAATGGGTTCAGATCTCTAACAAAAGAAGCAATGATGATACAAAATATTAAAAATTATTCAACAAAATTTTATCAAATTTATAAAAGAATTAAACAATCTACAGGTCCAGTATTTATATATTCCAATTTCAAAGAACTCGGAGGTCTTAAATCTTTAATAAAGTTTCTCCAACGTCACGGATACAAGGATTATAAAGATCATGGAGAATCTGATATATCTTATGCAGTCTGGACTGGTGATGAACCATTAAATTATAAAGATGAAATAAAAACTATATTTAATAAAAAAGAAAATATGAATGGATCCAAAATAAAATTATTTTTAGGAACACCCTCAATTAAAGAAGGAGTAACTTTATTAAGAGTAGAACAAGTCCATATTTTAGAACCATATTGGAATATTTCTAGATTGAAACAAATTATGGGTAGAGCAGTTAGATATTGTTCTCATAAAGATTTACCAAATAAAAGAAGATTTGTCGATATATTTCTATATTTAGCAACATATCCACACGTAAATACAGTTGACCAATATATATGGTCTCTTGCAAAGAAAAAATATAAAATAATTAGTAAATTCGAAAATTCTTTAAAAGAAAAAGCCATTGATTGTGAAATTTTTTATGAAGCTAATGTTTATGATGATGAAGAGGAATTAAAATGTGACTCCGGTCTATTTCCTAAATATGACGAAGATGAAGATGAATATTACTAAGCAAACTTATATCCAATTTTTGAAATCAAGTATGATTTTAACTTTATCATAATGTTGATAAACATATCCTTGCAATTTGCCAGATATTCAAACATCATTTCAAATGAAATTTTATAAACATATACCAATGTTGATAAAGTTGTAATTACTAAAAAATATAAGCCCCTAACATACTCTGGTACATCAGTATACAAAGATATCAATATATCAATAATACCAATAAATGTAGCCCAAAGTAAGTACATTCCATTTGCTACATTTTTAAAAAATATAGCAGTATCATTGTAAAGAGCTTCAGGACCAAAAAACAAATAAATAGACAAAATTGTATTTGTTAGTATAAGAAGCCCGAGAAGTGAATAAACAGCACAAAGAGAGTAAAATTTAAATATTTCTAGATTATCAATTTTATCTTCATGTTCGCTTGATTCAATTGCTAACTCATTAAAAGATTCTTGTGTTTGTTTATGTGCTTCTTTTTCTTTTTCAAGCTCTTTTTCTAGTTTTTTTCTAAACTGTTCTTTCAACTTATAACCATAATAAAGATGCATCACATCTTCCAATATTTTTTTTTCATTTAATTCCTTAGATGAAAAAGAATTTTGCCATGTTTCCTCTCCATTACTTTTATCTTTATATCTTTTAATAAAATTATTATTGGATTCATAAAAATCTCTAAGAGAATTGATATAATTCTGATCTTTTAATCCTTCTGGAATAACTATTTTTAGATCTTCTAGATAAAGTGAAATGTTCTTATCCTTATCAAGTCTATTATCATCAATCTTCTTTTGAATTGCCAAAGACTCTCCAAATTTCATTAATTGCTTTTGACCTTCTAATGATGATTTCATGAATATTTTATCAGCTTTTGATTTCTCTTGCATAATATTTATCTCTTTTAGTCTATCATTATAATTTTCATTTTTTTTATTTGCTTTTGATACTAATAATATTGGGCTTTATATCATATAAAAATTTTTTCAAGAAAAATACAAATTCAGTATATTTTATTGTTAAAACTTTATCTGCTAAAATTTCATCCCTATTAAAAATATATGTATTATTGGTTATTTCATTAAAAAATCTTGAAAAAGTCTCTACAGTTGAATTATCTGGTTCTTTCAAATCATCATGCACTGATTTTTTTAATTCATCAAAACCGTCTTCTTTGAAGTTTTCAACAAACTCTTTATTAAACTTATCTATAGCATTTTTAATTGTATTGATTGATCTTTCAGATTGAATTTTTTGAATAAAATAATAATCATTATCTGATCTTGATGCATAAGATTTTACTAAATAACCAAATTGTTGTTTAGTTCTTAATGAATCATAAAATTTCTGCTGAAAAGAAGATTGGAATAGTAATAACATTGCCACCGTATCGACAGAAAACTCAGTAATAAAATAGTAATATGAAAAACAATTATTTTTTTCTTCAGGATTAGGATGTACAATTTCTATATCTTTATTAAACTTTATAGATTTATTTAATTCACACTTCTTACAATTACTAAAATAAAATTCAGAAAATTGAAGGTTTTTTCTTAATATATCAATATCCAGATTTCCATACATGAAAAATTTAAAATGAGATTCATTTAATATTAAATTCTTAATATTTCCAAATTGTTTAGTAAATTTTGTTATTAATTTTTCTTTGTTGAAATCATTTCCAAGATATTTCAAAATAGTTTGATAATTAAATCTATTTTCATATGAATTTAAACTAAAAATATAATCACTAAATTGCCATGGATTTTCCTTTGTTATTTTTAAATATTCATCTTCCATATTTTTAAATAATGTTTTAATCATTTCTCTATCATTACTATCGTATTTAAATTCATTCTTGATGTATTTCATAACTGAAATAAAATAATCGCTAAATTTTTCATTCCAACCAGAAATGAATAACTCTATCTTAGAATGATTAAACTTAAATCCTAAGGAACAAACATAACCTAGTTCATTTTCTAAATTAAATTTTATTGAAAATTTATAATTCATATATTGGGAAAATATTTTTATGAAAACAAATTTTTCTATATCTGTAACAAAATCAATATTTGTAAATACTGAATTTGTATAAACAATTGCTTCATTAAATTCATCTGTATTTCCAAACCATATTTGATTGGTAGAACAATCTTTTTTCTCCATTTTATTTGATATTAGTTCTACTTTTCTTGGTATTTCCTGATCAGATACTTTAGTAATATTTTTATTTACAATTGGATTTATTGTAAGGTATGGGTTTTCCTTTTCTACATGAAAATCAAACTGTTTTTTTGAATCTACATTAATATTATTGATTACTGACCACTTAAGATTATAATATGGCTCTGTTTTAAAATTCTGTAAAGAATCTTTTCCTCCTAAATTTATAGAAGTGTCATTACATAAAATCATTTTTACACTTGAAAAATCTAAAATTTCACTTACTAACTCATTTACCTTTTTTAAATTAATATTCATAGCATACGATGTTGCAACATTCACTTTTTCTATTGGATAATTATGTAAATTGTTTGCAACTTTTAATGCTAAATCCAAAGATTCAGTTTTTGTACCAATATTAAATAATAATTTATCTCTTTTATTTTGATATTTACATATTTCTTCATAATTTTCTTTTTTTATTTCATCCATAAAATATCTGAAATAAGAATTAACTTCTTTCCAATATTTAATATCTGTCAAATCAAATAACACAACAAATTTTCCTTCATCTTCAACTCTAACAGAAATTCCTTTAATATATCCTTTTTTAATTAAAAAATTATTCATTGACTTTTCATTGCCACTATCAATAATATCACTTAAAAAAAATGGAGCTAAATTATTCTTATAATAATCATAAATTTCTGGAATTTCCCATAAATAAATCAAAAAACTAACTTTGTTAATTGTTTTTAAAAAAAACATTTCTGAACTTTTATTATAAAATGGTTTCACATTAATAATTTTTCCACTTCTAACTTCATTATCACTTGCTTTTTTTATAATACCAAAATATTTATCTACTAATTTAGATACATCTTCTACTGGTAGAGAAGAAATAGTAGATATTTTAATATTTGATGATATGTAATATTTTTTATAGAATTTTATCATTTCTTCTCTCACATTAGGTTTTTTTAAACTTTCTAAATTTCCTGTTGAAAATTTATTAATCATACTACCTTCCTTTGATATAATGTCAGTTAAATAAGATAATCTCCAAATATCTGATTGAATATTTTTATTATGTTCTGACTCAATTGCATTAATTTCTCTATCCACAGAATTTTTATCAAATAATGGATCTATAAAAAACCTTGAAAATATATCCATACTTTTTTCAAAACTATTATCCAAAACTGAAAAGTAATAAACTGTTTGATAAGTATCAGTATAAGCATTACTATACCCACCATTCTTACTAACGAATTCATCAAAAAATGATTCATTTGGATATTTTTTACTTCCCAAAAATAACATATGTTCTAAAAAATGAGCTAATCCTTGAAATTCTAAATTTTCAGCAATACTTCCAACATTAACTGATACTATAAGAAAACTTTTTTCCATACTTTTATCTTCTATATTTACATACTTAATTCCATTATCTAATTCTTTTCCAATGAATTTTCTAGTTTCATTTTTTGGTACCTCAATATTTACACTTGTCATTAAAAAACAATAGAAATTAAATCTTTAGAAATTAATTAAAAGATTTTCATTATATTCTAATCGATGAATCTTTGATATATTCAATAAAAGTTCATTCCATGAATTTAATAATAACTTAGGGTCAATATATTTTAGTTTATCTTTGATAAATTTATTTGATTTAATGAATTCAAAATTATAACTTTCATAATTCCATATATTTGAAAGTATACTATCAAAATTATTAATGATTTCTCCTAAAATCTCTTTATTATTCATCAAATTAAGATAATTAGACTCAAGTAAATATGGAGTTATTATCAAGTGATGTAAAATTGGATTAAAATATTTTTCTTTTGATAAAATATTATTTTCAATTTCAGACATAAATTTATTTGACAAATCTTTCAAATCATTTTTATCCAAAAAATCAATTATATTTTTTAAAGAAGGAACATTATCATACTTATAAACACTTAAATTTGTTGAATTATAATTACTCATATCATTAAAAAAATTCTTTACTGTATAGAAAATCATCATCAAATAATTTTCCACTTGCTCTTCTGAACTATCTTCCATTTTTAAATTAAAATCAATTAAAATTCTATTTTCATCTGAATTACTTGTTGTATGTGAATTAATTGATTTTTCAACTAACTTTATATTAATCTTATCTTTTGTCAATTTATCATTTTTTAATAACTTAAAATTAGAGTATGTTCCTCTATCTAAATTAGATTTTGAAGATATGTAATTATATAAATTTTGGTACATATTACAATCCATATCAAGAGTTTCTGTATGATTCAATAGTCCTAAATTATCTAAATCTGTAAAGTCTAAATAATCATCTAATAAATTTTCTAATTGCCCCATAACATTTGATGAATTATTATTAAAATGAAAAGAATTATTTTTAATTGGATCAACAATCTTTTCTTCTATCTTTTTTAATAATTTATTATCTTCATGATTTGAATTAACATCGTTGATTCTGTCAACTTCCAATGTTTCACAATATTCACCTGAAACATCTTTACATTTTTGCAAAGTAGAAAGATTTTGATTTCCTTCGCAGTTCACATCTATCTCAACATTAGACAAATCAATTGCTTCATAATAATTACCAGATGTTGATATAGTAGAAATTGATTGCTTTGCTATCTCTTCAGTCATTTCTTTTTTTATTTTATTCTTAAATTCTTCATACTTAATAAATCTAATATCATTAGTATCTAATATATTTTTCTTCTTTTCGATTTCAATATATCCTTTAAAAATTAAATACTCTTCCAAAAAATTTTTCACATCAATCAATTTAAAACACAACTTATCTGTAAACAATGTTACAATATTATAAGGAACTTTGTAAAATCTTAACAACACTATTTTTGTAAAAATACTATTTTTATTAATCTCTTTCAATAATTTTTTAAAATTATCCAAATCTAATATCTTATAGTTAACATCTTTGGATATATTGTTCTTTATCAATGATTTACCTTCTTTTCCTAATGCATTGTAATGAATTTTTATTAAAGTATTCAAGTTAAATTCAGGTCCTATTTCAAAACTACTTGGTAGTAAATCATTACCAAAAAAGTTCAATATAATCATAAAATCTAAACAAAATTCACCATCATAAGAACAATTATTAGATTCTTTATAATTTGAACTTAAATTATCTATTATTTTATTAGCATTGTAATGTTGACAATGATCAAAAGAATTTATGTAAAATTTACATAAATTTAACTTTATTTTTTTGTCCAATGACTTATAATTTAGTTGCTGTGTTATTATTTGATAAACTAAATCAGAATCACAACTTAATATTGTTATAATATCATCTAAGTTGTTTTTTGATATGTATTTAAAAATTTTATAATCAGCTTCTCCAAACTCTTCATTATCAACCTTTATTTCTATTGTTTTAGGATTCATATCAAAATTTAAATTTTCTAATAAATGATTTTTTAACTTTTTGATAAATGTTGAATTTGAATCAATAATCTTATTGCAACTAAATTTATTTGATATCCAACTAAAATAATCAAATTCAAAATCATCTTTTTCATCATATAAAATTCTATTTTTTAAATTTGTAAAATATTCTTTGTAATAATATTTTCTATTTTGAGATTCCAAATAATTTTTTAATCTTCTTTTTCTTTGTTCTAAAATTTTAGAATAACTAGGAATTGAATCAAAAAATAAAACAACATTATCAACAAAATCCAAAGCAAAAATATTCGATAATAACCTTTCTAATTTGTCAGATACATTTTTTAACATTATATCATCCAAAATTTTATTATCATCTTCACAAATACTTTCTATAAAATTTTTACAAATCTCATTTTGATCTACTCCATCTAATTTTATATTTATATTTTTCCAATGATTTTCAAGCAGTTGTGCCTCTATTAAATTTAAAACTTTCGAATAATTTGAACAAGATATACCACATATATATTTTAATATATTATTAATATTATCTTCCACCTCTAAATAACAATTGTATAGTATAAATGAAATATCAATCAAAACATGTTTTGAAAGCAATTTATTGTGATTAATATTTAAATCAACATCATCAAATGCATCATTTGGTAAATTTCTTATTAAAAATGAAATTAACCCGTCAAATCCCATATTAATAAAAAAGATACTTATCGCTTAAATAGAAATCTAACTAATGATTTTCTCTTAAATATCTTAATATATCCCATAAAACTTTACAATCAACTTCATTATACTTTATAATTTCTTTCATAATCTCATTTTCTTCTGTTACAATTTCAACCTCATCATAAACTTTATTTGCTAATGCCATCGCTGCAAGCCCAGAATTACATTCACTAGATAAATCCCAAGAGGTCTTAATTAAACCCATATTATGTAATGCTTTTGAAATCGATTTTAACTTGTATCTTAATGATCCTTTTACTACAATTGGCTCTTCTCTGAACAATCTACTTAAATCCATGAACTTAATAACTGGTAATCCCATTTTTTCTCTAACTTTTTCATAACAGATTTTTTCATGAGGATACCAATGAACAAAATGATAACTGTTTCTATTTCCCTTCTCTTTTTGATAAACATCATTTATAAATTTAAAAAACTCATCAAACATTAATTTCTCACCTTCGAATGATTTATCCTTTGATACAAATGCTTTGTAAACCCATTCATTGTTTGAATTTTCATAACCAACTCCAACTTGAAAAACAATTACATTCTCATATGATAAATTAGCTGTATCAAAAAAATTTGAATTCATAGTTTCATAGTCCAAATAAAATTCCATACTACTACTATCAATATCCCTCCATAAAAATCCATCTACATTTGTAGTCTTAATAACACTTGGCGACACTTTCAAATTATTATCAAAACTCCTATTAATTTCTAAAATTTTATCAATTGTCCCTGGTATTTTTGATTTTGAATTAGGATTAAATCCTAACGTATTCGAATTACATCTTGAATCTCTCCAACTAAAAATGCTTCTACCGTGAGCAGATTTTCTCTCTTTGACCCCACAGTAGTATACTGATGAAATCTCTCCCACATTATCAGCAACTTTTTGTTTTATTACTTTCCACTTTCCATCTTTTTCATTATTCATTCTTGGAAACAATTCTTTGACACTAGGTATTGGATTTAATACCCAATATTTACCATCTTCTCTTACTCTTCTAATCCACCTAATAGCTTCTTCTGTCTTTGTCACAAATTCATAATCTCTATCTCTATAATCTATTACTCCTAATTTATTAAAATAGTCATAATATTTTAATCCTTTAATTGTATAACTTTTTCCTAAAACTAATGCTATTTTTGGATCAAACCCCTGAATTTTTGTTAATGCATTATTATAAACACATAACTGGCTTTTGTATGGTTTTAAAGTATCTGTATTTCTTAAAGTTCTCTCATCTGCATTAAAATCTAGATTTGAATGCTTGATATCAACTACTATATAAAAGTAATCTTTCATATGAACATCCTTCTTTCTTTCAAATTCTTCTTTAATTTCACTTGTAACATATGTATTGTTAAACATTCTTTCGATTATATCTGATCTAATAATTAAATCAGGACAACCAAATGTATTATCATCTTCATTGTACAAAACTGCTTGATATAGTATCTCTTTCCCTTCTTCAATTAATTTTTTAGTATTTTCATAATTTGATTTTATATCTATTGAACACTCAATAGATTCAATTCTAATAACAGGATTACTATTATTAGCTTTGGTCGTTAGTTCATCAATAACCTTTTTCTCATATTTTATACCTTCTTCTTTAATCATGTCATTTAAAATTTCACTTCCATAGTTTATTTTTTGGATATTTATAGAATCATTCTTACTTCGTGTATTATATCCAGATTCAAACCCTACAATTTCATTAAAAGTTAAACTATGTTTTTTTGGATTTCTACTGTAATAATCTAAAAAATCTAATATCCCGTCATCAAGTAAATAATTCCTAGTCTTAGTAGCTGACACTAAATTATCAAATGAAAATTTATTATCAGAATCTTGAAGATTTTTATTATCATTTTTATTACTTGTGATCTGTAATGCATCAGAGTAACTTCTTGGTCTTTTTACAATAGTTTCATTATTAATCTCTGATTCATCTCTCTGACGTTTTAATCCTGTTAAATTGAATGATACTGAATTTTCAAATTGAATCTTGGTTATTTTATAGTTTACATTTCTTCTATTCTTTTTTATCGAAAAACTAATAGTCAAGTCATTTGCTTTTTTACTTTCTAATTTTTCAATAAAAACTAATACTTTTTTATCATTATTAACTCTTGATTCTTTTTTATGTAAAATTTTTGATGGTATTTTTCTAAACTCTTGTAAAATTGTTATGTTATATTCGTTTTCTAATATTTCCTTATTCATAGTTTCTGGTGTATTTTTTAACTGAATTTCTTTATTACAACTTTCAGAACTATCTAAAATAGGAACTATCAAACTAACAACTTTATTATAAATACCTTTCATTGGATTATAGTACTTAATCAATAGATCCTTAATTCAATTTTATTATTAAACTCTTTAAAGTCTCAAACGAACTAAAAATACACAAAAATCAAATTTAAAAAAATATTTGATATTTATATATATATGGATAATATGGCATCACAATATATGCCTGATTTAGGTTCACATGTTATAGGAAGTACACAGGAACAATTAAGTTCAGGAAGTTGGTATTCAAATATCCTAAAATATTGCTCAAGAGAAAGATTAATTTATATTGTAACTGGAATAATCCTTCTTGTATGTATTTATTTTTACCTTAAAAATAAATGGTCAAAAAATGAAAAAGATTTAGAAAAAGAAATTTATTTAGAAAACAGTAATCAATCAGAAATGTCAGATCAATTAGGATCGGAATCTAATTATAATTTAACACCAATTGAACCAAATGAAGTACAATTAGAAAATATTCAAGAAATACCAACATATCAAACTCCACCAGGATATATTACAATCCCTGTTGATACATATCATCAATTACAAGAAAATTTTGTTGAATCTTCAAAAACAAATCATAATTCTATGGAAGAACAAAATATGGAAAATAACTTATCTAATGAAGAAGATTTAGAACTTTCTAAAGAATTGAGTGATTTTAATAATATATCTAGATTAGAATCTAGCGACGAAGAAGAAAGGACAAAAGCACAAGATTTAACAAATACAGAAATTCAAAGTATTCAAAATCAATTGAATTCTTTCAAAACTAATAATTTAATGTAAATTCTATCGAAACAAAAATTTGTTTCAAATCAATTTTTATTATTA
>CEWK01020460.1_pt1 | contig 12654 bp, 5 predicted proteins | sample 531431 | NCBI WGS metagenome assembly CEWK01 (sample SAMEA2623059, study PRJEB7988) | marine metagenome | isolation source: saline water (ENVO:00002010), including
GACTCTACCTGTTCCAGACTTGGAAGAAGTAGAGGGTCTAAATATGGAACGTCTGCCACAGGTGGATAAAAAATTGTTTTAGGCGGTACTAAATTTTCTGGTATATCAATCTGTGGATAATCCAATTACTCCCAGTTAATCTCTTTCTTTGCTGCTGTTAACAAGTCAGCATCAGTTATTTTAGTCAAAGTAACAGTATCGTTAACTAATAGTGTTGGGTCAAAACCTGTTTCTGCTACAACAACAGTACCTATCTTTAACCATTTCTTTAATTTACTAGAATCATTTGTGGTTTCACTCATACCAGAACCCCATGATTCTTCTTTGCCTGTATAAGCTAAACGATAAAATTCTGAATAATCAGATGCTTTAAATTCTGCCATTAGTTTAATCTCCTGTGTATTGATTCCAATTTGATCTTATCCAACAACCGTAGCTAGAGCTATGGTAATCTCCGATCATATACCAACTGTTATCTCCTTGTCTGAACCACTCTCCTGACTTAGTAATAATAGAACTAGCAGTTTCACTATTACCTGAGTGATGATGTGAAAATCCACCTTCGATAATCATTTCGGGTGTACCCCACCAAGGCACAAAGTAATTTGTCCATGAGTAGTTATTGTGATAATAAGCGTTGTTACCGTCAGCTTCAAGATATGGAGTAGTTACATAGTTCCAATAACCTGCAACAAATAGCCTTCCTTCATCATCTTCTAATACAACTCTGTTTGCATTATCTCCATCTCCACCTCTGGGGTGGATTTTTACAATAGTTCCTATTCTTAATTTTTTATAGTTTGCGTGTGACGTATCATCTCTAAATGAATGTAAAGTTCCAGTTACTTCATTTGGCCTAGAGTCATTAGAACCATTTGTATTTAAACTTGGGTCGCCAAAATCTCTAAACTGTATTTCCGCACCAAACCAATCTGTACTGTTGTTGTTAGCACTTGTAGTTCTACCAGTTCCCTGTTGTCCATAATCGTTGTAACCAGTAGCATATATTTTCTGGTTATAGCCAGTAGTTCCTCCGTCAGTAATAAAGTATAAAGTTGAATATCTACAATTATTACAAGCCATATATATTACTTTTTGATTATTGCTATTCCACATAGTACCTGAGTTAGTAAGTAGTTCTGGAAGTGTACTATTACTTGGACTACTTTGATAAACCCCTCCACTTGCTCCATGTGCGTGACCTTTATAACCTGCAAAATAAACTTTACCTTCATCAGTTAATATCCAAACTTTATTCTCGTCATCTCCATCTTGGTTAGCTACAACATGAACAACTTTTTTATTTTCAATAGGAGAACCCGATACTGCTGTCATCTCTTGTGGTGTTGAGTAGTAGCTATTAGTGTTACCTAAACCAAGCTGACCATTACCATTTCTACCCCAACTATATAGCTTACCTGACTCTGTTATTGCATAAACAGAAGTATAATAATAACCACTTGAAGCTATGTATATAATTTTTTCATTACCTACTCTACTCATAGGCATTTGCTTTGCGTAGTAATCATTATTTGTGTTGTTATTTCCTAGCTGTCCATATCCGTTATAACCCCATGTATATAGCTTTCCGTTTGTATCTAACATTCTAACGGAATAATAACTATCGTTATCCCCACTAAAGTTTTGAGCATTAGAAAATTCTATAAATTTAATTTTAGGGTGGTTTGCTCCTGTTAATCTTGCTCCTGAGTCATCATAAAATACAACACCCATAGCTGCTGCGTTTAAATCCCATGTACTACCGTTACCCCATATTCCATAACCTGCGTAACCTGCTGCCATGACCATGCCATTTTCAAACAACTGGTAGCCATGCCTACCTGATTTGTGCATTTGCATTAATCTAGGCCATAAGTATTTTAATCTTCCATTTTGGTCATACAAATCAAGAGCATTACCATTTAGATCGGTTAACAAATGTGCATAGTCAGGGTGTCCTGCAAGTGCTTCTTCCCAGAATTTAGGAGTTCTATTGACCCCTTCAGCAGGGTAACTATGAGTTCCGTTATAAGCACTTACACCATAAACACCATAGCCACTACCATAAGTGTAATCATAACCACTCGTATGATAGTGATTACCAAATTCAACATACTTTCTTAAACCTAAAGCACCTGCTCTTCTATAACCTGCTGTGCAACAACCATATAAAAATCCTCTACCACTTTTCTTTAGGTATGCAGGTAAAGGCCATAAGTTTTCTGTATAGTTATTTATTGTTGCGTTAGGGAAATGACAAAATCCTTTTACTAAATCTTTTGGTACATCATAAGGCTGCTGAATTAAATCTTTCTTATAAACAGTATTACCAGACCAAGAAGGAACAGTTTTTAAATCTTTTAACGATAGAGTTATAGTGTCAGCTTGGTTTGCTTCATCACGAATAACAACTGTAGCTAACGTACTACCAACAGGAGGTGTATAAACAATACTTCCTCCGTTAGTTACAAATTGAGGTACGACACTTCCATCTGTTATTCTTCCACCGCTTCCTACTCCGCTATATCCACTAGCAGCAGGGTCTTTAATTGAGTAAGTTAAACCATTAGCAGGGAAAGTAAATGTATATGATTTTCCTTTTGTTATATTAACAGCAGTTGACAAACCATTTTTTCGATAAAGCGTTGGTGTTGTTGATGAAGTAGTTAAGATACCCACTCCCATACCAGAATGAACAGAGCAACCATATTGATTAACATACAAAGCAGGTGCTTTTGGAGTGTATGTAATTGTTGCTCCTGCTTGACCTGCTGTACCGCTTCTTACAATTCCAAAATCAGCTTCACTATATCCAGTGGAATTAACAAAGCTATAAGTAGAACTAGCTGAACCTGTACCCGATTGATATTTAAAAGCAAAAACGTGGCCTGTATTACTAGCGTCACTAACATCAAAAACATACTGTGAGCCAATCTTGATAGTTAGTGTAGGTCTTTCAACAGTTCCAGAAAGACTACCGCCACTAAGATGAAATTGATTTTGACCGTTTACTGCTGCTACTGTAACTGTATAATTGACAGATTCATAAGTTTCTCTTTCATCTCCTGTTAACCATGCGTGTCTAGTTCCACTAAAAAGTATTGGATTATATTCATAGTTACCTTCATTTGGTATATCTTCTAAAGGTTTTTCTATAACACTTAGCTGAGAACCTACTTCGCCAATAGGCAACTGTACATTTGTTGTGTCATCATTATCTTTAAATATCATTCCTCCTGACGCATTTAATACAGCCCCACTAGGAGCAGGTGTAAATATCGCCCAGTAAGAACTAGCATCAGGAGCAGGTGTACCTGCAACAGTTGCTTGTCTATATCCTCCTATGAATGTTAATAGATATACCGCATTATTATAATTAACTAAATCTCCTTTTTGATAAGTTTCTGTTGAACTAAAAGTACCTCTCATGTTGAGGCCTACCGTCATAAATTCAAACAGACTACTATCTTTTGGGTTTGTTGTATTACTACTTGCTACAGTTGATACAGCAACAAATGAAGAACCATTAAACTCTACAACGTCATCTATGTCGTAAGCAGTATTTGTAGCCCAAGTTCCTCTCCAATTAAACTTGAGTTTACCTAAATCAATTTGTGCCATAGTTAAATGTCGAGTACGAGATGTCCTTGTAATCCTGCTGCTATGTTTGCAGACGAATTTATTGCAAGTGTGAATTTAGGAGCATTAGGGGCAACGCTACTAAGTACGTCTTCGCCTAAAAAATAAGCGTGACTAGCCCCATTTTGTATAAAATCATCTGCTTTGTAAACAGTTGTGTTGGGGTCATTAGCTAAATTATATACCATACGTAACATACCGCTACTCAATCTTTGAAAACCTACAAATACTGAAGTTCTTGCTAAATTCGTTGCTGTGCTTGCTGAGTTAGCTGCTTGGGTTGCGGAAGCAGCAGCTTGTGTAGCTGACGTTGCAGCGTTGTTTGCACTTGTCAAAGCAGCAGCAGCACTAGCACCTGCCTGTCCAATCGCTACGTTTGCATTTGCTATACCTGCATCTAACTGTCCTTTGTTAACTGCGTCACTTGCAGCAACACCATCTCCTAAACTTCCAATCTGATTTCCACCTGCGTTTAAATCTCCTGTTAATGCTAAAGACCCATCTCTCTTTACAAAACCATCTACATATTGTTTATTTGCAGCATCTTTTACATCTACAGGGTCATTGATAAGTTTTATTCTTTTGTTATTAGCTGTTAAATCATTTCCGTCTGTAACAATACCTGACGCTGTTTCGTCTGCGTTTTCTTGTTGTGCAAATAATACTTGTCTTAATCCTGTATCAAGGTCAAGCTCTGTAAGAACTGAACCATCTTGGAAGTCAACAACTGGCAAACTAATATCTGTATCTCTTTGAAACTTAATAGCAGCACCATTTGCAGGAGCAACAATAAAAGTTATTGTCTGTCCATTAACTGAGTAGTGAGTGTTAATAGTTTGTAAAACATCATTTACAGTTACATCTATTCCTAAAATAGATATGTATGAAAAGCTAATAGAAAAATTAACTTCAGTTCCGTTTCCTGTGTGATTAGTAAACGTATTGGTGGTGTTGGTAGCCATAGTTAATAATTAATAAAGCCTTTTAAGTTTTCAGATGTGTTGGTTTTATTAAAGCCTTGTTCTAATAATAATAGATTTTTCTTATTTTCCTCATATAATTTTCTCTTTTCTTCAGGCAAAGAAGCTACACCCTCTGGTAAACCAACACCTGTAATATATGCTTTTCTAGCTCCTTTAAGATAAAAAGTATGAATTTCACTTAATATTTTTCCTAAGTCTTTTCTTACACCATCTATCAAATCTACTCTCATTTTATCGTTAAAATCTGCTGTAATATACCAGTCATTACCTGTAACTCTAGCCATTTCTCTTCTATCTTTCATACTTATTTCTCCCTTCATTCCTCTATATTCACTTAGTTGATTTAACGCTAACTGTCCAAAAGGACTCTTTAAAACTTGCTCCATAGCGTCATACATTCTTTGTCTTTTTCCGTTGTAATACAACTCTGTAAATGCTGTTGCACTTATTAAATCTTGTAGTTCGTTGTTGTCTAAATAGATTCCTTGACTATATTTGTTCTTACCAACTAAAACATCTGTTGGTGGTGCAAATTCAAACCCAACTGCATTTAAAGCGGATAAGACTAAATCATTATTAGTCATTGTTTTTTGCATATAACCACTTGTAAATATATTCATCTCGCCTTTACCAAAACCAACAGGAGTTAGCATATATTCTCCTGAGATGTGATGTTGCATAGGTCTTGTCTTAGCATTACCAAAACTTGTTTTATTTGCAATTTCATTAAGTAATCTTTGAAAAACTATCAAGGGAGCATTTAGATTACTTGGTTGCCCCATATCATCTAAATATTCTCCTTTGGCAACTTTCTTATCCATACGTATATTGCCTGACTTGCCTTCATCAAATAATCCTGAGTTAATTGCAGTCTTAACATTTTTTTGTAAGCCACTTACAGGTACAGCTAAAGTTGCAAGTCTGTTCATTAAAAATCCATTTAATGTAGATTCATTATTTATCACTCTGAACAGTTCTGTAATTCCTCTAAGATATGATTTATCTCCAATATTGTTATACACAGCAGCCATAAAGACTTGATATAAACCATCTTTTTCAATTTGTGCTTCTTCTCCCATTAGTCCAACAACTCTTGTAAAGTCTGCCATTGAACTCAAAAACATAGCGTAAGGTTCAATTCTTTTATAACTAATATATCTATAAGCTAATTTTCCATCTTCTCCCCTTACTAATTTTACGTCTGGGTGTTCAGGGTGTTGGATTACTTCATACGCTTTACCTTCTGCCCCATATTTTGCTATGTCTTCTTCTGTAGCTCTAAGTCTAAAAGAATAAGGTAAATATCCAGTAGCTAATAATTTTTCTCTCTGTTGTTTATTTGCAGGTAAACCACCTGTAATTGCAACTCTAGCTAAAGGGTCATTTGCAGCAGTAGATAATAAAAATCCTGCTGTAAGAAATGAATTACCAACTATCATTCTTCCTTTTGCCATACCTCTAATACTTGGGTCTTTAGACATTATTTCTTCAGAATGTTCTCTTACAAAAGCAAGATGATTTTTAGCCCAAGCCTGATCTTTTAATAGATGTGCTACAGGTGTTGTCTTCATAAACTGCTTCATTATGTTCATAGGTGTCCTAACAAAAGGTATGACCTGACGTAGTATTGGATTCTGGTTAACTAATCTTTGTGCAAATTTACCTGAAGTTCCATTTAATAAGTCTTCTGTAAATGTTGCTTCGTTTGCAAATTGTCTTGCTTCTTTATACAACTGTGCATTTTGTTTAGATAATTTACCAGTCATTGATTCTTTATTAACAACATCAATAATTTTCTTAAATTCTCCATTAACATATTTTTCATAATCCTTTCTAGTCGCAAATTTTTTCTTTAAACTTCTTTCCCATATTTTTGTTCTAACGTATGATCTAAAATTAATTTGTTTAAAAACCTCATCTTCTGCCATTAAAAATCTTTGTGGTGTAGTGTATAGTCCATGAAATCCTCTTATAAGCCATGACTTACCTTCAACATCTACAGCGTTTAATTTTGATAAATCTACAGTACTGTTTGAAGCATCTAAAATATTTGCATTGTGCATAAATGCTTTACCTCCCATAATCGTAGATTCAACAGACGCAACTGATAAATAATACAAATCCATCATGGCCTTTTTAACTGTCAAACTACCATCAGCCATAAGTGCTTGATCTTGTTTAATAAATCCTTCTGCAACTTCATATCCACCACCTGCTAATTTCATAACTGGTCGCATAGCTGTATTAAAAGCAGTCGAAATCATATTGACTTGATGTGTTATTGGACTAGATAAAATTGAATTTATAAACAATTCGTTAGTAATTTTTATAACATTATTACCTTTCTGTGCTTTTAAAATCATCTTCATAGCTCTTGGGTTTGTAGCTGCAAGATGTAGTTGACGAGTAAGTTTTAATAGTGCTTTTGTATTACCATCATCAGCAGCCTTTAAGATTTGAGCTATAGTAAACTCCCCTAAAGGGTCTTCCATACTGTCAATTAAAACATCATCTGACTTTTCAAAGTTTGCTAAATCATCAAGCATTTTATTTTGGTTACTTTGTTCAAAATAAGTTTTTAATCCCTTGACACTTGTATCTGCTCCTTCAAGTAAGTCTGCTGAAGTCTTATTCATATTCTGCAAAGCAGAACCTAAAATTCCTCCTGTACCTTTTTTGACATTTAATAAATCACTATAAAATTGCAGTGTAAATGCCAAGTCATTTTTTAATATTTTATAAGCATCTCCCTTCTGTACTCCTCCTCCTGTGAGCTTTGCCATATCGTGCATTTGTGATGACAAATCACGTAGAACAATACCTGATTCTAAAATCATGTCGTTCAATGTAATAATCACAGCAGGTAAATCAACCTCTCCATTAACTCCATACCTATCAACAAAATCTACTGCTGCGTCAAATACATCTAAAGGTAATTGAGTCTTTGCTTTTAAATATAAGTCTTTATTACTTCTTACATTTTTTTTGTTTAGTTCTGCAACTACTTTTGATCTAGCAGCAATATATTCCCATATCGCACCTTTGTTAACTATCTGTCCATCTTTTTTAAATACAGATTTATATAAGTGATGCGGATTAAATGTTCTGGTAATCTTAGAATTTTTTAAAGGAACTCCATATAATGATTTGCCATCTCCTCCTACAATTTCTTTATAATATTTCTGCATAGCACTATCTTTTTGCAAAGCCTTTTTGTATCTAACCTGACTAACAATTAAGTTTGCATCTATTTCATCTACTTCAGTTTGAGTTATATCTGCTCCGTTCTTTTTTATAGTGTCATTTATTTTTGCAAGAATAACTGACCTTCTTTTTCCATTTTTTTTAATGTTATAAAATTGCTCCATAACATAATCAACTATTTCTTGTCCTTTTTGACCTGTCAAATCAGTAATACTTTTTATGCCAAAAAACTCACTTAAAACTTTTCCTTTTTTAAGAGTTTGTTTTACAGCACTTCTACCCATACGAGCTACAAAGGGAATACCTTTACCAACTAAACCTTCTCCTACAACTAAACCTTGAACCATAGTCTGTAATCTACCTTTTACTCTTTCTTCAAGTTCAGGATTATCTTCATTAGCAGTTAAAAAATCTACTATAGGTTGTGCAAGATCAATTCTATCTTCTATCATGCTTAACAGGTTTGTGTCATAAGGGTCTGTTAAAGCTGCGTCTGCTACTGAACCTGCAATAGCATATCTAAATCTTTTAACTCCTATTTTTTTTAAACTTTTAGCTAATAATCCTGTTGGTATAATCCATTGACTTATTGTTTTACTTAGACCATAGGCAGAAAGTAATCCGTCATCTGCTTCTTCTTTGTATTGCTCTCTAACTCCAATTTTAAAACCATAGTCTGTTTGTCCTTCTTTAAAACCTATTAAATCAAAGTCATCTGATCTTTGAGAATTATACAAATCCCCCATTAATAAATCTAAAACGTCATCTCCAAAGTTATATAGTTCATTAATACTTTCAATACGACCATGTATTAATCCTCCAATAATTTTACCTACTAAATCTTGTTGTAGCTTTTTTTTATTTTCTTCTAATCTTTGATTAAAACCTGCAAATCTTTTTTCGTTTTCTGCTTGTTTTTCTTTATACCAGTTATAAACACCACCTATCCATGATGTATCTTCTGTTTCTGGTTTGTCTAAAGGATTAACTTTTGCATTTTGTATTTCTTCATTTGTTTGTATCTTTAATGATTTTTCTTTTCTTTCTTCTTTAATTTCTTCAATCTTATTTTCATCTGCTACTACATCTTTACCTTGTAATTCGTCTTCTTTAATTTTTTCTACTGCATTAATTATCTTAGCTTTAGGGGTATCTACTCCTGAGTTTTGAGTAAGAGAAGTAATTTCTTGAGACATTTAGAATAAGGGAGGTTCTCTACGTGCATCATTAAGAACATCTGTTATTAGCTTATCGTAGTCTGAGTCTGTTGCATAACCATTTTCTTTTAATCTTATTATTGCTTCTTCAGCAGTATTGACATTAACAAGACCTTTTCTATCTTGGAAATCGTCATTCCAGAATTTTTTATAATGTTCTATTGATTCTCTGATACTGTCAAAGTTTTTAAAGTGTGCCATTACTCTTACTTTCTTGCCATCTATTTCTTCAAACGTAGGTGCTAGTGTTGACTGCCCTGCATCTATTTCAGCTTGTGTTGCTTTTATACCAAAGTAATTATTTTTACCAGTAACTAATAATCCATGATCTGACTCAGCACCAAATTGTGCTGCAAGTACTTCTGGGAATTTAATTCCAACTTCTTTAGCTAAAGCGTAAATTGTTTGAAAATTAGTTTCCATACGTTTTACTGCATTTGGTTCTTTGCTAATCGTTACTTGGGTATCTTCTTGCTTTTTGGTTTCTTCTCCTTTGAATGGTAAAGCCATAGCTATAAGACTGCCATCTCTTAAACCTAAGTTTGGAGTTACATCAGACTGTATTTCACTTAAATTTAAACTTTCTCTAGTTTTTACCTTTGACTCGCCCTTGTCCTCATCTACTGTCTCAACCTTAGTCTCATCTGAAACATTTAATTTCTCTACATTTTCGTCAACCTTCGAGGGTGTTACTGCCTTTGTATTTCCTTCGTTTCCTTCGTTTAAGTTATCATCAAACTTAGAGTTAATACCAAAACTACCTTCTGGTACAGTATCCCCTGTTTCAACTTGTTGATTAAATTCTTCAAGTTTTTCCCTTTCAGCAGTAGCGGATACATAATCATTTATTCGTTTAGTTAAGTCTGGATATTGATTAGTTATTTTTTTACCTATGTCATCAAACTTTTCTACTAAGTCATACTGCTTTATATCTTCGTCAGATAATTCTAAGTTATTTAATAATTTAGCTAATTCCATTTTGCCATCTAATTGGTCTTGTCTTGTAAGTCCATCAGCATATTGATCTAATAAAAAATCAACACTTATATCTGTACCTAAATAATCATAAGCATCTTCCAAATCTTCAAGTGTAGGTTTTGTTTTTTTACCATCTACATAACTTTGTTTTCCGTTTAGTTCTCTCATAACAAATTTAATTTTTTCTATATTAATAGATTTATTTTTTTGTATATTCTCATCACTATTTGGGTCAAGACTTAAATTCTGTGCTGTATCTTCAGATGCGTACTTTTGTATAGCTAACAAATTAATATCCATAACTTGTTTTTGTCTTTCTAATTCGTTATCTATCTCTTGTTTTGTGGGGTATCTTTCTTTTGTTTCTTCTCCAAAAATTTGTTTTTTTTCTGCAAACTCCATCATGTGTGGCACTATTCTTTGTATCTCATCACTTAACTTATCCATTAATAAAGGGTCATTTTTTGTTTTTTCAGGCAAAGTATTAAAAATAAGTGTCTTAGATTGAACCACAGCTTTTGCTCCTGCTGCTGCATAATCTCTTTCTTCATTAGCTTCTACATCTACCATATCCCTTAGTATTTTATAATTAGAGTCATCTTTAGGTAGCTTTAAAGTACTTTCATACCACGCATCAATTCGTGTATAAGCGTATTTATCATCACGTATATGACCTGCTCTTAAGTCTGTATATAGCTCGTTATAAACCATCTTAGTATTTGGATTATATGTATCTCTATTATTTTTTAACCATGTTGTAGATGCTGTACTGTTAGAAGCTAACTCTCTTATTCTTTGTCTATCTTCTTTAGTCATATTTTTTCCTTTTTCTAAAATTGTTTTCATTTCTTCTATGTCTTTTCTTTGGTCTTTTTCTTTACCTGTTTTTTGATATTGCACTTCTAAAGTATTAATTGCTTTTAGTGCAGTATTTAATTTTTTTTCATAATTCTTTTTTGTTTGTAAAACATTCTGGTCAAAATATTCTGGCTCAAATACTGTTTTACCTTTTTCATCAATAGTAGGAGTTACACCATCTTCTTCAAAAACTTGCCTTAATACTGGTTTAACTTCTACTTCTCCTGTAGCCTTATTTATTACTGTTTCTGTCTTCATCTTTCGAGGAAACAGCATAGTAAACTCTTTTAAAAATTCTCTAGCTATATCAAATCTTTCTGCACCTATTTGGTCATTAGATGCCATTAATAATCCTCTTTCCATAATCCAAGGAATAATTACTTCGTCATAAATTTTTGATAAATCTTCTGCTTGATATAACTTTGCTACGTTTTCAACCATGAGTTTAAGATCATTAGCTTCTGCTGTCATATCTGCTTTATCTCCAAACTTTGCTTTTTTAAGTTGATAAGCAGTCCAAGTTAACCCTAAGTTTTCTTTTAGCGATTTACTGTATTCTTCTAACTTGTAGTATGAGTGGTCTGTTTCATGTTGTGTTGCGAACTTTTTTACTCCTTTTTCTATCTGCGGTAAAAATGATCTGTTGAAATAAAAGTCTTCTATATTAGCTGCTTCAACATTTTTATTTCTAAATGAACTGATATAGTCTTGCACTTCTGGACTTTCATAAGGATATGCAGAAAGTGGTTTCATTTCTCCTGTAACTTTGTCTGGCACTCTATAAGTGTCGTAGTTAGCTTCAAGTTCTACTGCAAAGTTTTTACCTAAAGTTATAGCTTTAGATTCTTGATATGCGTTTTTAAACCATGCACTTCTTCCTCTAGTAACTTCCACGTCTATTGCTTTTTGATTTTTTCTTAAAGTAATTAAAGATTTTGCGTAATCTTCTGAAGTCTCGTCTATCTCTACGTTTCGTGGATATAATAATTTTTCTGTTTTACTATATACACGACCTGCTGCTTGACCTTTAGATTGTCCTGCTGCTACTTCTTCTTCTTTTTTATCTTCAATTTTTTGTAGTATATATTTTTGTAAAGTAGGTTCTATAGTCGCCAACGCAGTAGCAACCTGAGTTAATGGGTCAGTTACGTTAATAGCAGCCTGAGTACTTTGTTGAACAAAAGTATCTCTAGGTTGTGTGTATGATTGGAAACCTTCTGGAACTGCCATTTAATCTTTTTGAGTAAAGGTTCTTTGATTTGGGTCAACATCTATATAAGTCTGTAAACCCGAAGAAGCTATATTAGCTATTGTAGGTAATAAACCTTGATAATTTTTCTGTGCTTCCATATATCCTCTATTACCTATATCCATAGCTTGATTTCTACGACTATCTCTTTGTCCAATTATTCCTGCAACATCTCTACTATATTGGACTTCTGCTGATTCTAAAGACTGGCTAAGACTTTCTCTCATTCCTGCTACTTGTCTATCTACGTCTATTTGTATAAGTTGCATTAATCTACCTGACCGACCTTCTGTTGCTGCTACTGCCCCTTTAGCTTTTAATCCTTCAACAGTCTTTGCTAATTTCTTTTGTGCAGCATCAGCCCTTCGTTCTTGTAACTGTGCATTTAGTGCTTCTTGCTGTGCAGTCATAGCAGCATCAGCAGATAAAGCAGTTCTTTCTGCTGCTTGATATGCGTATGATGCTTGTTGTCTAGCTACTCTATTTTTAGAAGCAGCACCTAAAATTTGTGTACCTGCACTAAGAG
>CEWK01132341.1_pt1 | contig 12529 bp, 8 predicted proteins | sample 531431 | NCBI WGS metagenome assembly CEWK01 (sample SAMEA2623059, study PRJEB7988) | marine metagenome | isolation source: saline water (ENVO:00002010), including
ACAGGATTCGAACCTGCGACCTAGTGCTCCCAAAGACCCAGCACAAAAAAGGATATATCTAAATAAATAAAGAAATATCTAACTTGTGATTTTAATAAACCTTTCTCGGATTTAAACTTGAACTAATTCGAAGCCATTTAATATTTTGATTAACTCCCTTACAAAAAATAGAATCTACAGTTGCTAAATTCATTACTTAAATTATGTATTTACATTCACAATATATATTTGTTTTGGAATGCTTTAATACAAAGATTCTTTAATTGATTTGATACTCCATATTGATAGATGTTTGTCATCATAGAAACCAAATGCTTCTGTGCATCCCTCATAAATCGATTCAATAGGATCTGGCAAATTAAAAGGATTTATTGTTAAGTTAATACGTCTCCATTTACCGGTAGCTATTTTTCTATTATGTTTATGTTTTAAAAAATTAGTTGTCATTAAATATCCAGAATCACTCTCACATATATTTTTCAATGCCTTAAAAATATCTTCTTCTGAAAAATGTACCAAACAATCCCTACAAATAATCAAATCAGATTTTGGGAGCTTATCTTGTAAAAGATTAAGATTTAAAAATTTTTTATTTTTAGTTGAATATTTTTGATTGTTTATGTCTGTAATCTCAGAAACTATGTCTGCCCCAATATATTTTATTTGAGACATGTCCACTTTCCTCATCCAATTAAAATCGCCACACGGTATGTCCAAAATCGACGTAATTTTATACTCATTGATTATTTTAGGAATAGCAAAAATTATTAATTCAGTTTGAGAGTATTCAGAGCCAAAACCTGAAACAGATAAGTCACTTCCCCATTTATTTTTTTTATAAATTTCTTTGAATATATTTTCAGTTGAATCAGATAAGAGAGAAGGATTTAACTTATATTCAATTTCTTGCATGATTTGATTTTTTATTCCTACTAAAACATTTTTTACTGAAATTCTATAAATATTTTTAGTTTTCTCTATATATTTTTTTGTCATTTTTTTCAATAAAAATTTGTTTTTCGTTAAATGTTTAAAATAGTATCATTATCTTTATTAATAATACATTTATTTTAAGAACAAATTTTGAGAAGATTGGAAGCAAATATTTTCAAACTATTACTTTTGGGTGCATTTTGGGTGCAACCTTTTTTAGGTGTAATTTATTATTAGCTGAGACTTACTGCTATAACTGATCGGGGTTACAGGATTCGATTCTGAGTACTAAGTAGCGGGTTTTAATCCTTTATTTCTTGCTGGATTCTCAAGAGTTGACAATAGACCTGATGAATAAATTGTTTTTAAGTTTTATTCAACTATTTACCAATCTATATTTTTTCTTATGTTTCTAAAATCTATAGAAATAAATAAAAAGGATATATATTTAGAATAGTAATAACTTTAGCAACTCCTTACTGGAAAAAATGCGGACTTTACTTTAGTTTGGATTCCTTTAAAAGGTAAAACCCTTATTATTACTTACTAAATTTTATATTTGAGCAGACTTTAAAATCACGTCTAGTGCTCTTTACTCACATGAAAGAAAAAAACAACCATCCCGTACAAGCTAAAAGGAAAAAAGTAGCTGACTATCGTTCATTTTTAATGAATCAACATATTGTATTTGGAACTTTTATGGCGATAATACACCTTTTTGCATTATTTGCTTTACAGCCAAAGTTCTGGAATTTTGCATCTCTTATTACATTTTTAATTTTATATTGGCTTACTTTATGCTTAGGAATTACTCTTGGATATCATAGATTGTTGGCTCATAAATCATTTGAAGTACCAATTTGGCTTGAAAGATTTTTTGCAACTTGTGGCTTATTAGCTATTCAAGGTGGGCCTATAGATTGGTGTGGTGTTCATAGAATGCACCATTCTTTTTCTGATTTAGATGGCGATCCGCACAATAGCAAATTAGGATTTTGGTATTGTCATTTTGCATGGATTTTAGATACCCCCGCAGCAAAAAAAAGGCATCATATCATCCCAAATTATTCTGCAGATTTAGTTAAAAATCCTTATTACAGATTTATAAATAAAAAAGGTTTATTATTTCAAATACCTATTGGATTATCTCTATTTCTTATTGGGAAAAGTTTAAATGTTGACCCTTGGTCATTAATTTTATGGGGTATTCCACTAAGGATAGTAGCTGGTTTTCATGCGACTTGGCTTGTGAATTCTGCAGCTCATATTTGGGGTTCTGTTGAGTTTAATAGTAAAGATTTTTCAAAAAATAATAAATGGGTAGCATTACTTACCTTTGGAGAAGGTTGGCACAATAATCATCATGCATTTCCAAGTTCTTCTAAACATGGCCTACTAAAAAATCAAATAGATTTGACCTGGCAACATATAAGATTTTTAGCCAATATTGGATTGGCAAAAAAAATCAAATTACCTAACAAAATTATTTATAACAACTAAATTATTAAACCTATTTATTTAAATAATAATTCTTCTTCAGGTTCATTAAATTAAAGTAATTTAATTTAAATTGCGCAAAATTTTTCTTAAAAAAAAATCTGTTATTTATCTTTAGTGATAACTGTTATGACTCCCTCATAAATATTATTCGATTAACAGTTAACGCTATCTTAAATATAGGTAAGTTATAATTTTGACCAAAGAGGATATCGCAAGAAAAAAAATTCTTCCAACTGACTCAAACGAATTTGACTCTTCAGTTGATGTAATTGGAAGGCCAGGCTTTATATGGCTTGCAGCTCTATCTGGGGTAAGTGTTTTATCTTTGATCTGGGCTATTTTTGGTTCTATTAAAATAGAAGAATCTAGTCCATCTTTATTTATTTATAAAAATACAGTAAGTTTTGTAAGAAGTGAAGCTCAACGCGCTATTTTAAAAAAATATCACGTAAATATTGGGCAATATGTAAAAAAGGGGGATAATCTAGCATCACTTGAGGTTCAAGATAGAATTGATCAATTAAAATCCGCAGAAGATAATCTCAATTTCAATAAGGAAACTATTCAAACAAATATTCAAACAAATAATGAACTTCTTAAAGTTATTTCTGAGAGAATCCAGTCAGCTAAAGAACTTCTTGATAAAAAGTTCATCACAGCAGATGTTTATAATGGAATATTAGAGAAAAAATTAACATTAGAAAATCAAGTTAAAAGGGCTAAGACTTCCCTCTCTCAGGCACAAAATGAATTTAACAATGCAAAAAGAATATTAGATAAAGAATCTAAAATTGTTTCACCATTTTCGGGGGAAATAATTTCATTAACTTCTTCAGTAGGTCAATCCGTTTTTGCTGGAGGTGAATTAGTTCAGATAGCTAAAGGTAAAAAGGGGCAGCAGCAGAAACTCAGGCATATAGCATTTATTCCAGTAACTAAAGGCAAAAAAGTAAAAGTTGGTCAGCCTGTTGTTGTAACACCTTCCAATACGACAAGATCTGAATACGGTGGGATTAAAGGCGAAATTATTTATGTCTCACCCTTTGCAGTTAGTCCTACAAGAATAATGGCTGTAGTTGATAATGAATCAATAGCTCAAACTTTGGCAAGCGGACCAGTTTTAGAATTAGAAATTAGATTAAATAAGGATTCAAATACAAAAACTGGTTTTGAATGGACTTCAGGTAACGGGCCAAATATCGAAATAAGTTCCGGCCTTTTATCAACAACTTATATTGTTACAAGGATTAAAAGGCCAATTTCCTATGCATTGCCATTTATAAAAGATACTTTCTTAGGAAAACCTATCGATGAAATAAAAATGAGGACATCTAATGACTAGAGCAAAAGTCCCGCAAGTTTTTCAATTAGAGGCAGCTGAATGTGGAGCAGCATGTTTAAACATGATTCTTGGCTATTTTCAAAGATGGGAATCTTTGGTGGCCATAAATACAGCTTTAGGAGTATCTCGTGATGGTGCGAAAGCCTCCAGAATTGTTTCAGGTGCAGAACAATATGGACTTTCCGCAAAGATAACTAAGATAGATAATCTCAGTCAATTTTATGGATTAAAATTCCCTGGAATTGCTTATTGTAACGAGAAACATTATGTAGTAGTTGAGGGATATGATAAAAAAAAAGTTTTTGTAAAAGATCCAGCATTAGGACCAAAAGTTTACAGTCATGAAGATTTTTTTAAATCACTATCAGAAATATATATAAGTTTTGAAAAAACAATTGACTTTAAAGAAGGAGGAGAAAAACCTAGTCCACTAAAAAAAGTTATCAAGAGACTAAAAGGTAATGAAAAGGTTATGTTTGCCACTGGTTTTCTAGGTCTTGTGGGGGTTATACCCTCAGTTTTTATAGCAGTAACATCAGGAGAATTTATTGATCAAGTTTTTTCTTATCAAAGAATTAATTGGATTAATCCAATGATTCTTTTAATAGTTTTCATGGCGTTGATGAAATATTTAATTACTCTATTGAGACAGAATTTTGCTCGAAATCTACAAAAAAAATTAGAAATAATTAATAGTTTTGATTTTCTCCAAAGAATTTTAAGTTTGCCAATCAATTTTTATAGACAAAGAGCTGTTGGAGATACAGTAAATAGAATAGATGAGTCAGATGAAATTGCAGAAGTAATAACCCAGCAACTTGGAGAAGTTTTATCAGATATATTTTCTTTATTAATTTTTGGAGCTGTAATGATTTCTATAAATCCTGTTCTGTTTTTTCTGTTTTTATTTGTAATTTATTTAAATTTCTTTTATTTAGGATCAATAACTGCAAATTTTCAGGAGTTAGAGGGAGCTATGGCTAAAGCTGATGGAGCAGTTCAATCTGAATCTTTTAGTGGAATAACAGGACTTATTTCATTAAAATCTAGTAACTCTGAAAATGGTTGGTTTACAAGATGGTCTGGATTTTTTACTAAATACATTAATGATTCTCAGAAACTTTCAGTTTTTGATAACAAAATTATCCTCTCTATTGAGCTATTTGATACTTTTCAAAAAGTATTAGTAATAATGTTTGGTATTTACAGCATAATCAATGGTTGGATGACTCTTGGGGAATGGGTATCATTTACTTTTTTAAGAGATCAATTTATAACTTCTCAAAACGGTTTAATAATGTTTCTTACTGATTTGCCAAGACTTAATACACTTATTAATAGAGCTGATGATGTACTGGAATATCCTATAAATGAAAATGAAAAGTTCCTTAGTAATGCAGAATTAAAGGATTTAAACTTGAGTGGTAATTTTGAATTTAAAAATATTGATTTTGGTTTTTCAGCTTATGATCCTCCTTTATTTAAAGATTTGTCTTTTAAAGTTAAATCAGGAGAATATATAGGTTTAGTAGGTAAACCGGGTTCAGGTACCTCAACTCTTTTATATATTATTTCTGGAATTTATAACCCATGGAAAGGAGAATTATTGTTTGATGGTATAAATACAAATCAAATTTCAAAAGCCTGTAAATCCCAACAGATTTCATTTGCTTTACAACAATCAACAATATTTAAAGATACTATTAAAAATAATTTAATTGGTCCTTATGGTAATAAATCTTCTGGTAAAATTTACGAAAAATGCAAAGTAGCTTTATCCGATAATTTTATTTTTAATACTCCTCAAGGATTAGAAAAAGTTGTAGATGCTAATGGGGATAACTTATCAGGCGGCGAGAAACAACTTTTGGATATTACAAGATGTTTAATAAACAACCCTAAAATTTTACTTTTAGATCAAGCAACTACTTCTTTAGATTTAGTTCTTCAAGAAAAACTTATTAATAATTTGATTGCTTTGGATATTACTATTATTCATGTCACCAGAAGTAATTCACTTCTTTTAAAAACTGACAAAGTCTTATTTATAAATCAAGAATCAAATATTGAAGAAAATCAACATGGAAATTTATTTAAAGAAAATACTTTTTACAGAGAAAATTTAAACTTATGAATATGAAAAATACACTTTCAGAATTAAATGGAAACAATACGATGTCGTCCAATCAAAAGCTATTTCTTGAAAGCAATGAGTACAAAGTTTTGCGAATATCATCTTCAAATATTCAATTTTTAGGAAAATATCCAAATAACGAAGAGGGGAGAACTTTTTTATTATCAAATTGCTCTGGAACAATGGATTTTATAGTGAGCAATCATCCACTTGATATAGGACTTTACATACATAGTATTTCAGATGATACTGAATATCAGTTTATACCTTTTGATAAGCTTAACCCCCAAGAAATAAATACTATTGAAAAGACTTATTCTGCTCTGACTAGAAATATAATCAATAAATTAATTACTGGAAATATTAATTTTTCAATTCAAGAAAGCTCTAATTATGAGACTGAAAATATCATGGTATTTGAATTAGTTCAAAACGAATTACTTGACTATAAAGAAACCATATATGGATTTGAGGATGTAAAAACGATATTAAAAGATAATAATCTTATTCTAAAATCTAGAAAAGTAAAAAAATTAAAAGAAAATATCCTTTTTGAAATGCAAAATCAAGTTGCAAATCTTGCGGATATTTATATTAAACAAATTTTAAAAAATGATCAAAAAGATCTTAAGCAATATAAATCAGCTGAAACTCAAAATTATCAAGAAGCAATAGACAATTTACATGAACTTTTTGAAAAAAGTAAATTTATACATGATGGTGCGCTTAAAAAAAATAACAAAGAGCTCATTAAAGACTTTTGTAGAATAAGTAATATTGATACTTTAAATATTGATTATTTAGATATAAATCCTGATTTGAATATTGAAGAGGTTATATCAGAGATTGGAGATTTAATAGGTTTTAGGCATAGACGCATTTCACTAAAGCAAAATTGGTATAAGCAGAGTCATGGAAATCTAATCTGCATAAGTAATTCAGGTCATTTAGTGATAGCTCAGGAAATTAAGCCCTCAATTTATAAATTGGTGGATAATTCAGAAAACCTTACATTCGATGATATCCAAGCAGCATATGCAATTTTTAAAGCGTTTCCGGAAAAGTTGAATTTAAATTCTCTTTTGAATTTTGCAATGGAAGGAAGAAAGGGTGACTTATATTTTTTAATTTTTACTGCAGTTAGCGCAGTATTACTTGGCTTCATCCCTCCAATGGTTTTAGGAAAACTTTTAAATGATGTCGTTCCTTCTTCTGACTTGTCTTATGCGTTCGAATTTGCAGGTCTTTTAGTAGTTGTATCTCTGGGGATTGCAATTTTTAACTTAACCAAATCTATTTCAAAAACCAGATTAGAAACACTATTAAATAACAATGTTCAAAGCGCTGTTTGGGATAGAGTTCTTAAAATTAAACCTAAATTCTTTTCTAAATATTCTCCGGGAGAGTTAGTAGATAGGATTAATAATATTTCAGAAATAAGGGAACTTCTAGCAGGAACAGCAACGGACACTTTATTAAATGGGATTTTTGGATTTTTACATCTTATTCTGATGTATTCTTATAGTCCAAAGTTGACATTCCCTGCAATATTCGTCGTTCTGATTATTGTTATAGTAACTATTGGCCATAGATTCTATTTGAGGAAATTTCAGAAACAATTAATTGTTGAGGAAGCAAAGTTAAAGGGCTTTTCTGGAGAAATTGTAGAGGGGATAATGAAGGTCAAAACTTCTGGCTTTCAAAATGCTTTATTTAGAAAATATGTTGATAAATATAAAAACAGAACAGAATTAAGTCATGCTTGTGAAACGGTAAAAGATAGTAATCAAGCTTTGAATGTTGTTTTTAACCCTTTATCAACAGTAATAATTTATTGGGTACTTGTGGGAGCAATTTTTGATCCTCAACAAAGCAGTACATTAACTCTTGGAGCATATTTTTCTTTTAATGCATCATTTGCTATTTTATTGACCTCTGTTACAGAATTAGCAGAGCAATTTACTGAAACCTTTGGAGAAGTTGAAGCTCTCTATTCGCATACTAAAGATATTTTCGAAGCACCGCTCGAAAATATTGATGGAGAATTTATCAATGTGAAAAAAGGTTCTATAGAATTCAAAAAAGTCTTTTTTCAATACGATAATAGTAAAACAAATGTTTTCACAAATATAAATTTTGAGCTTAAACCAGGAACATCTCTATCAATAGTTGGACCAACTAGTTCGGGTAAAACAACAATAGCAAGATTGCTTTTAGGTTTTGAGAACCCTAGTTCAGGATCTATCATAATCTCAGATTACGACATAAAAAAAGTTAATATTAAATCTCTTCGTTCTTCTATGGCTGCCGTAATGCAGGGTTCAAAGCCATCTGCTGGCAGTATTTATGATTTCATAAGTTCAGGAATTCAAGTAAACCAGAAATTATTTAATGAAGTTATCAATGCCGTTAATTTAGAAAAAATAATTTCTGATTTGCCTATGGGATGGCATACTTTAATTTCCGAAAATGGTAGTAACTTTTCTATTGCAGAACAATCTAAGTTTCTGATTGCGAGAACACTTCTAACTGAACCTAAGATATTAATACTAGACGATTTCCTCAATAAATTAGAAAGAAAAGAATCTCAATTTTTGCTCGAATATTTAAAAGGTAAATCAATCACACTAATTACTATTTCACAAGATGTTAACTTAGCTAAGATTACAGAAAAAATATTGGTCCTAGAAGAGGGTAATAGTCATTTTGGAAACTATTATGATTTATTGGGAAATTCAAAGTTTTTAACTAATTTGGAAAAGTTTAATTTATTTTGATGAATCTAAAATTCAATAAACTTTTATTAATAACTGGTTTATTTTTTTCTATCATTGATTTTGATTTGATTAACGCTGCGACTAAGGATTCACTGAAGAGCAAAGTACAAATTCATAAAAAAATAGATTCGGATAATACTAGAAAATGTGAAGTTTTTAATGAAATTAATTTAACTAGTCTTCAAGATATTGCCATTAATAAAAACAAAGATCTTGAAAATACAAAATTAAATATTGAGGCTGCAGAACATACGAAGAACTTTTACAAAAAATATCTATGGCCTACTTTATCAATCACTGCAACTATAGATAAAGCTATTGATGAGTGGACTGACACTAATACAGAAATTAAAGGCACTGGATTAAAGGTAAATACTTACTCGCTTTCTTCAACAAATACAAACACTTTACAAGCTGATATTATCTGGAATATTTTAAACCCTTCCATTTATTCAAATATTAAATCAGCAAATTTTGATTTGAAGAATACTCAATATTTATCACAAAGTGCTTTTAATGAATTATTAAAAAACTTAAGGCTCGCTGCCATATCTGTTAATGAACAATCCCAAAATATTGAATCCACTAAAGAATCCATTTCAAGAGCAAAAAAGTTATTAGAGATTGCTGAATCTTTATTTGATGCTGGTTTCATAAGTCGACAAGATTTATTAAGACAACAAAACCATCTCTTACAATATGAAAATTTACTAAAAGATAATAAAATTTACTTTAATTTAACTTTAAATAATCTGAATTTATTACTTAATAATGAATACAGCGGATGTCCTTATAAAGCATTGGATAGTATTCAATATATTTCTTCTAAATCTAAGAAAATCAGTTCAAATAATTCAGATTTAATTTTATTAGCTTTTAGAAATAGATCCGATATAAAAAGTCTTGAAGCACAAATAAAATCAAAAGAAGCATCTATAGAATATTACAAAAGAGCAAGTTTACCATTGACATCCTTATATATTTCTTCAACTTTATATAACTATAATTACGATGAAAATGCATACTATTCTAACGAAAGAAAAATTGATACATATTATGATGATTATTCCTTTGGTATATCAACTACATCCAAGTTTTCTGGAGGACAAAATAAATCAATGATAAAGAATCTAAAGGTGCAGATTGAAGCTTTGAATAATAATTACAAAAATTTAAAAGATACCATTGTTTACGAAATAAATAATCTCTTATATGAGAGAGATACACTTAAAGAGCAGTTTGATATCTCAAAGGAGCAATATTCCAAAGCAAGAGAGACCTACAATGCGATTGAACAAACTTTTGCTCAAGGTTATTCAACAATGACTGAACTACTTGATGCTCAAAGAATGCTATCTTCTTCCCAAAAATCATTAATAAGAAATGAGAGTGAAAGAGCTAAGAATTTAGTAAAGTTATTTAGAGAAATTTCTTTTGGTGAGCTATAGATTTTTACCTATTTAATTCTGAAACTATATTTGATGATTTGAAAATATTATGAATATTATGTAAGTAGTAGTTCCCAAGAAAAAGTTATTTAGTTATTTTGAAATAAATAGAGAAATTTAAATTTGATTTTTATTTCAGACTTAATTAATCAAAAAGTTTTAATATTATTCCCATTAGTAATATTAATGATTATTGGATGTTATGGCTTATTAAATTCTAAAACAATTTTTAATTCCCTTTTTGCTTTAGATTTAATTGATACTGCGACTATAAGTATTTTTGTTTTTATTGCTGCTTTTGGTGGTTCCCAAACACCAATTATTGGTCATAACAAATATTCAGAATTTTCAGATCCATACCCACAAGCAATTATATTGACTGCAATTGTTATTGGATTTGCGACTCAAGCATTATTATCTGCTGTAGCTTTGAGACTCAGTCGAAAATATCCTCTCTTAAGACTAAAAGATTTAGAAATAAAAGATTAGTACATGATTCTGAATCAAATAACATTTACTTCTTTAATTTTTATGCCAATAGTTTCTGGATTTTTAGGATGTGTATTTCCAAAGATATTTTATAAAATAGGTTTTTTTACAATATTATTAATCTCATTAGGAGCTTTAATTGGTATAAATCAAGATTATTCTTATGCCTTTCAATTGATTGGATCTGATGGCATTCTTTTATCAATAGATGCCAATAGCCTTCCTTTAATATTTGGATCAGGCGTAGTTCTTTTAATGACATTCCTTTTGAGGAAGAAATTCTTTAGTCATTATTTTTTTCAAATATGTTTTGTATTGTTTAGTGCATTATCAATTAGCTTTCTTTCTAAAGATTTGATTTCACTTTATATAGCACTCGAATTAACAGGTTTTTCAGCTTTTCTTTTGGTGGCAGATAAAAACGATCCTAAATCCTTATTTAATTCATTTCAGTATCTGGTGGGTGGTGGGTTGGCAATGCTTATTTACCTTATTGGAGTAATACAAGCTTTTACATATACAGGGTCTTTTTTATTAGATGATTTAATAAATGCACCATCAACATCATTATGTTTGATAGCTGCAGGACTTTTAACTAAAGCTGGAATTTTCCTCTGTGGTGTTTGGGTTCCTAATGTTTATAGTAATGCTAACAGCCAATCTTCTGCTGTTCTTTCTGGATGTGTTACTTGTGCCGCAATTGCTCCTTTATCAAGATTAAGCTCGATTCTTGAGCCAATTAATAGTTCATTAATCATAATTGGAGTTTTGAGTGCCATTTTTGGAGCGTTAATAGCATTATTAGAAACTGATGATGGAAGAACGCTAGGTTGGAGTTCTGTTTCGCAACTTGGTATTGCAATTCTCTCCCCAACATATGGTTGCTTATACGCAATGCAACATGGTATTTGCAAATCGATTCTTTTTTTAACTTTAAACAAAAATAGTTTAAAAACTAATTTATATAAAAATTCAATTCCAAAAAATGAAAATGATACTGAAAATATCCAAGAGTTAATTTCAATACTATCTTATATAGTTGCAGGCTTATCAATAGCTGGTTTCCCCTTCTTAACAGGTTTCATTTCTAAAGGACTAATAAAAAGTGACTTACCTAAAGAAGTATTATTAATTTTCAATAGTAGTGCCCTTTTGACGTCTATTGTTTATGTAAAATTAATTTTTTCGAGAATAAAAGATTTAGACTATATGAGGTTAACCAAAAACTCTTTTAATTTTAAATCAAAGAATTTACCAAAATATTTAAGTACTCAAACTATAGTTTTAACTTTTTCATGTATTTTTATGATCTTTTCCTCTTTTTCCAATGAAAAATTTTTAACTTATTCCAAAATTCAAACATCTATTGTAACTACCCTTTTAGCAATTATTTTCTATATCTCTTTTATTGGTTTAGTCCCAAATAAAAATTCTATAATTGTGAGAAAAACTATGGATATTATAGGAGCACCATTTCTAATTGCAGCACTACTTTTGTTAAATCTCACTTACCTTAAAATTCAATGAAGATAATTATTTTTTTTAGATATCTTTCCCATATATTATTCAGATTATTAATTTGGTGTTTAATAACTTCAAATTTTCAAATTAATAATTTAATTATTGGAATCATTTTATCGGTCTTAATTCCAAGAGGTAAAATGCCAAATTTGAATTTTAATTTTATGTTTAAAGAGTTATTGAAAACATTAATATCTTTGCCAAAAGCTGTACAAGAATCATTTTATTTAATTTTTCTGAAGAATAAAAAAGAATTATTTATTAAACAAAAATCAGTAGTTTCAAAAAAAGAAAATCAATTTATTAATTTCTTAGATTTATTTAGGATAACTTTAACTCCATTAACACTTGTTACTAAGAGAGATGGAGAAGGCTATTGGAAAGT
>CEWK01006155.1_pt1 | contig 12496 bp, 18 predicted proteins | sample 531431 | NCBI WGS metagenome assembly CEWK01 (sample SAMEA2623059, study PRJEB7988) | marine metagenome | isolation source: saline water (ENVO:00002010), including
ATTCATCTATATCAAAACTTCTTATTTTATCTAAATGTATTTTTTTAGATTCAAAAAGCATCGTGGCTAATGTTCCATACCAGCCGGCACATAAAAATACAGTACCTAAATGCATACCAATATTTTCAACTTCTGATACTAGCCATTTTTTGCTATGTAATTGTCCTCTAGCAAATGCATCTTTTATAGCACTTTCAGGAAATGTTCTTAAAGTTTTTACTAGTGTGTCTAACGTTTCACTTTTGATAAACAAAGATAAAGTTTTTCTTAAAACTTCAATATCGTCACCTTTGTTTATAACTGAGTTACGAATTAAATCTATGTTTTCACTATCATCTATTGCTTGTATTACTCTAAAAATAGCATGTATATTTTTTTCTAAAACTGCTTTACGAAGTTCGTTGAATACTTTTCTTGATTTTGTATTCGTACCTATCAATCTAAAAACACTAGAAAGATCTTCATCAATAACTGCTCTTCTAAGATCTTTTAGTTCATCTACATTGTCATATAATAATTCAAATCTGTCCAATAGTTCGTGCGTTTCTAGACGAGATTTGGATTTTATTGAACTGTTGTTCGAGCCATCCAAAGTCATTTATCTTGCTTAATGCCTCCATGTTGTTTTTATTTGCTTCACCGTATTCTCTACCAGCAATTGCTCCAGCTATTGCATATTCTCCAAAGCCTCTATCACTGCCAACACTACACCATATATTTAGGCGTTGTTCTGTTTCAGCATCTTTTTGTTTATCAATAACTTTACTTGCTAATTTTGTGCATTCTCTAAATGCAGATTTAAAAGTATTAAATGGATCTGTATTAAATGCTGTAATATTACTTATCGTTGGCATGGCTTTAAAAGCACCTTTTTTTCCTTCTTTATTTGCAACTGATGTTGTAAAATCAATACGCCAATCTTCAGCATCACGCAATGCTTGAGTTGGAAATAATTTAACTCCGCCATATCCATACACTAGATCATTTATGGGATTTTTACATCTCCAAACATGAACACAATGCTCATCCCATTTGTTAGGCTTAAATGTAAAATCGAAACTTTCTTCAAGTTCAGCGTCTGCGTCAACTACATAAAAACTTTTTGTATAAGCCAATTCTGCACAACGTTTGTGTGCTTCAAATATTCCTTTTACTCCTTGTACTCTTCGAGCATAAGGAAACTTACTTTTCAGTGACTCCCATGTTTTATCAGCATAGGGTTCTTTATAACTCAAATGAAATATATCTAATGCCATGTGTTTATTATACTTGTTTTAGTCAAAATAATCAAGAGGAAATGAATAAAAGCCTAATGTTTCAATATCTGGATATCTTAATTTTAAAACAACATACTGTTCGTCAGTTACAGCAACAATGTCATCTGCATGATTAGGAATATATGTCCTTACAATTGTTTTATCTTGAGAAAACTTTTCGTGCTTATGTTGGTCTTCATATCCAACTAATCTGTACACTACCTGCTTTCAACAATTTTATCTATTAGGCCAAATTCTAATGCTTGATCTGGATTCATGTAATTATCACGTTCCATTGCGTCTTCAACTGTTTTAAGATCTTTACCACAATGTTTTACATACAAATCATTCAATCTTTTCTTTGTATCTAAAATATCTTTTGCATGAATTTCAATATCAGTTGCTTGTCCTTGAAAACCTGCTGACGGTTGGTGTATCATGATTTTTGAATTTGGTAATGATATTCGTTTACCGGCTGTACCTGCCATTAGCAACAACGATCCTGCACTTGCTGATAAACCAATACTTACTGTTGAAATATCTGGCTTAACATATTGCATAGTGTCATACATTGCCAAACCTGCTGTTACCGATCCGCCTGGCGAATTAATATACATGTAAATATCTTTGTCTTTAGATTCAGATTCTAAAAACAATAACTGGGCACACACTAAACTTGACGTTGCGTCAGTAATTGGACCAGTTATAAAAATAATTCTTTCTTTTAATAAACGTGAAAAAATATCATAACTTCTTTCACCTCTTGACGATTGTTCAACAACCATTGGTACTAGATTCATATTCATCTCCTTAGACATTAAATTCAACTCCTTGTGCCAATGGCAAGTCTGTTGAGTAGTTTACAGTTACCGTGCTTCTACGCATGTATTGTTTCCATGCATCTGAACCACTTTCTCTTCCACCGCCTGTGTGTTTTTCACCACCAAAGGCGCCGCCAATTTCAGCCCCACTAGGACCAATATTAACATTTACAATACCACAATCAGAACCATTTGCTCCAATAAACAATTCAGCTTCTTGTAAATCTTTTGTAAAGATACAACTGCTTAAACCTTGTGGAACATTATTATTAATTGCTATTGCTTCTGCTAGTTCATCATAAGGCATGATGTAAAGCAAAGGTGCAAATGTTTCTGTTTTTGTAATTTCTTCTGCTTTAGATAATTCAACTATTGCTGGTGTTACATATACTCCATCACGTTCTAATCTTGTTCCACCTGTTACTGTTCCAATTCCTTGTTGTTCACACTGTGACATAGTGTCTTTCATATTTTCATATGCCTGTTCACTTACAAGTGGACCTACTAAAACATTTGGATCTAAAGGATCACCAACTGTAATTTTAGCATAATATTTTTTAAGCATTCTTACTAATTGTTCATGTAATGAACTATGCACAATAACTCTACGTAATGTTGTGCATCTTTGTCCTGCTGTACCTACAGCACTAAACAATATGGCTCTGATTGCTAACTTCATATCTGCATTTGGAGTAACTATCATTGCATTATTACCACCAAGTTCCATTAACACTCGACCAAATCTTTCTGTAACTCTTTTTCCTAATGCTTGGCCCATTGCAGTTGAACCTGTTAAACTTACAAGATTAATATGTTTATCATCTGCTAACCATTCTGCATGTTCATTGGCACCTACTACAACTTCTAATATATTTTGTGCCTGTGGTATACCAGAACGTTCTACTGCCTTTTTAAATATTGCCTCACAAGCATAAGATACTAAAGGTGTTTTAGGAGATGGTTTCCAAATTGTTGTATTACCACAAACTGTTGCTATAGCAAAGTTCCAACTCCATACTGCCACAGGAAAATTAAATGCTGAAACAACACCAACTACTCCTAATGGATTCCACATTTCTTGCATACGGTGTCCAGGTCTTTCACTAGGCATTGTTAATCCATATAACTGCCTTGATAACCCAACTGCAAAATCACAGATGTCAATCATTTCTTGAACTTCACCTAATCCTTCTTGATAAATTTTACCATTTTCAATAGTAACTAATTTTCCAAGATGTTCTTTATAATTACGAAGTTCTTCTCCAAACAATCTAATTACTTCACCACGTTGTGGTGCAGGTATTGTTCGCCAATCTATTTGTGCTTGTTTAACATTAAGTACTTTTGCTTCGTACTCTTGTCTAGTATTAAATTTTACTGTAGCAATCTCAGTGGCATCAATTGGGGATACCACTGATTCACCATTTGGTACTGTGTATAAGTTTTTATCTACACCTATATCTTCTAATATATTTTTTACATTCATAAATTAAGTCTTAAAATATTTTTCTAACACTTCTATTTGATCATGATACTTTGCAATAATTTCAAGTTCTTTTTCTACTGCTTCTAAGATGTCTGGATGTTCGCCAACACCTGCTGAATTTGAAAGATACACTTCAACGTTCATTGAATGTTTAGCAATGTGTCCACGTGCATGTTCTTTAATTGCTTCTATCATGTTCTCTCTATTGTATAGTCCTGCCATTGTTTTTCTCCTATGTAATACTCTGCTTACTACACCGGACTTGTAAACCTTTAAAGTGCTTACGCCAATGTCTTATTATACACTATTTATTCAAAAATGCCAAGAGCTAATTTTGCCTCTTCTGACATCATTTCTGGTCCAAAAGGAGGATCAAATGTGGTTTCAATAAAACAGGAATCAACCCCATCTACTGATTCGGCCGCATTTTTTATATCGGCCACAATTTGATCTGCCGCTGGACAAAATGCTGATGTTAGTGTATGTGTTATTGATGCTTTTGGTAATTCTGTTAGATCGATATTATAAATTAATCCAAGATCATAAATGTTGACCGAAATTTCTGGATCAAAACATTTTTTAAGATTGTTAATTATTTCTTCTTTTATATCTAAATTATCTCTGACTTCTTTTCCATCATGATTCCAAGATTTATATTGATTCATGCTAGTCTCCAAACTAACAACAATATTGCAATTAAACTTATTTCAATAAAAGCATAATGTTGTAGCCAACGATAGAATAACTTTTTAAATGTTTTCATTTATTTCATCCAAGGAAAGACTGATCCTAGTTTTCCTTCTTTCTTCCATTGTATGTATTCATGAATAGAATTTGGCATTGGTTGGGGTTTTTCCAGTACACTGTTTAATGGTACAATTATAAAGAAATATGCAAACCAATATCCAGTTCCAATTTGACCAAGTGTGATGTAAATACCTTCAGCCGGCATAGCACCTACCCACATTAATAAAAAGAAATCAAAAACAAAAATTATAAACCATTGTCTATGTAAGGGTCTAAATACACAACTTCTTACTTTGCTCCTATCCAACCAAGGAAGCAATCCTAATACGGCAATGGCACTTACCATTGCAATAACTCCACCAAGTTTATCTGGTATCGCTCTTAGTATTGCGTAGAAAGGTAAAAAATACCATTCAGGTACAATGTGTGCTGGCGTTACTAATGGATCTGCTTTGATGTAATTGTCTGGATGACCAAGTGCATTTGGTAACCAAAATAACATAACTGCAAAAATTGTGGCAAATGCAATCATGCCAACTATGTCTTTAGCAGTTGTATATGGGTAAAAAGAAACTGTGTCTCGAGTATCTTTTGGTTCAATACCTGAAGGATTATTTGATCCTACAATGTGTAATGCAATAACATGAAGTATCACTATACCTAAAATAACAAATGCTAGTAACCAGTGTAGTACATAGAATCTATTGATAGTTGGATCATCGACACCAAATCCACCCCATAACCATTGTACTATACTTTCACCAAAGAAAGGTATGGCTGTAAACAAACTTGTAATAACAGTAGCACCCCATAGACTCATTTGTCCCCATGGCAAAGTGTAACCTAAAAATGCAGTTGCTACCATTAAGAAAAATATTACAATACCAATAAGCCACATAACTTGCCGTGGCTCTTTGTAAGAACCAAAATACATGGCTCTAAATATATGTAGGTAAACTGCTATAAAAAAGAATGACGCAAGATTCATGTGCATGTATCTCATCAACCATCCATAATTTACATCTCTCATAATATGCTCAACTGAGTCAAATGCTTTAACGGCATCTGGTTTGTAATGCATACCTAAAGTTAAACCTGTTATAATTAAAAGTATTAAACATACCATTAATATTCCACCAAAACTCCAGAAGTAATTTAAACTTCTTGGAACTTGGAAATCAAGATATTCATATTTAAACATACGAAAAATAGGTAATCGATTATCAATCCATCCAAGTACTCCTTTAAATGGTGATCCACCTACTTTATTTGTTTTTACTGGTTTATAATTTTTTTCTTCACTCATAATCTTTTCTATTGTTATTGGTTATTTATTAACTACTAATCGAAGTTTTGATTTAGGAACATCTATGTTTCTTTTTTCACAAACTTGATCTATTACACAAATGTCGCACTTTGGTTTTTTACTTTTACATACTTTTTTAGCATGAGTAATCAACTGCATATGAGCGGCATACTTGTACTTATCAGGTGTAGTATCATTTACTATGTGACTAGATTTACCTTCATCTAATGTGTCAGTCCATCCTAATCTCCATAATAATCTAAAAACGTGAGTATCAACTGCTATGTATGGTTCATTAAAAACAAAACGCATCACAATATCAGATGACTTCTTACCAACACCTGGTAACTTCATTAATTCTTTTGGGGTGTTAGGAACACGACCATCGTACTCCTCTAATAGTTTCTTACTAGTTGCAAGAATATTTTTTGATTTAGCATTATATAATCCTGCTGGTTTAATTGCTTCTATGATTTGTTCTTGTGTAAGTTTTATCATGTCTTGTGGAGTCTTTGCTAATGCAAATAATTGATCACAGGCAACGGCTGTTCTTGCATCTTGACTTTGTGCTGATAGCATAACTCCAATTAAACTCATGTATGCTTTCCTGTGAATTTTAGCATCTGGTTTCCTGCTAGAATATTTCGGCCAGTAATTGCTTAATTTTTTATAGATGAAATCAATATCTTGATTTGTTTTCATTATACTGCTTCAACAGTATGTACCTCAGGTATGTAATGTTTTAGCATATTCTCAATACCCATTTTTAAAGTAGCAGTTGAACTTGGACAACCTGAACACGCACCATACATTTCTAAATATACTGTTCCATCCTTGAAATCATGAAAGATTATATCTCCACCATCCATTGCAACAGCAGGTCTTACTCTTTCATCTAATAATTGTTTAACCTTTTTAGTAATTTTGTCAGTTCCTGCATCTGAATTAATTTCATCACACGCAGGTTTTACTGCTTCAATTACAAATGGTCCTTGACTATGATATCTGATAGTTTCTACGATATCTGATTTAATTGATTCCCATTCAACTGTATCTTCTTTACCTATGGTAATAAAATCAGATCCAAAAAATACATCTTGGATTCCATTTATCTTAAACAATGCGTATGCCACAGGAGCATCTGCTTCTGGATTGTTTTGAGGATCTTTTTTGTAAAACAATGGTGTTTTATTTCCTCTAACTTCCACATTAGGCAAGAACTTTAATGCGTTCGGATTTGGTGTTGGTTCTGTTTGTATAATCATTTCACTCATATTTATTACTGTATTATAGTTGTTTTTGTAATTTTGTCAAGCTGTTATTTTAGCTTAGATTCAAATTCTCTTAGACGTTTGTAAACACTGGCCAATTCAATAATTGTTGGCCATGCTTTTAAAAGATACTGCATTGATCCTTCTACACGACCAAATGCTCTAATTATTTGTTGCATGACTCCAAGTGTTACGACACCTGCCACAATAGCTGGTGCTAAAAATACATAGGCACTTAAAACGTTTGCTTGTAAATATGCCATACGTCCTACATTAAAATATAGATAACGTATATAACTTAAAAAATGTATTGATCTAACATCAGCAAACAGCTCGTCAATCGTTTTTGGTCTTACATTTCCATCATCTTCTGCAATAACAAGAATTTTTCTATATGCGGCTTCTTTTTTCTGTAAGTCATATTCAACTCCAACTAGTCTTAATATCCAGCCTAGCCCAATCAAAAACAATGTACCACCAAGTGTCCAAACTAATGCACCAGTAATTAAGCCATATTGCCATTCTCCAAAAAAGAAAATTGGTATACCAATACTTAAACCAAGTAGTATAGGAACAAACTGTACGAGTACCATGACTGACTCGATAAAACTTGTACCTAATCCTTCCATAATCCTTGTAAACTTAATCGTATCTTCTTGGACCCTTTGTGATGCACCTTCAATTTTTCTTGCTTTATCATAAACAGAATGATACCATTCTACCATTGCAGTTCTCCATCTAAAAAGAAAGTGTGCAGTAAAAAAACTAATTGCAACATACAACGCAATGTATATACCTGCTAATGTAATAAAAGATAATAAACTTTGGAAATATTCTTGTAGTGTGATTGCGTTAGGAGTAGCAAGTGCTTTCTGAATCATGTCATAAAATACACCAAACCATTCATTAATTTTTACGTCAATTTTAACTTGTACCCAAAGTGATGATAAAATTACTGCTGAACCGAGCCAAGCCCACAGTAACCACTTTCTGGTTGTAAAAAATCTAAACATTTATTAGGCTTTCTCGATGGTACAATTTAAAGGATGGCCTTGTGCCCTTGCTTGTGCTGTTGTTTCAATTGCTTTTTGTTCTGCAATTTCATGTGCGTATGTTCCTGCTATACCTTTACCTTCTTCATGTATTTTTAGCATAACAGCTTCAGCATCTTGTGGTGATTTTCTAAAAATTGTTTTAAGAATTTCAGTAACAAAATCCATAGGTGTATAATCATCATTTAACAAGTACACATGGTATTGTCCTGGCTCATTTAATGTAGTTTGTGTGCTTGTTGAAGCTTGTACGTTTGCGTTACCTTGTTCTGTCATTTTTTATCCTTGTTGATTTTTTTCTAATACTACTGCATCTGGCATTATGTATGGAATATATTCTTGCCTACGTTCTGTGTCGTTGCCAAGATGTGATTCCATTTTTTCTTCTGCCTCTTCTTTTTTAATCAAACTAATTGGCATTGGCTTACCTTGTCTCATTTTTTCTAGCTTGTCAATTTCTTCATGCATATCTCTTGTATATTGTATAACATAAACGCGAGGTTGTCTACCATTAATTACACCTGATATAATATCTATCCAAGATTTTCCAGTTATATTCCTATTGTTGTCGATTAACCAAAGATATATTGCTCCAGAATCTGGTTGTTTTATTTCAGGTTCTTCAACATATGACCCAACCATAATATATTTTTCATTGTCTGGCCAAGCATGATATGGATATCCATACATTGTTTTTAATCCTATCCAAGCACTTAATATTGAAAACAACATTAATGTTGTCAGTGTAGCTTTTAGAAACCATCTTGTGTTAGCTGATGCTATGAAGATCCATAATACTGTGGCACCAATCATCATTAATAACAAAACTAAAAATACGTGACCTTGTATCATTCTATAAACCTCCTGGTACCCATTGCCCTGATGTAGAAGTGTTTTCTACTCTACCAACTATTCCATAGGACAAGGTATTAAAATCTGTGACTGAGCCATCTTCATTTACTGTAAATCTTGTAACTGTTACTTCGTGACCTTTACGATCTAAAAATACTTCTCTTGCAAATACAACATTGTATGGATTTATCTTTTCAATTTGTACTTGAATTGGCATTGGTACATAATTTTTTTCACCATTATTTTCTACTGCTATTTTCTTATTGTAATAATGAACGTTTACTATATACTCTCCTGGTACTATTCCTCTGATAGTAACCATTTCTTCATTTCTAAAAACTTTAATTGGTTTTCCTTTAGGATCATACACTGTATCATTTGACGTACCTAAATCATCTCTATTCAAACTCATTAATCCAACATCTTTTGATTTGAATCCTACGTAATTACCTAGTGGATCTCTCATCCATAAATCAATATCGTCCGGAGAATCAGTTGGCCATGTTATTTTTACAATATATTCTGCAACTATTTCTACGTTTGATTTTTTTGCTATTGGATTGATTAATATAAATGCCATTATGAATAGAAATACAAACCCAACGAGTGTATTAAACAACAAATCAATAAACGCAACTTGTGATCCGTAACTTCGATGACGTGTCGTTGCCATGTTAGTTGCCTTTCTGCTCTGTTACTACTCTCTCAACTAGTTTTTCTGCTTGTAGTGTTCTGTAACGTTCCAAGTCTTGGTCCAATCTAAAATATTGAACTTTCAAAATTGTACTTGTTATCAAACCTGTAAGTGTCGTGTACAATGCTGTTGACATACCTACCGCCATACTTGCCAATGCTTGTTGTACTGACGATACGTTAGCAATATTAATTCCTGTGAATGCTCCTGCTAACATTAAAATAAACCCTGCCACTGTTCCAATTAATCCAAGTGTAAGTAATACATCAGATGCAAACCAACCTGGCTCATGCCTTGTGTCTAAATTTTCTAATTTTTCTATGTCACCGTTTGCAAGTTGACTTAACTTCCAACTTTCATAACCGCAATGTAAAGTCATTGCATAAAAAATAAAAAGAATGAAAAAAGATAATTTTGTTTTGTCTTTTAACCATAAGTCTTCGTGTACATTGAATCCAATTAATACTACAGTGAGTGCTACAATTAATGTAAAGAACCACCACCACTTTAGGAAGATGCTGTGTTTTTTTAATGATAATATTGCCATGTTCTTATTTCCCTAATAATATATAGTTATTTATCGTCTTCAAGAGAAACCCCGGCATTGTTTCGTATTACCGGGGTTCCGCATAATGTATTATGTTAATTAAGGTTACTTAATTTGAATAGTTTTTGGCCTTTTGCTCTCTGGAATAATTCTTTCCATAGATACACGAAGCAAACCATCTTTTAGTTCAGCACCTTTTACTTCTACATCATCTGCAATTGTAAATGACTTTGTAAATTGTCTTTTTGAGATTCCTTTGTGGATAACTCCATCTTTTGACTCTTTACTTTCATCTGATTTTACAGATTTAATAGTAAGTATATTTTCAGCATACTCAACATTGATGTCTTTTTTGCTAAAACCAGCAAGTGCGACTTCAATATCGTAGGTATTGTCACCAGTTCTTACAATATTGTAAGGTGGATAATTTACTGTGGGTGCTGTGAAAACGTCACCATCAAACATACTTTCAAAATGATTGAAAACGTCATCAAACCCAATAGTTACAGGACGTAACTGATTAAAAATAGATAGATTTCTTGTCATGTTAACTCCTCCTTTTAAGCAAGTTGTTTTAATGTAGATCCTATCTAAAGCAATCTACACTAGTATTTATACAGTTTTACTGTATATGTATAATATATGCACTATTTTTAAAAAGTCAAGAGCCTAAGAGGATTTTTTTTCAATTTTTTCAGAAAAAAGTTCAATTTTTTGGCCAGGTCCAGCTTTGCTAGGTAAATCTCCATAAGTTTCTGCATACTTTTTAATTACTTCTATGTAGAATATAGTAGAGTTGTGATGACATTTTTTGTTAATTTCAGACAATCCGTTATTTGTACTATCAATATGTGTTGCCAAAGCACGAGCGGCCTCTTTTTGTAATGTACGCAGATCTAAATTTTCTAAATCAATCATTTTACTACTTTCTTAATTTGTTTAATACACGATCGTTTTCTGATATTCTTGTTTTTACCATATATCCTTTTGCACCATTATATGGATTTTGCATATATGATTCATTCACCCAATAATTTTTTAAAAAAATTACGTCTCCGTCATCTAATTTAACCGGATACCAGGCAAAACACTTTCTCCATCTTGACTCCCATTGAGGTAAATTCATCTTAGAACCACTCCAATTGCCTATGTAGTTGAAATCTATTGTTTGTATAATTCTCGATATCCATAATAACATTTTATTTTTTCTGGCGGGAGTGAAGGGACTCGAACCCTCGGCCTTCCGCGTGACAGGCGGACGCTCTAACCAACTGAGCTACACCCCCATTATAGGTTCTCCCATTCTATTCTTGATATCTTGATAAAATGCTTCAATCAAAATCTCAATGGCTTCTGATTCAGGTATACCTCTGCTTCTAAGATAAAACACTTGCTCTTGATCTAGAGGACCTGTTGTTGCACCATGTGAACATATTGTATCATCATTTTTGATATCTAGTTCTGGTTTTGAGAATGCAAAAGAATCATCATCTAATAATAAATTTTTATTTAACATATGACTTTCACATCCTGTTACACCTTTTGGAATGGTAATTTTTCCCTCAAAAGAACTTTCACAGTCTTTGTTTACAAATCTAAAATCTTGATCACATTTTGACTTCTTACCTTTATGTGTTACTTTTGTAACGACTTTTGGATCTCTTCCTTCATTATGGAACAAGCCATACATTTCACAAGAAGCGTTTTCTTCTAAATCTATATTAATCTTTACATCAACACCAGCACGATCATGAAAAAACAATCTAGCAGATGAATTTGGTTTCAAAGTATAATTCAAAACTGAATCTTTTTCTAAATTTATAGTTTCCGTGTGAGTATTTTTTATTTCCATTATCCTACAGAACCTTCCATACTAACTTCTAACAATTTGTTGGCTTCAACAGCAAACTCCATAGGAAGTTTTTGGAATACTTCTTTACAAAATCCTGATACTAATAAGTTAGTTGCATCTTCTTCACTTAATCCTCTTTGCCTACAATAAAATAATTGATCTTCATCTATCTTAGATGTTGTTGCTTCGTGATTACAAGTACTTTTTCTTGTTTTACTATCTATATAAGGAATAGTTATAGCAGAACATTGATCTCCCATCATTAACGAATCACAAGCAGTAAAGTTTTTAGCACCTGTGGCACGTTTACCAACTTGCACTAAACCTCTATATGTATTAGTAGATTTGCCTGCTGAAATTCCTTTTGATATAATTGTGCTTTTAGTGTTCTTCCCAAGATGTATCATTTTAGTACCTGTGTCAGCTTGTTGATATCCATTAGTTAGTGCTACTGAATAAAATTCTCCAATTGAATTGTCTCCTTTTAGTATACAAGATGGATACTTCCATGTCAATCTACTTCCTGTTTCAAATTGAGTCCAGGTTATGCGAGAATTTTCACCTTTGCATAATCCTCTCTTGGTCACAAAGTTATAGATACCACCTTTGCCT
>CEWK01125002.1_pt1 | contig 12492 bp, 11 predicted proteins | sample 531431 | NCBI WGS metagenome assembly CEWK01 (sample SAMEA2623059, study PRJEB7988) | marine metagenome | isolation source: saline water (ENVO:00002010), including
CTTTCCATCTGGGTCAGTTGGAATTTCTATCAAATATTCATCTGCTATGTATAACAGCATATCTTCTGAATTAGAATTCAATCCTAAACTTTCAAAATTAGAATTCAATATTTCTTTTAATTGACTCAATTTCTTATTAAATAATGTATCGTTTAAAATGTAATATTCTGATTTTTTATCTTTAGACATTTCTTCATATTCTTCTATTCCAAAATCATATTTCATTTTATATTCCAACACATTAATATAACATTCTAAAATCTTATTTACTTTTTTTTCTTTATCTCTTAAATTTTCTGATGGTAAATCAATAGGAAGAATATTATTTAACTCTCCTACCCGTCCATACCTAAATAAGAAAATTTCTTTATCAAAATCAAGAGATATTCTATGTTCTAATGTTTTAAATTTTATTTCTAATTTTAAAATATGGGGTATTTCATCACTACTCATTTATGAAATACTTAATTTCCTTTTATATATCTTTAAATATAATATTGACCATAATTAATTGGTGGTAATCTAGAATCAATTCACCCCTGGAGCCCATGGAGCATTATTTTTTTCAATTGACCATGAACCTAGAAAAATCATATCCATCTCTTTGACATTAGACACATCCCATTGGGATATATTTTGATTGAATGATTGTGCATTACAAAACATACTTTCCATATTAGTCACATTAGACACATTCCATTTAGAAATATCCTGATTAAATAATTGTGCTCCATCAAACAGATGATACATCCCAATTATTTATATTATCATTAAAGTTTCTTTTTTTTCAAATTGGTTTCTATATAAATATTTATCTATAGATGCATATTAAATGAATTTGTTTTTACTTATCATATTTGCCAATTTTTGGTTTATAAATTCATTCAATTTTATTGAATGTAATATGAAAAGGAAAACTAATGAAAAGAGATTTTTAAAATGCTTTTCATACGATCATTGTGTGCATGGAATAGAATTAGGATTACTAACAGTTGGAACTGGACTTATAATGGATAATACTATTAGTAAGGCTTCTGTAGAGAAATTAAAAGAAAACAACATAACTCTTTATAATAGAGGTATGTTAAAGTCTTATAAAAATTTATTATTTTTGGGACCGATTTATTATGGTTTTATTAGTAATACTATGGACCAATCTTATAACATAGATTTAATTAATACATTTGAGATTGTTTTTATTCATTCAATAGGGTATTATTTAGCTCATAGAAACATGCATAGAAATGATTTATTTAAAAAATATCATTATTTTCATCATCAGTTTAATGAAACATTGGTACCTAGTATTGGTAATGCTGTTTCTGAAATGGAATTTACCTTAGCATATATGTTACCATTTGTAGTTGGTTCAATAATTGTAAATCCAAACATTGCTTCATTTGATTTAGGAATAATGATTGTATCAATAATGAACTTGATAATTCATTGTCAAGAATTGGAAAATGTAGAGTGGAATAAATATTTTGTTTCTCCAAGAACACATTTGTATCATCATCAGTCTAAAAATTTAGAATCAACATATTCTGCACCTACTTTTAATTTAGAATATTTAATTAAAGTTATTCGTTCACGTTTTGAATGAAAGTAATCTATTGATTGCTTTGCAATCTCACTATCATTTGATTGCTTTGCAATCATTTCTTGATTTAAATTATAAATAAAAATTGATTTTGTAAAAAACTGTATCATTTAAACATTTGCTTCAAATACTGATTGTCTTGTTCTAATTCTTGGTTGAATATTAACACTTGTAATTTCTTGGAACAATAATTTGCATGCATAAGGCATTGAAACAGCAGATATTCTAGTTGAATTATCACATCCTTCGCAATAATAATAATCCTTATCAAATACTTTTGATGCAAATCTACCACAAACATCACATATGTGTACTTTTGTAATATCAGAAACTTCATTTAATCTTTCTTTTAAGAACTGTCCTACACCATGTGCAATCATAGAATCTTTTTCCATTTCTCCAATTTTTAGACCTCCGTCTCTTGATCTTCCTTCTAATGGTTGTCTTGTGATTGCTTGTTTAGGACCAATACTCCTAGAGTGAACCTTATCTAAAACCATATGCTTTAATCTCATGTAGTAAGTAGGACCAATAAATATTTCACTTTGCATCTTTTTACCTGTAATACCACAATACATAGTCTCTGTTCCGTATGGCTTAAATCCTACACTCTTTAACATATCAGGTAATTTAGAAACATCATAGTTATTAAATGGTGTACCATCAACATATTGTCCTGTTATTGCACCATACTTTGAAGCTAAACATTCTAGTAACTGAGCATGCGTCATTCTTGAAGGTATACCGTGAGGATTCATAATTAGATCTGGTACCATCCCACTTTCGGTAAAAGGCATATCTCTTTCTGGTAGAAGGATACCCAACGTACCTTTTTGGCCATGACGATTTGAAAATTTATCTCCGATGATAGGAACTCTTTCCATTCTCAATCTAACATTATACATTTCATAACCATCATTGTTATAAACTCCTGTATGAACTCTGTCAATAACACCTTCTACATTGCTTTTAAATTGAACTGAGTTATCTTTGTAAACTTTATTATTAGTTCCTGTTGGTTGAATTGGTGATACCTTTCCAATAATTATATCTTGATTATCAATTATAGTTTCTTCTGGAACAAACCCTTTATCATTTAATTTATCGTAATTTCCCTGTTGCATTCCTGTTACTTTGTTAGAATCTGGTTTTGTAAAAATATCATCTTGAGAAGTTGAAGGATTTTTTACAATTTCAGCATGTTCCTTTTTTAATGAATCACATAAGAACAAACCTCTATCAACTGACGCTTTGTTGAAAATTATAGAATCTTCTTGGTTATATCCCATGTAGCTCATAATTGCAATAACTACATTTTCTCCAAAAGGTAAATCCATAGAGTTATTAATTCTCATTCCTTCTGTTGTAACAAGTGGTACTTGTGGATGATATAATATTTGTGAAATATCCATTCTATCCTTATAACTAGTTAAATATACTCCTATCGATTGTTTTGCTTGAGAGAAAAAGATAATATTTTTTAGTCCAAAATTATGATTTGAAAAAGGAATACTACATACTACATAACCAAGCATTAACCATGGGTGAATATCACAATGTGTATAATTAACATACCTATAATCACCATATCTATTTACATCGTTAATATCCTTATGTTTCAAATCTCTATTCTTATTTTCTTCATTTGCAACTAAGTCATAAGGAGTTTGTGCAATCATTAGATAATTAGATGATTCTATATCTTCGTATTCTAGTAGTTTTGGAAATTTATCCATTAAAATGTTCCATGAATTCCCTTTCTTAACTTCAGCAGATTCTTTTGTTGTGTCTATTTGTTTATTTATCTCATCTAAAACTTCTTTAGTCATGTTAACTTTATTATTTTCAACTTGTAAAATAGGCCTTATTAATCTACCACCATCAGAAAAAATACCAATTTCCTTTTTCGTGAAATCTAAATATACTGATGTAAACTTATCTAATATACCCTCTTGTCTATTTTTCTTAAGAAGAGTATATAATTCATAAGGTTCTTTTGTAACAGCAATCCAATTTCCATTCATAAATACTTTTCCATATGATGATATTTCTAATGGACTGATTTCTGTTGGTTTCTCTGATTTTCCGAATTTTTTAATAATTTCTTTTACTATTTCCAATTGACTATCATTTTGCATCGTAATAGTTGATGACATTGACAAACTTTTAATAATTCCAATGTTTTGGCCTTCCGGAGTCTCCGTTGGGCATAAAAACTGTGCCTGAAGGTTATTCACCAGTCTAATTTTAGTAATATTTGATGTTGTATTATCTAAAGATGGTGCCATCACTCTTCTTAGGTATGAGTTTGCCCCAAACCATGATAGTCTTTGAAGAGCTTGTGCTACACCTTTTTTTGTTTTATTCATTCCCCATATACCTGTTGATAAAGCTGTTTTTATTCCTTGTTCAATCGAATTTGGTTTAATTTGGTTAATAACAGATACAGGGTTTTCGTCTGATTGATTTTTCTTTTTAAAGTTTTTACCGATTTCATTTAGTAACTTTTTCCAGTTTTGTCTGAAAAGTTGACCAATTAGTACTCCTGGTGTTTCTATTCTTTTATTTTGTAAAGCATCTCTATCATCTTGTTCTTCACGTTTTAACATTACTTTAAACATTTTGTTAAACATGATACAAATGAATCTAATTTTAAGTTTTATATCTTCACCTAAGTGTGGTAGTAAATCTTTTCTGAATATTTTTTCTAAAAATATCTTTTTTTGTTTAACTGCTAATTCTTCATCTGATTGACTAAATCTTTTATTTCTTCTTAATTTAGTAATTAAATAATCTATTGCTTGATCTTTTGTTCTAATTACATTTCCTTCATCATCAACTGAGTTGTCTATCGATGGTTTAATTAAATTGATCATATTAATATCATCTAAACTATAACAAAAGTTAGAGATAATATCTTGATCAGTTTCTAAACCTAGTGCTCTCATAAGCACAATTATTTTTATATCTGATAATTGAGATGTGCTAATAACGAATGTAGAATCTTTCTTTTCCTTGATGTTTAGTATCTGTAAATTATCTGACCAATCATTTGCTTTTGAGTTAATCTGACAGGTAAAATAGTGTCCTCTTGGAAAACTTGAATCTTTTTTGGTAAATACTAATGGTTTATTATCAACCATTTTTTCAATTGACATAACAACTTTTTCTTTACCATTAACCAAAAAGTATCCTCCAGGATCATATTTACACTCATTGTGTGAATCCTTTTTTATTGTTGTAGAACAATATTTAGATTTTACCATTACAGGAATACTAGCAATTGCGATTGGATCTTCTTCGTTATTTTTTGTTACCACCTTAACTGTATTTTCACCAGTAAGGATATTTGTTTTTTCTACTATTTGTTCAACGTCTGCATAAATATTTGCAAAATAGTTAAGATGGTTTTTTCTCGCTTGGTCTGGAAACATTATCTCGTTTGGATTATTTTCAAAAACAACTGGTTTCAATCTAATATTCTTACATCTAAATCCATGTAAAAATATGTCAGTTTTATCAACATTTTCATAAAAGTAATTATTCTCTTTAATTAGAGTAAATGGAATAATCTCTTCTATAAGCTGATTAAACGACGAAAAAAGATGATTGTACAACACTTGTTCTTGATTAAAATATAACCTTATCAAATTTCTAATATCTTCATATTCGACTAAACTCATTAATATTAAAAGTTAACTATTTTTTTAAATTTAAATCAATTTTTTTTATTAAGTTTATCTTATTTTTAAATCTGTTTAACTATAATTATGAGATTTTTAAGTTTTCCAATATATTTATTATTAATATTATTTTTTGAATCGACAAAGATAATTCATTCATTTTCTTTTTTTGGATTATTTAAAAAACATTTAGTTTTAAATTCAAATAGTAAAGATTTAAATGATTCAAATAATATTCAAAATAATAAGTTTAAAATATTGAATCTTGATAGAATAAAATTAACTTTTGATCTATTGTATGAATCAATACAAGATAAAAAATTAATAACAATAACACCAGGAGGATTACAGGGATTCTATGTTTTAGGTATTTGTACCTACATTAAAGAAAATTATGATCTTTCAAATTATGTATTTTCTGGTGCTTCAGCTGGATCATGGAATAGTTTATTTTTAAGTTACAAATATGATACTAAAAAAATAGTAGATGTAATATTTGATATTGATTATGAAAAAGCTGGATCTATATTTAATGTTGAATTAATGATAAAAAGAAAATTTTTATCCAATTTCTGTAATAATGATTTTGATCTAGAAAAAGTATACGTTGGATCAACTATATTTGAAAATTTTAAATTTAGTAGTAAGGTCTATAATGATTTTGAATCTCTATCTGATGCTATCGATTGCTGCATGGGTAGCTCACACATTCCTTTTGTTTGTGGAAGTTTATATTTTGTTTATAGAGATAAAATTACTATAGATGGAGGATTTTCAATGTATCTAAATGATTCTCCATATTTACCAACTAAAATTCCATCCTTAATAATAAATCCTAATTTATTTAAAAAAAATATTAGTAACAATGAAAGTGTAGATTTATGTGAATTCTATAAAAGTTATTTTGATAGTCTAGATATAAACAAAATAACTAATATTAAGAATATGTATGAAGAAGGTTATCAAAATGCCAAAGATAATAAAGAGGCATTAGATGAAATATTTTCAAAAAAATTATTTTAAATTTTCTAAGAAATTAAACATTTCTACATCATTATTAAATACTTTCTTTTGATTTGATTCAATATGTAATGTTTCTTTTGGAATCGATTCAACTTTATGATGCATAACATTTTTATTTGATGAGTCAAATGCTGGATTCATAAGTTGATGTATATTTTCATCAAGCATTAGTGTTGCAATTTCTTTAGGAGCAAATGTATTAATAAAATTTCTTCCTATAAAATATACAACTATATCTCTACCTTTTACAAATAAATCATTCATTTTGTTAAGTACAATTATTGAATAATTTAGTATTTTATTTTCCTCAGAGTATTTATAAATTCTCATTTTATAATTATCAGTAACTTCTACAAAATCATTAATTATATTAGGGTTTTCATTAATAAAACTTTGTAAAGATATACAAAAAATTAAAAAGTAAAATACCAATTGATACCAATTGAAGAATTTTAAAATATAGGTAAAAATTATAAAAATGAATAAATTAATAATTTCCATTAATAAATTTAATCGATTTTTAACTTTAAATATATACCCATTCATTTTTTCGTATTTATTTAATTAAAAGTTTTTAAGAGAAAAATTATATAAATTACATATAGTATGAATTTTTTTTTGTACTCAATATTAGCTCAAATGGTTATGAAGATTTCACATAGAGGGTATATTGGTAACAAATGTGTCATGGAAAATTCATTAGAATCTATAACCAATGCTTTAGATAAAAATTTTGATGTTATTGAATTAGATTTACAATTAACAAAAGATAATATAATTGTACTCCATCATGATTTATATATAGGATCAGAAGATTCAAATTATAAACTAATTTCTGATATTAATTATTCAGATTTAAAAAAAAATAATAATAAAATTTTAACTATTTCCGAATTATTTAAAATTAATGATATAGATAAAAAAGGATTATACCTTGACCTTAAAGGTAGTGATAATCTATCGAAGGAACTAATAAAATTTTTTGATAATGATTTTTCTTTTAAAAATAATTTATATTTAGGAAGTTTTAATAAAAAACACTTAAATGATTTATCAGTATATAATAAAATTAACGATTTAAATTTAAAATTAGGATATATTACTGATAATAGGTTATTAGATAAAGATTTAATTAAAATTAAAAATGAATATGAAATCGATTTTCTTTCTTTAAATTGGGAAATGTTAAGAGTTGATACATTAGATTTTTTAAAAGAAAATAAAATTAAATGTTTTGCATTTACATGCAAAAATAAATTTACTTTAGATTATATAAATAAATTTAATATTGACGGTATTGTTACTGATTTATTGATTTAAAACAACTATATTGATCATCAAAGTTGTTTCTAAGTCAATTATTTACATTCAGCATAGCTGTAAGAAATATTTTGTATAAAGAAATATAATCATCAATAATATTAATGATTATTTTTATTAATTTTGGTTTCGAGAGAATGACTACTTTTTGTTTAGTAATATTTATGTTAATTAATAATTGCCTTTCTTTTAATTCAATAAAATCAACCAAATTAATTCCAACAAAGTTTATTCAAATGAGTATTGAAAAAAATTCATTAGATGATGTAGTTAATTTAATGAAAAATTCCTATTCTTCGCATGGACTATTATCGACAATTAATTATAATAAAAACGTAGAAGGATATCCATTTGTTTCATTATGTGGTTTTGTAGTATCAGATAATGGATTTCCTATATTTTGTCTTTCAAGGATGTCTAAGCATACAAAAAACATAAGAAAGGAAGGATCTGATGGTTATTCAAAAGCTTCTTTATACATAAGGGAAAATAATGTTCCTTGGGATAAAAAGAATGCAATGCATTCAAAAAGAGTTACATTTACAGGTAATATTAATAAGATAAATTATGATGGTATTTCTGGAGGTGATGAATATTGGGAGGAATTCGTAGATAAATATAAAGAATTATATAGAAAAATTCATCCAGATGCATTCTGGGTGGATTTTCCTGATTTCGATATGTATAGGATGGATTTGATAAAAGACATATATTATATAGGAGGTTTTTCAAAAGCAACAAAAATTAGTGTTGAAAAATATCTGAAGAAATTTAATTTGGATGTTTCCTAATATAGTTATTTATTGTATCTATCATTTTATTATAATCGTCTTCAACAGATGTAAACGGCTGTATCTTTTTTTCATTAGGGTCAAATATTTCATATCTTTTAAAGCATTCATCACCTATTAAGTTTTTATATTTAATATATTCTTCTGGAGTAATTTTCTTTTGACTTCTTAATATATATAAAATTGGTTTGAAAACTTCACATACATCTTCTTCTTTTGCAGGGAATATATTTTTAAGATTTGAATTTTCATTTTCAACAACTTTTTTTATTTCCTTAGTATTATAGGTTATAGATTCTTTTGGTTTACTACTAAACATAATAGGATTTTTACTAATTTTAATATACTTATTATCTTTTAATATTTCACTAAATTTTTCTAAGAAAAACCCTATGTTTCTTGGTAAAATACCTACTTTCTTTAAAATAGCAAAATAATTAAGATCAGTATCGACAAGATTCAAAATCATTTTCAAAAACATCATTGATAAATTTTTATTAGCATTTAAATGAATAAATAAACTGTTAATTTCTAAAAGTTTGATAACAGAAAATTTAATCAATGTTAAATTCTCAAGACTGACAAAATCAAAGTTTTTATTTAGTCCTTCTCCTGCATCAATGTCATTAATTAATCTAATTATTTTGTTATAACTTTTTGATTCTTCGATTAGTAATATTACATTTTTAGTTTCATCAGTTATAAAATTATTAACATTAAGTGTAATAGGAATTAAATTTGATCTTAATTCAGAAATGAATATTGTCTCTATCTTTAGTTTGTCCATTTTTTTAAGTTTTTCCATAAAGTAAACTAGTGTTTTTGGTTTACTTTTATCGTCTATAGATGGTAGATTATTAGAAACATAATTTATAATATCATCAAGATATTCTATATATAGATTTTTAGTATTATCATCTAATTTCTTCCAAATTATTTCTTCTTCATCCATAATAGTCTTTAATAATGTATTTTGTCTTTTCTTTACGTGTGCCATACTTGCAGGATGACATTTTGAATCTTTTCTAAATCCGTATTCATTGGTGCCAAATACAACAGGAGTTTCATCTTTTCTATTTTTTGTAAAATTAAAACATTGTCCATTACCGTTACCACAACATTTATAAGCTTGTATTCTATCTTTTTCATTAGTAATAGTTTTGTTAATCAAATAATATATTGATAGTATTTTGTAATGAAATTTTAAATTGTAAAATAACTCTCTCATTGGATTATATTTTATTTGTAATTCATATTTTTTTACTAGGTTTGAATCATCTACTTTATGTAATTCATCTAGAACTTTATGAATATCTTTTAAAAATATTACACATAATTCAGATAAATGTTCTAAATCATATTTATCATATTTAATTTTATATTGATCCTCAAATTTTTTCAATATGACTTTTAACAAGTTATCTAATATTGAATCATTATAATATCCAACCCCAAAATTATCAATACTATCTTTTATCGAAAAAACTCCAAAACTACGATCGTAATCTTCATAATTATCAACTACTTCTCTTGTATCATCTTCTAAATATTGATTATTAGTAAATGCTTCCATTTCTTTTAATACTAATTCTTTGTCTAATTCTTTTACTTGAAAAGAAGGTTTGAAACTTTCACAAAATGATTTTAAATCTTCTTCAGTGCAAAGTCTAACTATATTTTTACTTAATAAACTAGCTATTTTATTTGATATTATTGGATTATCATCACCTAGTCTTTGTAAATTTTTACAATTAAATATTCTCCTTAGTCTTAAAATTAACAATAAATGTATTATCAAATTTATAGTTGTATTTTCATCTAATTTTTCCTTATATTCTTTAGAATCATCTATGAGTAAAAAGTCAATCATTTCTTCAATATAAAATACAACCTTTTTTGGTTCATCAAAAATATCTTTTATTTTTTTATTATCATTACTGAATGTTGACCTTCTCTTTAGTATATTTTTCAATTTATTAATATCTTTTATTGTTAATTTTTTGTCTTTACTAAATCTGTAGTCATAATTATCTTCGTATTCTTGATCCCATAAAAATGAATTTCTAAGTCTTTCCTCTGTTTTTTTATCAAAAACACAGCTCATATTTTCAATAATCCCATTGTTTTTATTAGATATAATACAATAAAATAAACCAATTATTAAAATAGTAATAGCTGTAGTAATTAAATCTAAATTATCTTTCATATTAAGAAACTATAGAAAAAAAATCACATAAATTTTTTATTAATAGAATCAAAATTTATTTTGATTTTATTAATTAAATGAAAACATCTTAATCTTTTTTACTTGAAACTCCTAAATATCCTTTTTTTACTATAAGTTCATAGCTCCATATGAAGTTTAATATTGTTAAACTAACACAAATTATCAATATAGGCAATGCCAAGTTAAAATAAGAACCAAATTTAGTTATGTATAATAAATATTTATTAAGTGACATATAAAATAGTGTTGGATATAAAATAACTCTTAAAAAGAACCATGTTATGTAAAAACAATTATAAACTAGATCAGTTTTGTAATATCTTTTTAATATATTAAACCAAGTATTAAATTCTACCAATAATGCAAGTCTAGTAAGTAGTGCTAAATCTTGATTAAATATTGGAATCATCCAACCTCCAGCTGAAATAACATGGTGAAAAATTATAGTTCCTGGACTTCCAACTGATTTTGGTTTCCAAATTAGCCATAATAAATCTAATAAAATATATCCTAAAAATAGATAAAATAAATAATCAAATCCAAATATATCACCAAATATTAATTGGATCCAATTACTAACAAAAATTAGTGGTAATGTTATTATATTAAAGTAATCATGAATTTTAAGAAGTTCACTATCATAATATGTTGAAGAACCTAGGTTGAGATCGTTCCTCGTCGCTATTTGTTCTGTACTCATAGGATGTGTATATAGAAAGCTATAAAATAAGTTTCAAATCTTAAACTAAAACTTGTTTACAACTGGGATAATATTTCATTTTTAGAGCAAAATTTATTTTCATCATATGAAATCACTTTAACTAATGGTATTGAATTTTTTATCATATTTATTTTAATTTTAAAATTACTAGATTTTATTACTTTGCTTAGATTTGAATAATATTTTATTTCTTCTTCATTCAATTTTCTTTCATTATGAATCATTGTATATATAAGATTCATACCAAGATAAAAATTATAATCTTCTTTCTTCATCTTTAAATATTCATTTTTAATGATATAATCTAATCTTAAATTGTTTGAATAATTTTTTGTAGCTTCCTTAAGATCTATTATAAAATTATCTTCTTCATCTACTAGTTCAAAACGTAGAACAATAGGAAGTAAATTAACTTTATTTGTTTCTGTATTAATTCTTATTAATCCATCTGTTTCATATAAATAATCAATATCATATATTCCAAGAATTTTTTTAACTATAAAAAATGGAATTAGATTAATAAAGCTCATATAAAATGGTTTAAATAAAGGTGAAGATATATCAGGATTAACCATTAAAACTGATGTTACATTAGAATTTATGTGTGACTGATAGAAATTTCTTAGTGTGATTAAATTATTTTTAATAATGTCCATTAAATATATTATAAAAAACATATTTAAATAAGTTTTATGTTAATAATGAAATGGAAGATAATTCTAATAATGAAATGAAATTCAAAAATGAATGGAATTTGTGGTATCATTCAAAAAAAGATAATTGGACAATTGATGGTTATGAAAAACTTTATAATATTTTTGATGTGGGAAGTTTTTGGAAACTTTATAATAACTGGGATAAATTAGGCGGTATTAATAATAAACATTTTTTTATAATGAAAGACAATATAGTGCCTCTCTGGGAAGACGAATCAAACAAATATGGAGGATGTTGGTCATTTAAAATATCTGAGTATCAATCTCATGAACTATGGACTGATTTATCATGCTATTTGGTAACTGACAAATTAATATCAATACCAGATGAAATAGTTGGATTATCAGTTTGTCTTAAAAAAAGTAATTTTTCAGTAATCAAAATATGGAATAAAAATAGTAAAAATAACA
>CEWK01059467.1_pt1 | contig 12490 bp, 10 predicted proteins | sample 531431 | NCBI WGS metagenome assembly CEWK01 (sample SAMEA2623059, study PRJEB7988) | marine metagenome | isolation source: saline water (ENVO:00002010), including
ACTTCATTTGTTTTTATTCTTATGGTGGCAATTAAAAAATAAATTTATCTCTCAAGTTCAAAATTTAATAAATTCAAATCTTAAAAAGTGTATATGTTTAAAATCTTATATGCTGTTAACTTCCAACTCTTTTCTTTTTCTTTTTTTACCTTTCTCATTATTAATAAATTTATTTAGTGTAAGCAAAACAACAAAAACGTTTTACTTGGGTGTTTTAAGTGCATATTTTTATTACTTAGACAATGGGTATTTATTGATTATTCTTTTATTCCTTGCAGGATTACTAAAATTACAGATTGAAAAAAATGTTTTCAATAACCCACTATTTGTAGCATTATTATTGACGCCCTTAATTATCTTCAAATATTCCTTTGTCGTTTTTAATTTTATTAGTATTGAGACCCCATCCTATATAGTTGAAAACTTTCCTATTGGTCTTTCTTTTTTTACCTTTCAATCCATTGCATACTATTTTGACAAAAGAAGAGTTGAAAACTCTGAGAATGGGTTTGAAATTTTTACATTCCTAACTTTTTTTCCACAGTTATTAGCTGGGCCAATTGTTGATATAACCACATTTAGAAATGGTCTTAATTCAAAAGTAGTAAATATAGAGTCTCTACAAACAGGTCTGTATAGAATTTCGTTGGGCTTAATCAAAAAGTTTTTGATTGCTGATACGCTTGCACAGATTACTTCGATATACATAAATAGTAATCACGACTTTACATTTTCTTTTGCATCATCAGCTATATTGGTTCTGAGTTATACATTTCAAATATATTTTGATTTTTCAGCATATTGTGACATAGCAATTGGTATTGGGCTACTTTTTGGGTTTAATCTACCTGAGAATTTTAATAGACCATATCTTTCAAAATCTTTTAGAGAGTTTTGGCGACGTTGGCACATGACTCTCTCTAATTTTTTTAAAGTATATGTTTATATACCATTAGGAGGAAATAGGGTTTCAAAATATAAAAATTTCAGAAATTTATGGATTACTTTTTTCTTGACAGCACTTTGGCATGGAGCAACTGTAAATTTTTTATTATGGGGATTCTTACACGGTTTATTTTTGACAACTGAAAAACTATTAAATTACAAAAAGTTATTTTCAAATAGAATTCTTACTTTTATTTTGATTTCTATTACTTGGGTTCCATTTTTTTCTAAAAGCTCTCAAGATACTATTGATATAATTTCTTCGATATTTACTTATGATCTAGTAAATGATGATTTCCTACCAATTGCCGTGCAGTACTTCAATTTAAAATTTTTAATTGTTGCCTCTATATGTATTGCATCATTATTGAACATCAAGGTATCAAAAAAAATATTTGAAAATCGGTTTCTTACGATTTCTATGTTTATCTTTTCGCTTGTTTTAGTAATAGCATCCTCTGTAGATCCCTTTATATACTTCAGGTTTTAGCATGAGGGAAAAAGTATTTACAATTTTTATAGTTTTAATTTTATTACTTGTTTCTGTTTCAGGAATTTTTCTTCCAGCTGAAAATGTCTTTAGCTATGTAAATACCGTTAATAGTCTAGGTGAAGAAAGAAGCTTGCTAAGCTTAATATTTTCAACAAATCGAATAGAGCTCAAAAATAAGATCGAAACATATATTTTTAAATCTCAAATTAGAAATTCAACTCTAAGTTATGTAGCTGATTTAAGTTGGTATTTGCAAGATAAAACTTTCTTGGACTCACAGTTTTTCGATACTGAAGTCTTTTTTGGTAAAGATGGAGATTTGTTTCCAAAAATAAAATCTTGCCAGTCATTTCATAATGATGTAAAACTAAATTTAGAGACCAAATATCAAAATAAAATAATTTTTCTCTTAGTTCCACTTAAGCAAGAGATAGATTCTCAATACCTTAACTATTTACAAAATAATTTTTTATGTAAAGAATTTACCAAAAGTTATTACCAATTCGTTAGTACCAATCCGGACATAATCTCAATTAATTTATATGAACGTTACAAAGGAAATGAAAGCTATTTTGAATTTGGTGATACTCACTGGAATAATTTTGGATTTAATTTAGCGTTGATGGAAATTCTAAAAATAACAAATCCAGATGAAAGTTTTGAGTTAATTAAGCTTGGACTTATTCAAGAAAATAACAATGTTCTTGAAAGATTGGGGCTAATTAAATTTGAATCAAACTCTAGTGAATATCTTATTCAGCCTATTCCTAAAGCAAAAAAAGAAGTATTGATTATCCATGACTCGTTTTTTGATGAAGCCTATGCACCAAATATTTACTTGTCTAATTATTTTAATTTGGAATATCAAAGATGGTCAGAAGATATTGACCTTGATAACAACGCTAAGGAATTTGATTTTGTATTAATCGAGTCATCTATAGAGACATTCTTCGAAACTAGAATCTCTAACATTGAGAATTAATTTACATTATTTAAATCTTATTTCATAGACTATAAATATTTATTAAATTTTTAAATTACAATAAAGAAATAATGAAAATTAATATATTATGCGACAATGAAGACTCTTGGTTTTGGAACAGCAATAGTAATTTTCTCAAGGATATAAAAAACCTGGGTCACAAAGTTAAAATTTGCAAAAATGAAAATGAATTAGAAAAAGCTGATATCTCTGCATTTATCTCGTGTACTAAAATTGTAAGTTCAGAAGGTTTGGTAAAAAGTATTTCCAATATAGTTTGTCATCCATCAGATCTACCTAAAGGTAGGGGTTTTTCACCAATTGCATGGGACATTTTAAACAATAAGAATGAACTAACTTTTTCTTTATTCGAAGCAACGGAGAATGTTGATGAAGGATTTATTTATGACAAAATCAGTATCCCATTGAACGGCACTGAATTGAATGATGAGCTTAGAAATATTCAGTCAGAGGTTACTTTTAGTATGATATTAGATTATATAAAAAATTTTCCAAACAATTCCTCCTCCCCACAACAAGGAACAAGTACATGGAACAGGAAAAGAACCACAAAAGATTCTGAGTTAAATATTAATAAATCTATTGCTGATCAAATAAATCTGTTGAGGATAGTAGACAACAAGCTTTACCCAGCACATTTTTATTACAAGGGTGAAAAGTTTATTTTAAAAATCAATAAAGAAAACAATTAGGTATTTATTGACTTAATTGCCAAACGTAATGTAATTAATTCTTCTAATTTTTACTGTATGTTTTATATATTTTTGCAAAATATAAAAAAGTAAAGCCAAACAAACTGATAAAAATATTCTTCTAAAACCAATACTCAAAATTAAGATTTGAACTAAAAAAGTATCAAGGATAAAGTGCTTCGTAGCTAGTAAAACTCTAGTCTTTAAAGATGAATAAGGTCTAAAATTTTGAAGTTCATGACCAACATTGATTTGTGAAACTTTAACTTTCAAACGCCTTGGATCTATCCAAAATCTAGACATAAAATAGTTTGTAAATTCAGACTTAATTTCTTTTTTCATTATCCTAAATGCGGTATTTCTAAAATCGATTGAACTTAGAATTAGTATCGATGTAAAAACTGAAAATATATAAGAGCTCACATTTCTCGTAAATGTCTCGTCTTGTTTCCATTTTGCAACAATAATATCTACATCTTCTTTTTGTATGGAAGTGTATAAATCATTGATAAATCGAGGATGATGTTGCAAGTCATCATCCATTGTTATTATGAATTCCCCTTTGGAAATATTAATCCCAGCCAATGTTGCGCCCACTTGACCTACATTATTAGTTAGGTTAACTACACGAATAAAGTTATAGCTTAATTTTAGATTTTTAAGAATCTCCCTGGTGTTATCAGTAGATGCATCATTAATCAAAATTATTTCAAATTCAATGTCAAGTTCATCGATTATTGTTTCGCAAAGTTTTTCAATACTCTTTTCTGAATTAAATGTTGGTATTACTATCGAAATCATTGATTAATGATTATTTTTTTCAATTCTTCTGCATACTTTGAATTTTCAATAGTAGAAATATATTTTTCAACATTTGCATCACTAACCCACCCTTTACGAAAAGCAATCTCATGCGGAGAGCAAACTAATATATTTTGCTTAGCCTGAATAGTGTTTACAAAATTTGAAGTTGTAAGAAAATCATCATAAGAGCCCATATCAAACCATGCGGTTCCTCTTCCCAATTTAGTAAAATTAAGATTGTCATTAATCAAATAATTTTTGAGGATATCAATAATTTCAAATTCACCACGCTTTGAAGGTGAAAGAGATTTAAAATATTGATTAAAATTATCATCAATTAAATATATTCCAGTTATTGCAAAATAGTTTTCATTATTATTTTTTGGCTTTTCTATTATGTTTACTATTTTGTTGTGTTCATTAATCTCAACTACACCAAAATGTTTACTATTTTTTACTCTTTGAACATAGATTTTTGGTTTAAAATCTAATATATCCTTTTCAATTAATTGAAATATTTCACTGCCATAAAGAAAGTTATCACCTAAAATTACCTGATTATTTTTATATTTACTGATTTTCATTCCTTGATTAATACCATCTGGTAATCCTAGGGGTTTTTCCTGAACTGCAAATTGCAAGTTAACCCCTAAATACTCTTCATTGCCTATAATCTTTGTGAAAATTTCTTCGTCATTTTTGGCACAAACAATCACAATATCTCTGATTCCTGACAACATTGCTATTGATAAAGAATAATAAATCATAGGTTTATCAAAAATAGGCAGAAAATGTTTGTTTAAAACCTGGGTAGCTGGAGAAAGTCTTGTTCCTGAGCCACCTGATAATATTATTGCACCAGTATTCATTTTAAGTTTTTTAATTTTACGTTCATAGTCTAAAATACTCTCTAATTTTTTTGCAAACATATTTTACATCGTCAATCTTTAAACCAGTGTGCAATGGTAGCCTTACTAAATTTGGAGATAATTTGTCAGTGATTGGTAATTTGCTATCTAAACCATTCTTTTTACCAAAATATGATGAATGTAAATTTTCATAACCAATGTAAGTTTGTATTCCATTTTTAGACATAAATTCAATAAAATTATCTCTATTGTTTTTGAGAATTATATAGTATGCATGATAATTTGGAGAAACTTTGGGATTGACTTTTTGTGTTGTCATATATTCAGCTAATTCGATGTCTTCAAGTATATTTTTATAAGTATGATATATTTCCTCTCTTACATTTCTGATTGTTGACTCTTCTTCAAGTTGTGATAACAAAACAGATGCTGATAGTTCATTTATCTGAAAACTTGAACCAAGTGAGACCCACTCATACTTGTTTTTTTGTCCAGAAATTACTTTGTTTCTGTCTGTTCCTCGTTCCCAAATAGTTTTAGCTAACTCAAATTCATCATTATCTTTAATAGTAATTAAACCTCCATAACCAGCGTGAAGGTTTTTTGTTGGGTGAAAAGATATACACCCATATCTGCCAAACGTACCGACAGGTTGCTTGTTGTAAGTAACTCCAAATGATTGGGCGGCATCTTCAATAAGTTTATGATTATAACTTTGCGGATAATCAAAAGTTGAATTTGCATAATTAACATTTACTAAGAATTCGTTATCTTTTAACTTTTGATATTCAACGCTGTCTAAAATCATGTCATCTGCGTTTACATCTAAAAATGATATGTCAAAGTTAGATCTTAAGAAAGCATTTGCAGTTGAAGAAAATGTATACGAAGGTAATTTAATAACCGATTCTTGCTTAAGTTCATGATTACTTTCTTGTAGAAGCATTGCAGACATTTCCAATGCCGCTGTGCCACTATGAGTAAGTAATAAATTTTTTGTTTGATAAAATTCTGAAAGAAGATCATAACATCTTTCGGTAAAATAATTGTCGTTATAACTATTCCTTTTTATTACTTCTTCTAAATACTTTTTTGTATTTTTAGATTTAAAGGGTTCATGAAATTTAATCATAATTTTATTTTACATTCAGTAACATCTCTAATCTTCATAGAAGATTATTTTATTATCACAATTCTTACCAAAGAGATTTGAACTTTCTGGGAGGAAGATTTTTGTGGCATCTATATTTAGTTCATCAAAATTAAATTGAAACTTATCACAACTTTCAGCATTAATTAACTCATTATATGTGTCATATGTCTCAAAATAGTCGAGTGTCTTATCTAAATTGTTTAAATCAAAAGGTGGATATAAAAATATTGGGACATTTGGTAGCCCATAATGATAGAGATATTTGGTCTGAAGTAGTGGAATTATTATAAGTTCATCTTCTTGTTGAACCGTTTCTTCAATGGTATTTTTTAGACTTACATTATACGAGTAGGGAGTCTTATCGTATATATTCCACAAGAAGTTAGACAGTGGTAAAAGGAGCAATAAAAGTAAGCTAAAACTGAAATTTAGGTTTAGATTTATTGGGGGAATCCTTAGAAAAAGAATAACAAAGCAAACAATAGACAATAAATGAGTTATTCTCCAAGGATAAATTATCCCTAAATAATTTAAATAATTATTTGAGTAGAGAAAATGAGAAATTATATAAATATTTAAGGAACAGAAAATGAAACTATTAGTGAATTTGTTTTCAAGTTGTAAAGAGTATCTGAGACCTAATAAAAATAAAACGATCTTTTCAATTGGTATTGATGATTCGTTATTAATCACTCCCAAAGTGGGAGAGAAATTACTAAAAAGATAATTCGGTTTGAAGATGCTGAAATTTTTAAAATCTAAATAATAAATAAAATCTGAGTTTGTACCATTGTTAATTATTGTTCCTAACGACAAGAACTCGACTAAATTAAAATTAACACTGGTTGGTTTTATAAGACTAAAAATTTGACTTAATTTAATAAAATAATCCAAGTTTGATATTAAATATAAAGCTGGGATGGTTAAAACAAGAAAAAAATAAAAAGAGAGATTTGTTTTTAGTCTTGAAATAAAATAGCTAAAAATCAAAATAGAAAGAATTACAAAAAGGTAATAGTGAAATAATGAAATGATACATCCGGAAAAAATAGCAATCCACAATTTTTTTCTACATAAAAAAACTAAAGGATAGAACATTAGTAAATCAAATGAAGCTGGTGTAAAAACCCTTATTCCAAAGCTTCCAAATCCTGCAGTGCCATTCAAGAACAATTTAGGAATACCCATTAAAGAATTAAAATTACTAGGTAGGTTTACAGCTACAAACAATATAAAAAGTAATACTGAAAATAAGTATATATTTTTTTCTTTTCTAGCCACAGATTTATAAAAAAGAAATATTCCATAAAAAGTCGCTATGTTCAAAAAAAATAAAAATACATTTAGTGATTCAAGATTTCCAGAAATTAACAATAATTTAGATAAATAAGTAAATCCTATGTACATAATATGGTCTGAATAGACATCTGAATTAAACAAAATAAGTTCAACAAATTGTTCATCAAAGTAAGTAAATTGATTCCCTGAAAATACCGGCTTAGCTGGTATTACTAAATTCAAAAGATTGACAAAGTAAAATGAATGAAGTAATAAATTTTGACTTTGAATTGAGACTCTTGAAAATAAAAACAAAAATAGTGATAAAAGTATCAAATATAAAATAATTGAATCGTTGAAAAAAAATATCAAATTGTAAAGTGTTATAACTAAAAGAGTAAAAATAGAATAGCGATTTTTTAATAATTTCAATTTATATAATTGTAATATGTTAAAAAATGATAAGTTGTTACAAATATACAACTCATTTAGGTACCGATCATTTCATCCTTATAAATATTTTTTTCTTAAAAATAGATATAAAAAAATTAGAATCAAGACCTTTGAAAAACTTAGTAAACGTGATTCTGTTATCAAGCTTTCACAAAATAAAAGTTTTAAAATTTTTAGTCAGTACAAAAACGAATTTATTTTATTAGATAAAGAATTTAAAGAAAAAAAAGAGCAAATTCTTGATAAATACAATGTTGAAATACATGCAATACATTATCCTGAATTGATTTATTTTTTAATAAGAAAATTAAAACCTCAAAGTGTAATTGAGACTGGTGTATGGTTAGGGCTTTCCTCGCAATACATACTGTCAGCAGGAATAAAAAACCATAATGATTTTAAATTAGACTCAATCGATCTTCCAAGGTTCAATTTAACTAATTCAAAGAATCTTATTGGATTATTCGTTAGCAAATCAAATAAAATTAACTGGACATTACATATTGGAACTGACAGACAGAAACTGAAGAAACTACTTAAAACTAACTCTTCAGAAGTTTTTCTTTTTGATTCTGACAAGACTCATAAAGGGAAGATGTATTTATATAATACAGTCAAAAGGTATCGAGATAATTACATAATGATATTTGATGATGTTGAGGATAATTTATTTTGGTTTGATAAGAAAATGATTTCAGAAAATAAAATGCTAATTAACTATCAAAATAAGTACGTTGGAATAATTTTTTCAGATAAATATAAAAGCAGTCTTAGGATGTTTGATGAGTAAAAATATATTGTTTTTTATATCTTCATTGAATGGAGGTGCTGAAAATCAATTGTATAAATTATTTGAATTACTTAAAGACGAAAACGAAGCAAGATACGTTGTTGCTAAAGCAGAAAATTCAAATTCAAATGTAATTGGCTTAAATAAGAAAAAAACTATTTTTGCAATACCTGGATTAATCAAAGAAATTATCAAATTGAAACCAGATATACTTTTTACAACATTGCCAACTCCTAACTTTTTAAATGTTTTAATAAAAAAAATCAGTTTTTTCAAATATAAGAGCATTTGTAGAGTAGCAAATTACAATATTAATTTAAAAACAACGAATTTTATTGTTAAAAATTCTGATATTGTTTATTTTAATTCGGTAGAAAATTTTAATATCTATGCAGATATGTTTCCAAAATATAAAAATAAATTTGTTTATTTAAATAATATTATAAATCCATATAAAGAGAATGCTGATAAACCTTCACTAAGACCCAGAGTTAAGGCTCTAATTGCATCAAGACTAGTCCACAATAAAGGAATTGACATAGCAATTAAAGCTATGAATGAGATTGATAATGATAATATTTCCTTAGATATCTATGGTGAAGGCCCGGAAGCAAACTCATTAAAAACAATGTCAACAAATCCAAATACAGTTTTTAAAGGATACACTAATTACTTGAATGATCATTGGCAGTCCTATAATCTCTTTTTGCTTCCTTCAAGACAAGAGGGTATGTCTAACTCATTGCTAGAGGCACAGCTTAATAATATTTATTCAATCGTATCAAATTGTAAAACTGGAAATGAAGAAATAATAAATTTAACAGATAACGGAGTCTGTTTTAATACGGGTGATTATCAAGATCTAAAAAAAAGTATAGTTTACTTCTACAAAAATGAATCATTAACAAAATATAGTCGTCAAATAATTGTTGAAAATTTTTCAGATACGAATGCTAAGAGTATTTTAAAAAAAACTCTAAATATCTAAATTAGAAAAGACAAACCCATTGGAATTTGATAAGTATATTAGAATCTTTTTATGAAGATTTTAGTAACTGGTTGCTTTGGTTTTATAGGTTACAATTTTATCAATTTTTTAAAAAAAAATAATATTGATCATATTGGTGTTGATTCATTGGAATCTTCTTCTTCAAAACAGCTTTATAAAATTAACAATGATGAAAATTTATCCAAATATTTCGATTTAAATATTAAAGATTTAAATGAAAATAAAGATTTAAAAAAACAAAATATATCTACAATTGTAAATTTTGCCGCTGAAACTCACGTTGATAATTCTATTGGTAATCCTGAATCATTCATAGATTCAAATATTTTAGGTGTAACTAAGTTGTTAAGATTTGCAATTGAAAATAATATTGAAAATGTAATCCAAATTTCAACTGATGAAGTGTATGGAAGTGTACTAGATGAATATTGTGATGAGAGTAGCGAACTAAATCCCTCTTCTCCCTATTCAGCTTCAAAAGCTTCTGCAGAATTAATATGTAAATCATTTATAAAAACATATGGAGTAAATGTAAAAATGGTAAGACCAGCAAACAATTATGGAAAATTTCAACAGCCAGAAAAATTAATCCCTTATAGTGTTGCTAATTTAATTCATGAAAAAAATATTGAAATTTATGGAGAAGGAAGACAAATTAGACACTGGCTACATGTGGAAGATACTGTAGAAGCAATCCTTGCAGTAATTGAAAAAGGCAAAGAGAATGAAATATACAATGTAGGTTCTGGTGAGTATTCAGAAAATATTGAAATAGCAAAACAACTGTTAAGTATTTTAGGCCTAGATGAGAATAGGCTAGAGTTTGTTGATGAGAGACCTGGTCATGATTTTAGATATGCAATAGACTTCACCAAAATAAGGAATATTGGATGGAGTCCAAAAAGAAGCTTAAAATTTGAATTAGAGAAAACTGTGTCTTGGTATATGGATAACAAGGATTTTTGGATTGATGATTATAAAATAATAAATCAAAAAAGAAAAAAGAGAATGCATCTATAATTTAATAATTTTTAATTCGAGTCTAAACTTATCCATCTTTGCAATACATTTGATGCAAAAAATAGGCTCAAAAGAAATGATGATAATTGAAGAATCTGAGAACCACTAGATTGGTAAAAAGTTGCAATAAGAACTGAAGCAGATATTAAAAGTAAAGAAATTGTAAATTCTTTTTTAAATAAAAGAACTGTTTTCCAAAAAAATGCAGTTATGAAAATTAGCATTGTGACAATTTGCAAAATGAAAATTTCTTCCAGATTTTCAAAAGAATAAAGATTGTATATAGATACTTGAAGAATAATAACTGCAAGATTAAAAAAATATATGCGTTTTAGATTACTAATCCTACCAAGATCAATCGAAAAGATAAGAACAATTGTTTGTAAGAAAACGAGTAGAGTAGCTAAATCAATCATATTGATGGAAGTTTCATAACTAGTTGGAAAAACATATTGACCAACACTCACGACTATTAACATTAGCGCTGCCATCGTATACGAAGAAATGAGTATTATGTCACCAGTTATTTGTTTTACTTGGTAATCAGTCTTGTCCTCAATAGTTTTTGGCCAATATTTAGAGTAAGCAGCAATTAGAATCGAGCTGATGAATACTAGTCCTAAATTTGAAATTCTTGTTGTTACAGAATAGATACCTAATTCTTTGAGTCCAAAAATTATTTCAACAAAAAATTTATCCTGCCAGTTAACAAAATAATTAGAAATTAGAATCAAAAAACTTATATTTGAAAACTTTAAGAAGTCTTTTGGTTTTTTTGCTAATAAATTTTTTAACACAAGTGTTAATTTAAATTCAATAGATTTTGCAAAGTATAGAAATTTGAACAAATTACCAAATAGTTGTACAAGAAAATAAACCGTTACGATAACTCTTGAATCATAACCATCAAGTTGAACTGTAATTGCAACAAATAAAAGTTGAATCGAATTAATAAATAGAGATTCAAAAAAAGAAGATTTAAAAATCTCAGTTGATTTCTCTAAGGATCTTAATTTTGCAAGTAGGAGTTTATTTACAGAAATTATTACAGTACTAACGTACATAAACCTGAAGGGAAGACCATACTGTAACGAAAACGGGAGTGTTTCAAAAAAATAACCGACAATTTCAAAAATCATCAAAACCAATAAACTAATTCTCAACAAGCTAGTAAATGATCTGTAAAGGACCTCTTCTTCAGATGTAAATTTAAGGATAGACCTCTCATCTCCTTGTGTTAGAAAATAAGAAATTAGAAGCTGCAAAGCTAATAACAAAGTAATTTCAGCCCAGAGTTCTGGTTTAATAAGTCGCAATAAAATTGGTAGCAATAATACAGAAATCAACTTTGGAGACAGTTTTTCGAATGAGTAAAATATAGAGTTTTTAAACATAGCTTATTTGAATAATACAAATAGTTTTATCTTTAATAAAGATTAAAATTTTTTATATCTAAACATAGTTAGCATAATGTGTGCTTGTAGAATAAAACTACAAATTAGGAGATGTAAAAAAAATTTATGCTAAAAATAAAAATACTATATTTTTTGTTTATAAATACAAGTCTCTTGGCAATACTCAGATTTTTAATACAAGAGGGTATAACAAAACAATTTTTAGAGCTTGTAATTGGGGCTTGCTTCATTGTGTTTGCCTCAATTTTATTTTTTAGCCTGGTAAAAGACAGAAAACCAATTGCGCATTCTGTATTAGCTATAAAAAATTTATATCAAAGCCATAAGCTCATTACATTTTCTTATTTTGTAATATTGTTTAGTTCCATCGTTTTCTTACAATTTAGAATTGAGAGCAACAACATAAGTGAGCTAGTTTTATTGTCCTCAGTTTTTTTATTTTTTGTTGGATTATATTTAATAGCAATATTCAAAACAGAAAACACTCAAGAAGCTTTAAACATAAATAAAAATAATATGAATAAGGCCTTGATACTCTCGATTATTTCATTAATTCCAATTTTCAG
>CEWK01036932.1_pt1 | contig 12478 bp, 14 predicted proteins | sample 531431 | NCBI WGS metagenome assembly CEWK01 (sample SAMEA2623059, study PRJEB7988) | marine metagenome | isolation source: saline water (ENVO:00002010), including
TCACGCAGATTTAGCTTTTGCAAGTGTAGAACACATAATGAGAGATGTTAATTATGGATGGTTAATTAGATATATTCATAGTAACGGCGCTTCAATGTTTTTCTTAGCAGTCTATATTCATATTTTTAGATCTTTATTCTACGGATCGTATAAATCACCTAGAGAGGTAATTTGGATTATTGGTCTTATGATTTACTTGTTGATGATGGCTGCAGCTTTCATGGGCTATGTCTTGCCTTGGGGTCAAATGAGTTTTTGGGGAGCAACAGTTATAACTAACTTATTTAGTGCGATTCCATTAGTTGGAGAAAGCATTACAACTTGGCTTTGGGGTGCTTATTCTGTAGATAATCCGACTTTAAACAGATTCTTTAGCTTACATTACTTAATTCCATTTTTAATCTTAGGTTTAGTAGTTTTACACATTTGGGCCTTACATGTTCCTGGTAACAATAATCCTGTTGGTATCGATATAAAGAAGCCGTCTAAGGATACGGTTCCTTTTCACCCATACATTACAATTAAAGATGCTTTTGCTCTTTTAGTTTTTATGATTATATTTGCTGGGTTTGTTTTCTTTACACCAAATGTTTTAGGGCATTCGGACAATTATATTCCAGCCAACCCATTAGTCACTCCAGCACATATAGTACCTGAATGGTATTTGCTTCCTTTCTATGCAATCCTAAGATCAGTGCCTGACAAACTAGGAGGTGTAATATTAATGTTTAGTGCGATTTTTATTTTGTTCGTTCTACCTTGGTTAGACACATCAAAAGTAAGGTCTGCAGTTTTCAGACCAATTTACAGGCAATTTTTCTGGATACTGGTCATTGATGTTTTAATTCTTGGTTATGTAGGTGCTATGCCAGCTGAAGGAGTTTATTTAGTTTTAGCTAGAGTAGGAACTATTTATTATTTCTTACATTTTATTGTTATTATGCCAGTTGTTGGTTATTTGGAGAAAACCGACCCATTGCCGATGAGTATCTCGGAACCAGTTTTGTCTGGCGGTGTTGAGCCATCTATAGCTAGGAAAGTAAATGATAAAGTCTAATTTAAGATTATTCGTTTTATCTTTTTTACTACTCATTTCATTTAAACCACTACAAAGCGCCGAAATGGTTGACCCGATAAAGGTTGACTGGAGTTTTAAAGGTTTAACGGGGACTTTCGATAGAGCTTCATTACAAAGAGGTTTTCAGGTTTACAAAGAAGTATGCGCTTCTTGTCATTCAATGCAATATCTAAGTTACAGAAATCTAGGAGAACCTGGTGGACCTGAGTTTTCAGAGCTTGAGGTAAAAGCTATAGCAGCTAGCTTTGAGATTGAGGATGGTCCTGACTCACAAGGAGAAATGTTTACTAGACCAGGAAGACCTTCAGATAAATTTAAAAGTCCATACCCAAATGTTCAAGCAGCAGCAGCAGCAAATGGTGGAGCATACCCCCCAGATATGTCAGTCTTAGTTAAAGCAAGAAAAGGCGGGGCTAATTATATTTATTCAGTATTAGTTGGTTATGAAGACCCACCTCCGGGGGTAAACCTTGATGATGGTGTTTACTATAATAAATATATGATTGGAAATAAGATTAAAATGCCTAACAATTTGATAGATGGATTAGTTGAATATGCTGACGGAACAGAGTCCACCGTAGATCAAATGGCTAAAGATGTAACAACCTTTCTAGCGTGGGCAGCTGAGCCTGAACTTGAAGAAAGACATAAGACTGGTGTTAAAGTGATTATATATTTAGTGCTTTTAACAATATTAGTTTATTTGAGTATGAAAAAAATATGGTCACGGATTGACTCTGAAGTATAAAACATCACCATCCTTTACAATATAATCTTTTCCCTCAATTCTTAATTTTCCATTTTCTTTACATTTTTCTGCACTACCGTACTTTATAAAATCTTCGCAGGATACAGCCTCTGCCCTAATAAAGTTTTTTTCAAAATCTGTATGAATAACACTTGCAGCTTTAGGTGCGGTAGTATTTTTTTTAACAGTCCATGCTCTACTTTCCTCCGGACCTGAAGTAAAAAAAGTATCTAATTTTAAAAGATCATACCCCTCTTTAATTAATTGATTTAATCCAGTTTTATTTAAACCAATTTCTTGCATAAAAGCTTCTTTTTCATTTTTATCTAAGCCCGAGAGTTGATCTTCTATATCAGCACAGATATTTATTATTTTTTCATAAGGATATTTGTTTTTTACTTCTTCAGTATATTGGTTTCCTTTGGATAAATTCTCTTCATCTACATTGCAAACAATTATTTTGGGTTTAATACTTAATAACCCTATGTTGGATAAAAATTTATTTTCTTCTTGATTGTTTATCTTTATCTCTTGATTATTATCAAGCTGATTTAATATTTCTTCTAAAATATTTATTTCTTTATCCTCAAGAAGTTTTTTTTTACCTTTTTCAAGTTTTTTTTGTACGATATCAAGATCAGACAATACTATTTCTGTTCTTATAGTTTCTAAATCATATGAAGGGCTTATTTTCGAGTTTACATGGGTGATTTTTTCTGAATCGAAACACCTGACCAAATGAATTATTGCATCAACTTCTCTTATATGAGCAAGAAATTTATTACCAAGCCCTTCTCCTTTTGATGCACCTTTAACTAATCCAGCTATGTCAACAAAAGTTATATTTGTGTAAATTTTTTTTTTTGAATTTGAAAGTTTAGCTAAATGATCTAACCTCTCATCAATTACATCAACAATTCCGATATTTGGATCGATAGTACAAAAAGGAAAGTTTGCGGCTTCTGCATTTTTTGAAGCCGTCAAAGCATTAAATAGTGTTGATTTACCTACGTTTGGTAGACCTACAATTCCACATTTAAATCCCATTAAGATTTTGATTAACTTTGCTTGAAAATAAATCTATTTTTTTTTCAATTAAAGTTGGTATTTGTTTAACAATATTCTCTGTGATTTCTTTTATTTTTTCGTCCTCATCTTCTTTGAAATCCTCAAGTACGTGATTGTTAACTCTCTTTTTTTGCTTTGGATGACCTATACCAATTCGAACTCTACTGTAATCTTTGCCAATAAATTTATCAATTGATTCTATTCCATTATGGCCAGCACTACTCCCACCAAATTTAGCTTTTACTTTTCCAAAATCTATATCCATATCATCGTGAAACACAATCACATCTTTAGCGTCAATTTTAAAATAATCTATTAATTCTTTGATTGCTGTTCCAGAGTTATTCATAAATGTGAGAGGTTTTATTGCATAAATTTTTTTCTCATCAATACTTCCAGTAGTTAAAAGACCTTTAAACTTTGGTTTCTGTTTAGAAAGTTTGAAGTGTTCATTAATAGCATCAATTATCTTAAAACCAATATTATGTCTTGTATTTGTATAGTTAGAGCCTGGATTTCCTAATCCAACAAGTAAAAGCATATAATTATTTTTTTTCAGCCGGTTTCTTTTCAGCAGCTTTCTTCTCTTCCGGTTTTTTATCAACAGAGCTTTCTTTAGCTTTATCTTCTTTTTTAGCTGGATCTCCCTCTTTAGCTGCCGCTTCTGTTCCTTCAGAAGGCGCTTCACCCTCTGCACCATCGGCTGAAGTTTCCTCAGTAGGTTTTTCAGGTTCTTTAATTACAGTTGGAGCTGCTACTGTTGCAACTACGAAATCTCGATCTGTGATAGTCGGTGTAACACTTTCTGGAAGTTTTACAGAAGAGATTTTTATACTAGTTCCTATATCTGTACCTGTTAAATCAACAATGATTTCGTCTGGGATTATCTCAGCAGGACATTTAAGTTCTACTTTTCTCCTTACAATATTTAAAACACCGCCTCTTTTAAGCCCAGGAGAGTCTGGGTGATTTATGAATTTGACCGGAATTTCTAAAATTATTTTTTTGCCAGAAACTATTCTCATAAAATCAATATGAATAGGTTCTTCAGAAATTACGTGATAAGCAACATCTCTTGGGATGACTTTTTCTTTTTTTCCGTCGATATCAAGTTCAAGAACTTTAGAAAGAAACGTTTCAGATTTGATTATAGTTGAAATTTCTTTCTTACTTATTGAGATTTTTTGATTTGGATTTTTTCCTCCATACAAAATAGCTGGTATTAGTCCACGCTCTCTTAGCTTAGCATTGGAGCCAGACGATTGATTTTCTCTTTTTAAAGCTTTTAAGTTACTCATAAAATTATTGAAGTGGGTATATAACCTATGATCTTAATCAAAACAAGTATTAATTAAATAAATCCGAAACAGAGTTAGAGTTAGCTATTCTTTTAATCGCTTCAGACATTAAAGAAGATATAGATAATACCTCGATTTTCTTATTATTATTAATTTTTTTCGTATTATCAATTGTATCAGTTACGATCAGCTTCTTTATTTTCGAATTTTTGATTTTTTTTGCCGCATCTCCACTAAGAACACCGTGTGAAATAAAAACATAAACTTCATTAGCGCCATTTTTCTTAAGCGCTTCTACCGCGTTTACAATTGTTCCTCCGCTATCAATAATATCGTCTACAATTATGCAAGTTTTATTTTGTACATTTCCCAAAATATTCATCACTTCTGATTTTCCTGGTGCAGGCCTTCTTTTATCAATAATCGCAAGGTCTGCTTTAATTCTGTTGGCTAAATCTCTTGTTCTCGCTACTCCACCGACATCTGGTGAAACACAAATTAGCTTTTTATTATTTAATTTTTTTTTTATATATTTTGCGAATAATGGGGCGGTATATAAATTGTCAACTGGCATATCAAAGAAACCTTGAATTTGACCGGCATGTAAATCAACAGTCACTACCCTAGTAGCACCAGCGTCAGAAATTAAATTAGCCATTACCTTTGCGGATATAGATGTTCTAGGAGCGACTTTTCTATCTTGTCTAGCATATCCAAAATATGGAATCACAGCTGTGATTGTTTTTGCAGAAGATCTTTTTAAAGCATCTATAACTAATAATAACTCTATAATATTATCATTTGCTGGATGAGATGTAGATTGTACGACAAAAACACTGTTACCTCTTATGTTTTCGTTTATTTCTATATAAATTTCTCCGTCAGCAAACCTTCTAATGTTTGTATTTATTAATTTTAACTTTAAGTTTTTCGCTATACTCTTACTGAGTTTTAAATTACTTGTTCCAGATAAGATTTTCATGAAATATGTTATATATACAATTATTTAGGCGTATTTTCAAATTAATTAAACTAATTTTACAATAGATATAAATCTACCATAATCATTTTGTTTTAATTTAATCGATCTTCTATAGCTAAAAAAATACTTTTTTTCCTTAAAAGTGTCACGATTTATATAATCCACCTGTACTTTTTGCTCTAAAAGCTTATCACAAACATATTTTCTTAAGTTGAATAGCTTTTTAATTTTATTTTTTTTTGAAAAATAGACTTTATTTTTTTTTGATTTTTTTAAAAACATTGTATAGAAACTAAGGTCTACTTCATAGTTTTTAACACCTAAACAGGGACCGACAGTAGCAAAAATATTACTTTCTTTTCCTATTTTTTTTATTTTACTAACTGTATTTTTAATAATATCAGAAAATGCCCCTCTCCAGCCTGCGTGGATACACCCAATAATATTGTTTGTTTTATCATAAATTAAAATAGGAACACAATCAGCAGTAACAACTCCCAGCGCTAAACCTCTTACACTAGTAATCATTGAGTCTGCATTTATATTTTTTAATTTTTTTTTTTTTATTTCTACAACTTTGTTACTATGTGTTTGATTCATTAATATTAAATTGTTTTTTTTTACTTTCATTACTTTACAAACAAAGTGTAAATTTTTTAAAACATTTTTTTTGCTATCCTTTGAACCTCTTCCACAATTTAGTCCTTTGTAAAGACCTTTTGAGTAACCACCTCTTCTAGAAAAAAAACAATGTTTAATTGCATTAAATCTATTTAATTTTTTTGAGTAAAACATTAATTAAAACCAGATTATTCACTATTTTTTAAATTTAAAAGCTAAAATTACTTTAAATAATTCACCCATTAACTTAGGACTGAGTAGTCTTTTTAATCTAAGATAAAGATTGACCTGATCTCTAAATTTCATTTTTCTAGCTAATATTTCAGCCCTATTTAATATACCCAGATTTTTTAAGAATTCTTTTTGAGTTATCACTTTTTTAACATTTAATTTTTTTCTTAAGAAAAATTCTTTTAGCAATGCAAAATTTACATGAGAAGTTACATCGGCTTTTCCCAAATTTTTTAAAAAATTATTTTTCTTATTTTTTCTAACTGATTGAAGAGTGTTTTGATTATTTGGATTTAAATATCCATAATCAATAAGTAGTATACATCCATTATATTTTGAAATTAAATTTGTAATTTTACTGAGTTCTTTTAATCCTAATTTTGGAAATTCTATGAAGCTCAAATTTCTGAAAATTTTAAATGAATTCAAAATTTTTATATCCTCCTTTTTTGCAATTTTAAATTTCTCTTGAATCTTAAAATTATCTTTTAAAACAAAATACTTTTCATAAATCGAATTATCTTTTCGGGAAAATTGCTTAATAGGTATAGCATCAAAAAATTCATTACCAAAAAAAATTATAGGACCTTTTTTAAATTTACTAAAATCTTTAATCCATTTTACTCTTCTATCTTTTATCTTATCCTTTTGAATTTTTTTTAAAAAACTACTTGTTTCATATAAAAAAACATTTTTTGTTGAGTCAAAACTTGGAAATTTTTTAAAAACATCTACGATAACTTTTGCCATACTCCCGTCGCCTGGTCCAAGTTCTACTATTTTTAGATTTTTCGGTTTTCCAAGTTTTTCCCAAGTAGAAATAATCCAAATTGCTATCATTTCAGAAAATAATCTCGATATTATTGGAGAAGTAACAAAATCGCCTTTTTTTCCAAAAGGATTATTTGAAGAGTAGTAACCAAATTTTTTATCATAAAGAACTTTTTGAAAAAATTTATCAACAGTCTGTGATTTACATTCTTTAAAAAATTTTAGATTAGATTTCATTTTTTTTTCTTAAATAGAAGAACATAACTAATCCAAAAAAAATCATCATAAAGCTTAAAATTGTTCCCATACTAAAATAATTAAAAAAGTAGCCAATATGTAAATCAGGTTCCCTAAATGTTTCAGAAATAATTCTAAAAACTCCATAAAAGATCAAAAATAAACATGAACAATCACCAGATTTATAATTTTTTTTAAAAATTATGGATTGCATTATTAAAAACAAAACAATTCCTTCAAGCACTGCTTCATATAGTTGTGAAGGATGTCTAGGAGTCATATCAAAATTTTTAAATATGACACTCCAAGGTAAAGAAGTGGCTTTTCCAATGAGTTCACCATTTACAAAATTTGCTAAACGTCCTAAAAAAATTCCTATTGGTGAGACAGTTGCTATCACATCTAATAAAAACAAAGTTTTTATTTTTTTTTGAATTGAAAATAAATACGTTCCTATAATTACCCCGACCAAGCCACCATGGAAAGACATTCCACCTTCCCAAATTTTTAAAGTTTCTAGAGGATTAGATAAATAGAATTGTGGATTGTAAAAAATTACATAACCTAGTCTTCCACCAAGTATTATAGAAACAATTAAATAACTTATAAGATTATCAAACTCTTTTACATCAAACTTGTACTGAGAAATTTGAAGTCTTTTTGAGATAATTTTTTTCCCATACCACCATCCTATTAAAATCCCAAAAATATAAGCTAAAGAATACCATCTTATTTCTAAAATTCCGAAATCAAACAATACAGGGTCAAAATTATGGGTAAACATATACTTTTATATCATATTTGAATTTAACATTTCTATCAAATAAGATGAGTTATGAGTAATTCTGAAAAAATTATAAAAACATTATCTAGTCTAATTGAAAACGGTATTTTAACTTCAAAAGATATAAAAAAAGAAATTTCAAATGATTTAAAATTTCAAAAAGATAAGATTATTAATAAACTAGACCTTGTTTCAAGAGAAGAATTTCAAGTACTAAAAAAAATCGTTCAAAAGCAAGATTTAATTATTAAGAAATTACAAAAAAACAAAAAGACTAAAAAGGTAAAGAAATCTTAACTTGCAAACCATTAAATTTACTTTTTCCTAATTGAATACTTCCTCCATGTGAATTTATAACATCTTCTACGATTGCAAGACCCAAACCAACTCCTGATTTATTTAAACTCCTACTTTTATCTAACCTAAAAAAAGGTTTTAAAACGTTTTTGTATTGATCCTCAGGTACTCCAGGACCATCGTCTTCAACAATTATCAAAACACGATTTGAACTTTTTTGTATATTTGCAAAAACTTTTTGGCCATAAGTTAAGCCATTTTGAATAATATTTTCAAAAGACCTCCTTAATGCTGTAGGTCGACCTTGAATAATTATATCTTTACTTCCTAAAATTTGGAAGTTTTCGTTATTTAAATCAGACTTAATTTGTTCTAACATTTTAAACAATTCAATTTTAGAAGTAATTTCTTGAGCTTTTGTTTTTGCAAATTGCAGATAATCGTTTAGCATTTTTTCCATTTCATCAATATCTTTTGACATCTTATTAGATAAGTCTTTTTGATTAAGCATAGCCAATTGAAGTTTCAATCTTGTCAAAGGAGTTCTCAAGTCATGACTAATTCCAGATAACATTTCAGATCTCTGATTTAAATGTCGATTTATTCTTTTTGCCATTCTGTCAAATTCATAGGCTGCTTTACGGATTTCTTGCGCACCAGAAGGTCTGAAATCGTTGACATAATCACCTTTACCAAATCTTTCCGCAGCTTTAGCGAGTTTCACTAATGGTCTTGTTTGATTTTTTAAAAATATTAACGCTATAACTATTAAAAGTATGGATGGAAGTGTTGTCCATAAAACAAATAATCGCACAGAAGAGGCTGAGACCATTTCTTTTGGAACCAAGAAATCAAGTATCTCATTTTCGGATTTAATTTTTATTTCAACAGCATTTTTAAATTTAGATGTACTAAACCAATAATTGTTATTTCCAAAAACTGATTTTAACTCTCTCCTTAAAGATCTGTCCATTGGACTAAACCTTCGTTCTCCAGTAATCTTGGGAAAGCTATTATTTTTATTTATACCAATTTCAAAATTGAAATTATTTTTGTAGCTATCTGTAAAAAAATCTAAATTTTTTTTGTCATTTTGATAAACTTCTTCAATAGTTTTCAACTGAGCGACAAGCGACCTAGTAGTATTTTTATTAGCTTTGATCCAAATACTATCATAAAAAACGATTGTGATAATCAATTGAAGTATTATTGTGGGAGCAGCAACAATAATAAGTGCTCTATAAAATAATCTTTTAGGTAAAATTATTTTTAAAAATTTATTCAATCCAGAGAACATAACCTGAGCCCCTTATAGTTTGTAAATATTTTGGATTTTTTGGATTTACTTCTAACTTTTGTCTTAATCTAGTTATCATTACGTCTATTGATCTTTCTTGAACTATTCCCGAAATTTTTCCAATTTCTTCTCTAGAATAAGTTTTTCCTGGATTTGAAAGCATTTCTATTAAAACTTTTTTTTCAGAATTATTAATTTTTTTGTTTTTGTTGTTAAATTGAATAATCATCTTATTCAAGTCTATTTCAGCATTTCCAATTGTATATTTTAAGTTTAAATTAATTTTGTTAGTTTTGTTTATTATATTCCTTAATCTTAATAATAATTCTTTAGGCTCAAAGGGTTTTCCAATATAATCATCTGCTCCAAGTTCCAAACCTTTTATTCTATTCTCTACTTCACCTTTTGCGGTTAGTAAAATAATTGGAACTTTAATTTTTTTCTTTATATCTTTAGTCAAATCATATCCATTTTGTCCAGGCATCATTACATCTAAGATAATAATATCAAATTTGATTTGTTCTAATTTTATCTTTGCTTGAGTTGCATTTTCAGCGGTTGACACTATATAATCATTATCTTTTAAATAATCTTTTAAAAGACCTCTTATTCTATCATCATCATCTACTATTAAAATATGTAATTTATTATTTTCCATCAATTATTTTTTTTAAAACATTTTTAAACTTAATTACAGAGTCAGAACTTGAATTTTTTAAGGCATTGAAAATTCTTTTTTTTTGGGAATTATAAACAATTTCGAAAAAAATCTTACCCTCTTTATCAAGAAATAAGTTTTTTTTTCTAGTATCTTCAGTATCCTTTATTTGTTTAATCATTTTTGATTTTATAAGATCTCTTAATACTCTATTAAGACTTTGCTTGGTGACTTTGAGTTTAAAAATCAGTTCACCAAGATTAATTCCTGGATTTCTTTCAATTAAATGTAAAGCTCTCAAATGGGCAGGGCCAAATAACTTTTTGGACAAAATATCTCTCGGATCTGCAAAAGTTTCTCTATGAGCATAATAAAGTAACTGTATTAACTCTTTGATTTGATCATCTTTGAGATAGAGTAAATCTTTCATATTGGTAAGTTATATTGACTTATCTTAATTTGGAATATACTTTTTTAAAAATAAAAAATCTATATATTTAATTGAAATGGAAAGTATACCTTACGATAAAAGATCAGGAAAAATTTGGTTCAATGGCAAGACGGTTAATTGGAAAGACGCGAATATACATATTTTAAACCATGGTCTGCATTACGCCAGCTGTGTTTTTGAGGGTGAGAGAGTTTACGATGGTGAAATTTTTAAATTAGAAGAACACACAGAAAGGTTATTTTATTCAGCAAAAAGAATGGGAATCAAAGTTCCTTATTCAGAAAAGCAGATAAATCAGGCTTGCAAAGAAATAGTTAATATTCAAAAAGTTAAAAATGGATACGTTAGGCCTATAATTTGGAGAGGTAGCGAGATGATGGCAATATCTGCACAGAAAAATAAAATACATGTCGCTATCGCGACTTGGGAATGGGGATCTTATTTTGACCCTAAACTAAAACTACAGGGTATAAAGCTTAATATTTCAAACTGGAGAAGACCTGCTCCTAATACCATACCATGGGATACGAAAGCTGCAGGTTTATACATGATTTGCACTTTATCAAAACACGAAGCTGAGGCTAAGGGTTTTACAGATTCATTAATGCTTGACCATGAAGGATACATTGCTGAAGCTACTGGAGCAAATGTATTTTTTAAAAATGAGGCGGGGGAATTACATACTCCTACACCAGACTCCTTTTTGGACGGCATCACAAGGAGAGAAGTAATAAAAATCGCGAAATCAAAAGGAATAAAAATTATTGAAAGAAAAATAAAACCTGAGGAAATGGAAAGCTTTGTAGGATGTTTTTTAACTGGTACAGCAGCAGAAGTAACTCCAGTCTCTCAGATTAATGATTATAAATTTAAAGTTTGTAAGGTAATTTCTGAATTAAATGATGCTTATCAAAGCTTAGTTAGAAAAGAATCTGCAGCTTAATCTTTTTTATCCTCATTAATAGCATGGTCTATTCCTTTTCTTAAATAATCATAACCAGTATATAAAGTTAGAAAGGCTGATAACCACAAAAGAATGATTCCAACAGTTTGTGCGTTGTAGTCTTGAAAATTTATTATTTTATTTCCAATATCACCCGTAAGCAAGATTGCAATAGAGGTCATTTGTATTAGAGTTTTCATTTTAGCTAGACTAGTTACTTGCATTGTAATTTTCCCTTTAGCTAAAAACTCTCGAAGACCTGAAACTAAAATTTCTCTTGTCAAAATAATAACTGCAGCTATAACTTCGTAGTTTTTAATAGTTCCGTTCATAACAAGCAAGATTAGAGCGGCTGCTACTAAAATTTTATCTGCTATTGGATCTAATAGCTCACCTAATTTAGACTCTTCTTTAAAAAATCTAGCTAACAATCCATCCAAATAATCAGTAAAACTTGCTAGCACAAACAAAAAAAAAGGTATTAAGTCACCAAAAAATCCTGGAATAAAAAAAGTTACTACAAATATTGGTACAATTATAATTCGTCCAATTGTCAATATGTTCGGAATTTTTAATTTCATTTATTCGTGAAAGTAATCATATATTCTCTTTGCGATGCTGTCTTCTATTCCTTCGACTGATTTTAAATCGTCAAAGCTGGCGGACTCAACAGCACGAGCAGACCCAAAATGATTTAGCAAAGCTCTTTTCCTTTGTTTTCCAATCCCTTGGATTTGATCCAATAGTGATTTGCTTAGGTTTTTCTTTCTTTTAGCTCTGTGAGTGCTTATAGCAAATCTATGAGCCTCATCTCTAAGTCTTTGTATGAAAAATAATAGCGGATCATTTTTTTCCAAAATATATTCTTTATTTTTATAGTAGATTTTTTCCTCACCAGCATTTCTTTTTTTACCCTTTGCTACAGCTAATATTGGTAAGTCATGCAATCCTAGTTCATTAAGAACTTCCCTAGATACGGAATATTGTCCTTTTCCACCGTCTATCATTATTAAA
>CEWK01050801.1_pt1 | contig 12477 bp, 9 predicted proteins | sample 531431 | NCBI WGS metagenome assembly CEWK01 (sample SAMEA2623059, study PRJEB7988) | marine metagenome | isolation source: saline water (ENVO:00002010), including
AAAACGCATGGCAAACCCCACTGGGAGCAAGGTTAAATAGAGAGGGCATTGCACATTGAACGTGCTAAAAACGGTCTTTAGTTAGTCCTCTGGGTTAACCGCTTGAGCTTTAATGTGAACTAAAGCCTAGATAAATGACATCTTAAATGACAGAACCCGGCTTACAGATTATCTGGCAACATACCTCATAAACGTTCTACTTTTGTGCTAATAGTAAAAATACAATTGTATTGACTATTTTATAAAATCCCATACTATCCCAATAAATCCCAATATGGAGGGTTTTTGATATATATTAAAAAAAGAAATTTGTTAAATAAATATGTTTTTATCGAGTTACGAGAACAAAATAGACAAGAAAGGTCGAGTTTCAGTGCCAGCTACATTTAGATCTTATTTAAACTCTATGGGTTACAATGGTTTTATAAGTTATCCATCTTTTAACCATTCTGCTTTAGAGGCTTGTTCACAAGATAGAATTGAAAAGTTATCCAATACTATAGACTCTTTGAATCCATTTGAGGAAAAAAGAGATTTTTTTGCAACTTCAATTTTATCTGAAAGCGAAAATTTACAATTCGATACTGAAGGAAGAGTTTCTTTATCTCAAAAATTATTGGATCATGCGAAATTAGTTAACATTGTCTTGTTTGTTGGGCTAGGAAAAACTTTTCAAATTTGGGAACCAAGAAATTTTAATAAATTCAAAGATTTTGCTAAAAAGAAAGCTTTTAAAAATAGATCTAGCTTGAAATGGGATAATAAACAGAAGGGAGAACTATCATGAGTATAAATGTTGGGGGTGGAGAACTAAGAGAATTAAAACCTAGAATATTAGTTATTGGAGTTGGAGGTGCAGGAGGAAACGCGATCAATGCGATGATAGATGCTGGCATGGAAGGAGTAGAATTCGTAGCAGTCAATACTGATGCTCAAGATCTTAAAATGAGCAAAGCAGATGCTAAAATTCAAATTGGTATGAATTTAACTAAAGGACTGGGAGCAGGGGCGAAACATGATATTGGTCAAGCTGCAGCAGATGAGTCAATAAATGAAATAGTAAATTATATTGAGGGAAGCAATATGGTTTTTATCGCTTCAGGTATGGGTGGTGGCACAGGCACAGGCGCTTCTCATGTAATTGCTAAAGCTGCTAGAGAAATGAATATCTTAACAGTTGGTGTAACAACTTTACCTTTTTCTTACGAGGGACCAAAAAGGATGAGGCGAGCTATTGTTGGATTAGAAGAACTCAAAAGACATTTAGATACTACCATTGTTGTTCCTAATCAAAACTTATTTAAAATTGCAAACGAAACAACAGGATTTGAAGAGTCATTTAATCTATCTAATGATGTTTTAAAACAAGGCGTTCAAAGTATAACTGATTTGATGGTTAGACCAGGTATGATAAATTTAGATTTTGCCGATGTAGAAACTGTAATGAGCTCAAGTGGTAAGGCTATGATGGGCACAGGAGAATCTGAAGGAGAGAATAGAGCTATAGTTGCAACAGAATTAGCTTTAAATAATCCATTGATAGATGAGTACACTTTGCAAGGCGCTAAAGGTTTGCTCGTAAATATAACTGGCGGTAAAGATATTAAACTTTTTGAAGTTGATGCCGCAGTAAACAAGATAAGAGCAGAAGTAGATCCCGAAGCTGAGCTAATCTTCGGTGCAATAAAAGATGATAATATGAATGGAAAAATAAGGGTTTCATTAGTTGCTACTTCTCTAAAAGGTGCAACTGTAAATCCTGATCCTAAACCGGTTTTAAATGTCGTAAATGGCTCACAAAGTCGTTCAAACGACTTTTCTGATAACCTTTTTTCAAAAAGCAATATAGATAACAATATCGTAAACTCTATAGACGGTGCAAATGCTTTAAAACTTGATGAAACTTATGAGATAAAAAACACTCAAGACCAAAACGCGATTATCGAAAGTTTTGAAAATAAAGAGGAGAAAAAAATGGTGGAAGAAAATATTTCGAACACCATCGTTGATGGGGATATCCCTAATGGACTATCAATTGAGAGCGCATCTTATATCGAAAATAATAATGAGGTAAAATCATCAGAAGCTGTTTCAGAAAAAGATAAAATAGTTTCTAATGTTATTAAAAATGAATATACGCCTAAACTTTTTTCGGATGAGCCCAATCAAGATCACATTGAGCAAGAAGATGAAAAAAATAATGAGAGTTTGAAAGATGAATTATTTGATCAAGAAAATAACGAGGAAGAGGATTTTGAAATTCCTGCCTTCTTAAGAAGACAAAAATTTTAATGACCAAAATAAGAATTAATGAAAACTCAAACATCATCACTGGAATCACCCCATTTTCCAGTGATGCTGAGTGAAATATTAAAGATTTCATCTCCATCAAAAGGAGGGGTTTTCCTAGATTGCACTTTTGGAGGCGGAGGATACTCAAAAGCAATATTAAAATTTCCCAACACAAAAGTAATTGCATTTGATAGAGACATCCAAGTATTTCATGAGGCAAAAAAACTTGAAGATAAATATTTAACAAGATTTAAATTTTACCAAAAAAAATTTAGCCAGATCCCTGAAAACCTCAAAAATAATGTCGATATAATAATTTTTGATCTAGGACTTTCAATGATGCAGATAAAAGATTTAAAAAGAGGCTTCTCATTTAATTCTAGTGAAAACTTGGATATGTCGATGGGATTATCCGATATTTCTGCGAAAGACGTTGTCAATAATTTGAGCGAGGGAGATTTAAAATTAGTGATAAAAATTTTTGGGGAAGAAAGGGAGGCGGCTAAAATCGCAAAAAATATAGTTAAAGCTAGAGATAAAAAAAAAATTACTAAGGTAGATGAGTTGGTTAAGATAATTGAATCAAGCAAAAAAAGAAAATTTTCAAGTAAAATAAATCCAAGCACTAAAACTTTTCAGGCATTAAGAATATTTGTTAATAAAGAAATTACTGAAATTATTAATGGAATTGTTAATGCAACGAAATTTCTGAAACCCGGTGGTAAAATTCTTGTTGTTAGCTTTCACTCGATTGAGGATAGAGTGATTAAATATTTTTTTACAAATTATTCCGATAATAGATCGAGGCCTTCACGGTACTTGCCTGAGGATAACAATAATTTATCATTGTTTAAAAATTATGATAATAAAATCATTAAGCCATCAAAGAAGGAAATAGATCTTAATTACTCATCTCGATCAGCTAAATTAAGATTTGCTATTAGAAATGAGAATAAATTTATTATCCCAAAAAAACTTTTTGAAAAATTTAATAAATATTTAGACTTGGAGGCAATCAATGTTTAAATATAAATTGTTTCTTTCAATTTTTATATTTTCATCTCTATTAATCTTTACTTCAATCATTAAAAATCAAACAAGAAAAGTAGAAAAAAAAATTGATATATTAACTAAAAGAATTTTCCTTAAAGAGAAAGATTTAAATGAGTCATTTTTAGATTATTCTTATGTTACGTCGCCAGCTAAAATTGAAAAAAAAATTGAACACTTGGGTAATAATTATTACACGCCAGTAAAAAAATCTAAGATATTTCTTGATCTATCGGATTTTATGTCTTTAGAGAAAAAAATTGCAGTAATTAAACAAGATGAGAAAAAAAAATAAAAGAAATAATTTTAACCAAACAAGTTTTTATTTTGAAGACTTTTTAGAGACAAATAAAAAAAACAAGCTTGAGCAAAAAAAAAATTTTTTTCATGATAGAATATATTTGTTATTCTTCTTATTTTTTTCGCTAATCCTAATTTTCAGTGTTAGAATTATAGAAATATCACTTAACAAAATTGAGATATTAAGAAAAGAAAACATATCTAAAAAATTTACTCTTTTAAGAAGAGATATTGTTGACAGAAATGGAACTTTAATCTCAAGGAATATCAACTCATTCCATGCAGCAGTAAATCCAAAACTAATCAAAAATAAAGATAATTTTTTATTAAAATTAAGATTAAATTTTCCAGAATTGCCTTTAAAGGATGTAGAAGAAAAACTTCGTAATAATAAATACTTTTATCTTAAAAAGCGTATAAATCAGTTTGATAAAGATAAGTTTTGGAGTTTAGGAGAAAAAGGAATTATATTAGAACCCTTTCAGTTTAGAATTTATACTCACGCTAATTTATTTAGCCATATAGTTGGACAAGTAGATTACGATAACTACGGAATTTCTGGAATTGAAAAATTTTTCGATAATGATTTGAAAAAACTAGACTTGATTGATTCTCCACTTGCATTGACTTTAGATGTGAATATTCAATATTTAATAAATGAAGAACTAGAAAAAGCTTTAAACACATTTAAAGCAACAGGAGGCGGCGCTTTACTTATGGATGTAGAAAGCGGGGAAATTTTATCTTTAGTCTCTTTACCTAATTACGACATAAATAAGAGAAAAAATTTAAATGATGAAAGATATATAAATAAAATTACTAAAGGCGTTTATGAATTAGGCTCAATTTTTAAAACGTTTACTATAGCTCTTGCTTTAGAGAATAATTTAGTAACTCCTAAAACAATTATTAAAGATATACCTAAGTCTATAAATTGCTCTAATCATAAAATTTCTGACATTAAACAATTTCCAAATAATCTATCAGTAGAGGAGATACTTATAAGATCATCTAACGTAGGGACTTTATTGATCTCAAGAAAAATTGGTGAAGAAAAATTTAAAAAATTTTTAGATGATACTCACTTATTAAAGAGATCAGATTTACAATTAGAAGAAGTGGGTAATCCTATTAAATTTAATTGGAATAAATGTAAACTTGAAACCGTATCTTTTGGACATGGTATAACTACAACCCCCTTACAAGCAACTTCTGTTTACGCCTCAATTGCTAATGGAGGAATTTTTGTGAAGCCACATTTAGTTCAACAAAATGATAAAAAACAAAATAAAAGAATTATTTCAGATAAAACAAGCAGAACAATTAATAATATATTAAGAAAAGTTGTTACAGATTATCATGGCACTGCAAGTCTAGCAGATATACATGGCTATGATGTTGGAGGAAAAACAGGAACATCTCAAAATTACAGAAATGAAAATGAGAACTTAAACACTTTCATTTCAATATTTCCATCTCAAAAACCAAAGTTTGCTTTGCTAGTAATGTTAGAAAATCCAAAGGTTGCTAAAGAACTTTTATACAATTATAGAGGAGTGAAAATTAAAGGTACAAGAAATGAAGCTGGGTGGAATTCTGTTTATGTGGCGGGCAAAATAATAGAAAAAATTGGACCAATTTTAGCCATAAAGAGCAATGATTTTAGTAAATTAGATGTTGTTGAAAAATTTAATTAATAATCTACCAAAAGAAATAAAATCGATAAAAGTCAAAGGGCTGGCTATAAATAGTAAAAAAGTCAAAACTGGATATGTTTTTTTTGCAATTAATGGATCTAAACAAAATGGTGAAAAATATATAACCGAGGCAATTAAAAAAAAAGCAATTGCAATAGTTTGTTCAAAAAAATGTAAATATTACTCAAAAAATGTTCCAGTTATAAAAAGCTCTAACATAAGGAGCTTGTTAAGTGAAGTTTGCTCAAAATTCTACAAATCAAAACCAAAAAATATTATTGCCGTAACAGGTACAAATGGAAAAACCTCTGTAACAGATTTATTTTATCAAATTTTAAAATTACACAACAAACCTGTAGCATCAATTGGAACATTAGGTGTCAAATTTAATGGAAAGTTTATAAAAACTAAACTAACATCTCCTGATACAATTTCTCTTCATCAAATACTTGAAAAAATAAAAAAAAATAAGATTGATAATGTTATCATTGAGGCCTCTAGTCACGGATTACACCAAAATAGAATTGATCATTTAAATTTAAAAGCAGGAATTTTTACCAATTTCAGCCAAGATCATTTGGATTATCATAAAAACATGAGTGCCTACTTAAACGCTAAGCTACTTTTGTTTAGAAAAGTTTTAACTAAAAAAAAAGTATTAATTTGTGACAAAGATACAAAACAATATTCAATCTTAAAAAATATATCTAAAAAAAGGTTATTAAGATTAATAGATATAACATCAATTAAAACTAAATTGAGAAAATACGACAATTTTAAAATGGATGAAATAAAGATTAAAAATTTATCAATGGCTATCAGTGCAGCTAAATTATGTAACTTAAAGGAGGAGCAAATTTTTAAATCATTAAATAGAATTAGAGATACTAATGGCAGAATTGAATTAGTAAAAGTTTTTCCAAATAACGTAAAAGTTTTTGTTGATTTTGCTCATACACCAGATGCTTTAAAAAGAGTCCTAGAGGTATTAAAGAGATCAGTAAGTAAAAATATAGTCTTAGTTTTTGGTTGTGGAGGTGAAAGAGACGCAAAGAAAAGACCATTAATGGCAACTATTGCAGGTAAAAATTGTAAAAAAATTTATGTTACTGATGATAACCCTAGAAAAGAAAAACCTGAGGATATTAGAAGAGAGCTAATCAAAAAATTAAATAACACAAAACATTTTAATATTGGAAATAGAGCTAAGGCTATAAAAAGTGCAATCTTAAATGCTGATCCAAATGATATTATCCTTATAGCAGGGAAAGGACATGAGACAGAACAGATTTATAAAAATAAAACTATCAATATTTCTGATAAAGAAATAGTGAGGAAAATTAAGATAAAAAAAATCCCTAAGAAAAAAAGAAATTTTATTCAGAATAAGATTATATTAAAAAAAATTGTTGGAAAATTAGAGAGCAAAAATTTTCATGGTTTATCAATTGACTCTAGAAATATAAAAAAAGAAAATATTTTTATAACTATCAAAGGTAAAAAAAATGATGGGAATAGATTTATTCCAAAAGCAATTAAAAAAGGAGCACAATATATCGTTACATCGAAAAAATTTAAAGGATACAAGAATAAGATTATTAAAATAAGTAATGAAATTAGTTTTTTGAATAAATATGCAAAATTAAAACGAGATTATTCAACTGCAAAAATTATAGCAATAACAGGCAGTGCAGGGAAAACATCTCTAAAAAATCTCATTAAAGATTTACTACAAAATTTCGGCGACACAATTGCTTCTCCAAAATCTTATAATAATCATTTTGGCGTACCTTTAAGTTTGTCAAATTTAAACACGAGTCATAAGTTTGGTGTATTTGAAATAGGCATGAGCAAAAAAGGAGAAATTAATAGACTCTCTAAGATTGTTAGACCTCACATAGCTATAATAACAAATATAGGTGAGGCACATATTGAGAATTTTAAGAATTTAAATGGAATAGCTGAAGCAAAAGGAGAAATTATAAATAACATTTCAAATGGAGGCACAGTAATCTTGAATAGAGATGATAAATACTTTCAATATTTCTCAAAAAAAGCAAAGCTAAAAAAAATAAGAATTATCTCCTTTGGTATTAATAAAAATTCAGATGTAAGCTTAATCAAATCATCAAGAAATAAAAGTTACACAAAATTAATAGTTAATTTGAATAATAGAATTATATCTATAAAAGCAAAAAATATTAATATTTACAATATACTTTCATCATTGGCTTTATTAAAAGAATTAAAAATAAATTTAAATAAAGCTTCAAAGTTATTTAAATATTCTCAACCCTCAGAAGGTAGAGGAAAAATATATAAAATTAAAAGATACAAAAAAAATTTTAGATTAATCGATGAAAGTTATAATGCAAATCCTCTTTCGATGAAGAGTGCAATTAAAAATTTCTCTTCTATAAAAAAAAGAGATTTTAAAAAATACTTGATACTAGGTGATATGTTAGAATTAGGAAAAAAATCGGAAGCGTTTCACAAAAATTTGTCTAAAGTTATTAACAATTCAGACATAGACAAAGTGTTCGTCAAAGGCAATAAATCTCTAATAACGTATAAAAATGTTAACAAAAGTAAGCGTGGAAACATCTTTCAACATGATGAGGATGTAGATTTTACTCTTAATGATATTATAGCTAATAATGACTATCTTATGATTAAAGGGTCGAATGCTACTGGTTTAAATAATTTGAGTAAAAAGATAATAAAAGGAAACTAATGCTATTTCATTTTTTCACATCACTTGTTGACCAATATTCTTTTTTAAATGTATTTAAATATTTAACTTTTCGAACAGGTTTATCGGTAATGACATCCCTTATTATAGTTTTCGTAATTGGGGCTCCGCTAATTAAAATTTTCTCAGAAAAAATGATAACGGGTCCTATCAGACAAGACGGCCCAATAGATCATATTGTAAAAAAAACCGGTACTCCAACGATGGGCGGTATAATTATAATTATTGGAATTATATTTAGCACCATACTTTGGGCCGACTTAACAAATATATATGTCTGGACGTTAATATTTGTATCTTTAAGTCTTAGCGCTCTTGGTCTTTTAGATGATGTTTTAAAAATAAAATTAAAAAACTCTAGTGGATTGAAATCAAAATACAAATTTTCAGGTCAATTATTAATAGCTGGAATTGCTTTATTCATACTAGCTAAGTTTTCAGACCACGAATTTTTATATGATTTATATTTTCCTTTTTTTAAAAATTTAATTTGGCACATGGGTTTATTTTTCATACCTTTCGGTTTATTTGTGATTATAGGTGCATCAAATGCAGTAAATCTTACAGACGGATTAGATGGATTAGCAACAGTTCCAGTTATGTTAGTTGCTTTATCTTTTACATTAATCTCGTACGTAGTGGGGAACACAATATTTTCTGAATATTTGCAAATTCAGTACATTCCAGATGTTGGGGAATTATCTATATTTTGCGGTTCCATAGTCGGGTCTTGTTTAGGTTTTCTATGGTATAACGCACCACCAGCAAAGATTTTTATGGGTGATACTGGGTCTTTATCTCTTGGCGGTTCTCTAGCAGCTATTGCAATTATAGTTAAACACGAAATTGTTTTAGCTATAGTAGGAGGTTTGTTTGTCTTAGAAACCGTATCGGTAATTATTCAAGTAATTTCTTTCAAATTGACTGGAAAAAGAATTTTTAAAATGGCGCCAATTCATCACCATTTTGAAAAAAAAGGGTGGGAAGAGCCAACCATAGTAATTCGTTTTTGGATAATAGCAATAATTTTAGCTCTTGTAGGATTAGCGACCTTAAAACTACGATAAAGAATGATATCCATCAGCAACTTTAAAAAATTATCTTTTTTAGTTTACGGATTAGGCGTTACTGGAAAATCAGTAGTTAATTTTTTTGAAAGAAATAATTTAAAAAATTACAAAGTATGGGATGATAATAATAAGACTCTATTAAAAAAAAAAAGACCTAAAAATTTGAATAAAACGCTGAAAAACGTAAATTATATAGTTTTAAGTCCTGGCATAAGCTTAGATAATTTAAAAAAAAAAAATGATTTAATTAATTATAAAAAAAAAATTATCACTGACATAGATTTAATTTATTTACTTAAAAAATTTAATAAAAGTATTGTTGTAACAGGAACAAATGGAAAATCGACTACTTGCAAAATTCTACTGCATGTTCTAAAAAAAAATAATTATAAAACATTGTTAGGTGGAAATATTGGCACCCCAATTCTAGATTTAAAAATTAAAAAAGATAATATTTTAGTTATAGAGGCGTCTTCATTCCAGCTTGCTTACTCAAAATTTATTTGCCCTGATTATGCTTTGTTATTAAATATAACTAACGATCATCTTGATTGGCATAAAAACATGAGTAATTATGTTAATGCTAAATTCAAAATTTTCAAATTGCAACGAAAAAACCATTTTTCTCTAATAAACGATAAATTAAAATTTGATTTCAAAAAAAGAGATCTAAAAGGTAAATTAATTATCCCGGACTCAAATAAATATAGAAATTTCAAATCTCAGATAAAAAATTCCTATCTAAAGTCCAAAATAAATGATGAGAACATGTCCTATATTTTTGCGCTTTCAAAGATTTTTAGAATTAGCGAAAATTCTTTGTTGAAATCTCTTAGTTCTTTCAAAGGCCTTCCACATCGATACGAAATTTTCCTTAAGAAAAAAAATTTTGTTTTTATAAATGACTCTAAGGCTACATCATTTGAAGCAACGAAAAATGCTTTAAAAAATACAAAAAATATACATTGGATAGTTGGAGGTCTTCCAAAAAAAAACGACAAAATCAGTTTAACAAATTTAAAAAAAAATATTTTAAAGATTTATATAATTGGTAAAAACACAAATTTTTTTAAAAAACAAATAAATACCAAAATTGAACATAAAGTAACAAGAGATATCAAGAATTCTTTAATTGAGATTCTTAAGAATACTAGATTATATGGCAATAAAAATATTTCAATTTTGTTCAGCCCAGCCGCAGCCTCTTTTGATCAATACTTAAATTTTGAAAAAAGAGGTGATCAATTTAAAAAATTAAGTAGGATTTATGCAAGAAAATATATTTAAATTCAAAATTATTAATTATTGGAGAAATTTAGATAAAAATATTTTTTTCTGTTTTTTGATTTTGTTTTTTTTAGGTTTATTTTTTTCATTTTCGTCGACATCATCATTAGCCGGAGAGAGATTAAATAAAGATTATTATTTCTTTTTTTCCAAACATTTAATTTTTACATTTATAGCTTTGGCAATTATGATTTTTATCTCATTTTTGGAAACCTCACTTTTAAAAAAATGTATAATTCCACTATTTACTGTTTCTTTTATTTTCCTAGCTTTAGTGCCGATTATAGGGGTAGAGGTGAAAGGAGCAAAACGATGGTTAGATTTTTATCTTTTTAGATTGCAACCAATTGAAATTTTAAAGCCCTTTTTTATTTTAGCTACAGTTAAAATTTTAACTTTGCAAAATGTTCAAAATACCCAAATAAGATATATTTTTAGTTTTTTGCTATTATTATTTGTAATAGTTTTACTAGTAGATCAACCAGATCTTGGACAGTCTATTTTGATAATAGGAAGTTGGATCGCAACAGTTTTTATATCAGGAGTTAGCCTATTTTATCTAACTGGATTTTTTTTTATCTTTTTGATTTTGATTAGTTCATTACTTATTTTGATGCCTGAAAAATTTGGGTACGTGATAAACAGACTAATTTCATTTGCAGACTCTACTAAAGGTGACAAATTTCAATCTTCGTCAGCTTTAGATGCGATTAAATTGGGCGGACTTAAGGGCCAAGGAATGGGCGAGGGAATTTTGAAAGATAGTGTACCAGAGGCGCACACTGATTATATCATTGCTATAATTTCAGAGGAATACGGATCTATTATTTCAGTGATTATAATATCGATATTTTTGTATATTTCGTTCAGAATAATTAAAAATTCAATTTTTCAAGAAGATCAGCTTGTTAAGTTATCTTTGTGTGGTCTTGCTACACTTTTAATTTTTCAAACGTTTATTCATGTAGGGGTTAATACAAACCTTATACCTACAACAGGTATGACTTTACCTTTTTTAAGCTATGGAGGTTCATCTTTGATTGGTAGCGCGATTATTGCAGGATTTATTTTAAATTATACAAAAAATCGAACATATTTATATGAATAAAAAAATGAGAGCATTGATAGCTATTGGTGGTACTGGTGGGCATGTATTTCCAGGCTATAATTTAGCTTTGTATTTACAAGAAAAAAAATACGATGTTAGATTAGTAGTAGATAAAAGAGGGTTTAAGTTTTTAAAACATTTAAAAAATATAGATATTTCCTTATTACCATCTAATCCGTTTATTAACAAAAATATATTTTTAAAACTATTATCAGCAATCCTGATAATCTATTCTATTTTTAGATCATTAATTTTTTTGATATTTAATAGGCCAAACATTATTTTTGGAATGGGAGGATATGCATCCTTTCCAATTTGTTTTGCTGCGACTATTTTAAATATTAAATTTATAATTTATGAAAATAATTTGATTATTGGAAAAGCTAACAAATTATTAATACCTTTTGCAAAACAAATTTTTGTATCCTCAAAAGATCTTGAAGGTGTTCCTAAAAAATATGAAAATAAAATTTTTGAGATAGGTAATATAATTAAGAAAAAAATAATTCATTTTAAAAATAAGAATTTAGAAAATAAAGATTTCAAAAAAATGGGAATTTTAGTTTTAGGAGGTAGCCAGGCTACAAAAATTTTTGCGGAACTACTTCCAAATATATTTAATAATTGTAAAAAAAATGGAGTTTACCTTAAAATATACCAACATTGTTTACCCAGCCAAAACGATGCTTTAAAGTCTTATTATGAGGAGAAAAATATTGAATTTGAGATATTTAATTTTAGTAATGATATTCTTGAATATTTTTCAAAAGTAAATCTGGCAATAACTAGGTCTGGATCCTCTGTACTAGCCGAACTTACTAATGCTAATATACCTTTTATTTCAGTACCACTTCCAACTTCAGCAGATAATCACCAATTAAAAAACGCTTTATATTATCAAAAAAAAAATTATTCTTTTTT
>CEWK01132496.1_pt1 | contig 12475 bp, 9 predicted proteins | sample 531431 | NCBI WGS metagenome assembly CEWK01 (sample SAMEA2623059, study PRJEB7988) | marine metagenome | isolation source: saline water (ENVO:00002010), including
GAAATATTCTATCGAAACAAAAATTTGTTTCAAATCAATTTTTATATTTTTATTTAAATAATCATTTATAGTTATTTTTAATGATGGCTGATTTTGATGAAGCATTTAATGGAAAAATTAATAATAACTTACATGTAAATAATCCTAATGCGATAGACCATTTTTTTACTCAAAGAAAAATTACAAAGCATGTTGAATATGTTGATACTAAAGATATGAAAAGAAAAAATAAAAAAGTTGATGTCAAGTTAAATTTCATTGCAATAAATATTCCATATTATGATAATATTTGTGATAAAAAAGATGTAATTGTTGAAATGAAAGTTTATGGAAATAGTAGTTTTAAATATATTGGAATTCATGAATGTAAAGAAGGATTTTTTCCTAGTATCATGTTAAAATTAGGCAATGATAAGCAATTATTCATACATATAATATTTAAAGAAGGTGATGAAAATATTATGAATAAAGAGTATGTAGCATTTATAGATATTCCAGCAAGATATCAAATTGAACCTTCAATAAGTGATATGGGCAGTGAATTGAGTCAAAATGATGATTAATAAATAAATTTTATATTATGAATTTCTAGTTCTATTTATAATATGAATTTTTTTTCTGCAAATGGTGAATATAAGGTAAATAATGTTGAAAACTTTGGAAACCTTGAAAAAAAAGATAGTTTAAAAAAATTTAAAATGTTAACACCTGCTACTTTATCTAAATTTTATGAAAAGAGTGGTGTTGCAATTGTTAACACTTTGGAAAACCCTAATTTTATTGTTAAGAAACCTTTCTTAGAAAAATATTTAAAACTATATCATGATGGAAAGAAGTTTATGGAATTAGGATATCAAATTAATTTAAATTTAATTGTCCTTTATTGTGCCAATTATACATGTACTGCAGCAAAGAAATATGCAAAGAGATTAGTAGAAAAATATCCTGAATACGAATCAAAAATAGTTTTGTATGAAGGAGGATTATATGAATGGTCTAATTTATCTCTAAATTTTTCTAATTTTGGAATTTATGATGTTGAAGCAAAAAAATTACTTAATGAAGATGAACTATATAAGGTTAATTCTAATTTTTCTCATTGGCTAGAAAGTAATCATAAAGGATTTCCAGAATTTGTATATGATAATATCGGTGATAAGAATTTTTATAAAAGTTTAGATAAAATTAAATCTAAACCAGGTGTTAGTTCTAAATTATTAGAGGGAAAAATTTGTGTTGTTACTGGAGCTACAAGTGGCTTAGGTTTAGCAACATTACAAAAAATGCTTGATAATGGTGCTAAGCACGTAACTGGAACATTTTACAATAATGTAAAAAGAGCAAATAAAGTTTCTAAGATGTTAACAGAAAAATATGGTTCTTGTAAAGTAAAAATAATAAGAGCAGATGCAAGAACTGAAAATGGAAATTTGTTTACATTTGATCCTGTAGAAAGATCTAAATATTTACCTAAAAATTTATTACCTGTAAATTGTGTAAATATAAATGCTGGTATTTTTGGTCCTGCTAATAAACATAAAAAACATATTTTCAATATTAAGGACGAAGATTATGATGAAGTTATGAAATTGAATTTAAGAGGATATTATTTGGGAGTTAAACATTTTTCAAAACAAGCAATTAAAAATAATGTTACAGATGGATCAATTGTATGTATTAAATCAATTTATGGATCAACTGGTTCTTTATTTTCAAATCCAGCTTATCAAATATCTAAGCATGGTACAATGGGCTTAGTAAGACAATCTGCAGTTGAAATGGCAAGACCTAATAAAGAACTAGGTTTAAGGTATCCAATTAGAGTAAATGCAGTATCTCCTACATTTACAGATACAGCATTAACAAGACCTATGTTAGATTATGATAAAGTAAATAAAACAATTGCTAATTCAAATACTACTGGAGAGTTAGCTAAAAAAGAAGATGTAGCAAATGCAGTAGTTTACCTCTGTTCAAATTTATCAGGATCAATTACTGGTGTAGATTTACCAGTCGATTGTGGAGTATTATCAGAGTCTGTTCCAACATATTCTGAAGTTAGATCATTAAATGATGATGATAAAATTGACATATTAAGCTGTTGTGGAGATACAGTTTAAATTGAATATAAAATATTAGATCAAATCAATACTGATATTGATTCGATTTAAAAGAGGATTTATATTATGATTAATGGATATCGATAATTTAAGAATTAAGATTAATTTGATTGATTTAGAACTATTAAAAAAATTAAAAGAAAGAATGATTATATCAAAAGATATTGGAATATTAAAAAAGAAAACTAATACTAAAATATTAGATAGCGATAGAGAAAGACAATTATTAGATTCTTTAATTGGTTCGGAGATTAATGTTTTTGAAGATGAAAAAAATGAAGAGTTCATAACAGAATTATGGAATATTATTATGAAGTTTTCTAAAAAAAACCAGGTTTAGAATTTATTTATTTATTTATTTATAAAGTCTTTGCAAGACTTTACAAATAAAAGTGTTTTCTTGGTATATAGATGCTTTTTTTTGATTCATCCTAGATGAATCAATTCTATCTCAATAAAATTTATTTAGTTATCTTTTTTTGTAATCTTTGGACTCCAGCTATTTTTTTGCATAAATCCAAATGGTACTCCATATGTTGGAAGTCCATATGGGGCTACTGATCCAGCATAAGCAGCTGTTCCTGGATTGTATACATTACCTTGGTTAGCTAATGGAACTTGAGTATTAGGTACACTTTGAATAGCATTTTGTAATTGAGTTAATATATTGTCTAATTGTGTAGTAACTGCTGTTACATCAGTAGGTGTTGCTGCTCCTAATTTTTCATTGTCAACTGATGATTTAATGCTATTGATCAATTGTTGAGCAGATGTTACATTATTAGTAGTTGGTGGGTTAGATACGATATTATTAACATATCCTTCGATATTACCAATTGCAGCTAAAGCAGTTGGTTTACCAACATATTGTGTTCTTTCTTGTGCTAAAGTTGTAACCATTATTTTTAAAATTTGATCAATTAAATTTCCTTTTAAATCAATAGTCATTTGTGGTTGAGGAGGATTTACAAGAGGGATACTAAGTCCAGGAATTAATGGGTTAAGATTAATAGTTGCTGTGAAATTGTAAGTTCCTGATGGTGTAGTTGCTGTTCCGGTAGCAGGAGTACCTGTAGCAGGAGTACCTGTAGCAGGAGTACCTGGAGCACTTGGAGTTCCTGGAGCACCTGTAGCACCTGGAGTGCCAGGAGTACCTGGAGCAGCACCAGGAGTACCTGGAGCAGAAGCTTGAGGTGTTAAGTTAACTTGTCCAGTAACATTGACTGATCCAGGGTTACTTAATGATGTAGCAGCTAATCCCATTGGGGCAATGAATCCTCCCATTGGTGCCATCATTGAAGTTCCTGGAATTCCTCCTACAAAAGGCATACCGCCTTTAGTTGCAATTGTTGTACCTCCTGCTGGAGCAATAACAGATTTAGTAGGAGACATAGCAACAGTCATATGTCTTTTTCCTGTTTGATCATAGGTTGGGAATAAACTGGTTGATGGAGTAATTGGAGCTCCTTGGAATCTATTTTTTGTTGTGATCATTGGTCCCAAACCTCCCATACCAGGTGATAACATTGGTCCAACAATTGGTGATAGGACTCTAGTTCCTGGTTGAACTTGAGAAAATGTTGGTGATACAACTGAAGTTCCAGCAGCAGTGGCTGCAACATTAGTTCCTGTTTGAGCAAAAGTGCCCAAGTTTACAGTTGGTGATAAAGGAGGAGTGGTTGTTAATTGTGTTACTCCTGGAGGGGCTATTCCACCAATTACTGGTGAAAGTCCAACAGTAGGTTGATTGTAGGAGACTGCTGGAATTGCAGCTGGTCCCATGAAACCTGAGTATGGTGCCATTGACATCATACCACCTGTCATTTCTTTTTCATCATCAAGGTCAAGATCTTCAAAACCTTCAATATCATCTAAATCATCTTCGTCATCAGCACCTCCTCTCATTGGATTATCTCCAACATATTGGATTTGACCAGTAAAAGGATTTTCAACTGGATATACATTTAATCCAAGAAAGTTTCTTCCATCTTTCCAGAATTTTTTAACTCTGGCTTCCATATGTCTTTCTTGATCTTTAATAATTAAATGGTTAATGTTCATATCTCTATGTGCCTTAACAAAATGTTTTATAGCATTATTGAATGTATCTGCTGTTACTGTGTAGTGAAAAGGATATACTACTGTGAAAACTGACATATATAGAAAGATTTAGAAAAAATGTTTCAAAAAAGCTTTAATTTACAATTTGAAAATTGTTAAATTATTTTACAAAAAAATTAGAATTTGATAATAAAATAATTTAAATCTAAATTAAAATATAATTATGAAAGATAAATCTAATCATGGAAATGCCAATCTTAAAATAAAAAAATTAGAATTAGGAATTAACGTAGTAAGGAGAAAATTTATGTCTCAAATTAGTTTACTAAAATATAGTCCTACTGAAAAGATTAGTCATATTTTATTAAGAAATACATTAATTTTTCACAATGTGATTTTTAAAGTAAAAAATAATTCTGACTTTTTACATGAATGTGTTAAAAAAATTAGAAGTAAAGACATATCTAAACAAGAGAAAGATTTATTAAAAATTCAAATGAATGAAAAACAAATTATAGTTTATGCTTTAATTAAAAATTTAATGAATCTACTCAATACATATTCAATTTTCGATCATGATTTTGAAATCGAAAGTCTATCAAATAAAAACGAACAAGATATCTTAGAAAAAATTCCAAATCAATACCACGATTTAGTTAGAAATATTCTTTTAGATGTAAAACCAGTTATGCCAAGTGAATTAAAAAAAAATAGTGGTGAAAGAGTAATTGAAGGTTTTGCAGATCCATTTTCTCAAGCTATGGATACAATTATATCTGGTATAAAATCAGTTATTGGTGAAATAGAAAAAGGTATTAATGTTGTTAAAGATTTCGTATTAGATATTATTGATAAGATAGGTAAAGTATTTAGTCAAATATTTGATTTTATGGAAGATGTTTTTAAAAATCTGAAAGATATTGTTGAATTTATAGGAGGATTCTTGATGCAAGTTATTGATATATTTTTTAAGATTTTGAAATTTATTTGGTTATTAATAACTGAATGGATTCCTTGGTTTGTTGTCGAGCTTTGGAAATATTTATCAGTTTGGTGGAATAATATCGATATAGTTTTGATGACATATTTATTACAATATCCGATAGCAGATTTTATTTCACAGACTGCTGAGTATGCGATACCATATTCAGGTGAAATTGTAGGATACATGTATTTAGGAGAACTAATATCTTTTTATATTTTTTGGATATATCCAAAGAGTATGAGATGGTTTCAAGTTACTGTAATAAACTTTATAAAGAATGTAATAATTTATATTATTGCATTCGGAAAAGATTTAGCAAATATGAGTCAAGATACAGCACAAGCATTACAATCTATATTTATGCCAAGATGGTTAGTTATGATGTTTAGGGAAATAGGTCCAAAAATGAATGAAGATATTGGAAGTTTTACAAATGATAATATTTCTTTAGCAGATAAAACAGGAAATTTTGTAAAATTCATGTTAGATAATATGTTTTCAATACCAATTAAGATATTAATGATTGTTGGAATATGTATTACTGTATATAGATTATTTGCTCCTCATATGGATTATGCAATGCCAACAATGAAAGAATTAGTACAATTCCCTTCAGTTGTTTTATCTGATGTCAAGAATTTAGCATTTAGATAGATATTTTTAAGTTATGATGAATGAATATATTTACTACTTAAATTCCTTCAAATTATTTACAATGTCTTATAAGAGACATTGTAAATAAAAAAATATGTTAACTTATTTTTATTTAAAAAATGATTTTGAAAAGAATTTCTAATAATAAAAATCTCAGAATAAATATATATGTCAAATAATAAAGAGCTTAGAGAACAGATTAATAAATTAGAAAAAGGAATTAAACATTGTGCTAAAAAATGGGAAAAGGAAAAAGAAAGATTAAAGTGGTATTCTGATTCAGAGCCAGCAATTAATGTAGTAATATTAAGAAATTTTACTTATGTTAGAAATGTGGTTAAAAAAATGAATGAAAATTTGGATCATATTAAAATACAGTCAAAAAAAGAAAATCTTTCAAAAGAAGAAAAGGATGAAATAGATAAAAAATTTCTTTCTGCATATGTTTTACTAGAAAGTGTAATTAAAATTAATGATGATTATTCAATAGTTGAATATGATTATGAGGTTATGAATTTAAAAATGTTTGAAAATGATAAAATATCAAAATTAGTAGATCCTAAATTATCTAAAATGGTACTCAAAAATAAAAAAGATATTGTTGAAACTTTTGACTCTTGTAAAGTTAAAATCGTCGAAGGATTTGGTTTTTTAGACCCGATTATGGGTATCATTGACGAAATTAAAAATGGTTTTATGATGGTTATTAGAGGAATGGTTGATATAGCAAAATTTGTAGGTAACTTATTGAAAGATTTTGTATTATTGCTTTTTGAATTATTAAAAATGCTTTATTATTTTATTGTTAAAATTATACCAGCAATTTTTACATTTTTTGTTACAATAATGACAGGAATATTTAGAAGAGCGCATCTAATTCCATTTGCATTATTTTTCTTTATTGTTGCTTTTGCAGGATATTATTATTACGAAGTTTGTATGCTAGGATCTTGTGATGTAATGACATCAATGAATGTCTATAATACTAAATCTACCAGAATGCTAGGACTTGTTGGAATAGTAACATTAGGACTTTGGTGGAATGATAATGGAAAAGCAATTTTAACTATGCAGAAAATGTTTACAGAAATTATGTTATGGATATTTATTGGCCCAGGCCAATTTTTTGCAATGTTAATTTTGAATGTACCAAGAAACCATAGAATGTTTTTAAAATCAACACCTTCAGAGAAAAAAGCAGAATTAATTTCTGCTCATATAATTTTTAACTTTCCTTTTATTGTCACAAGATTATTTATATGGATTGCAGTTGGAAGAAAATTATTTGAATTCTTCTCACCAATTACTATTCCTTACATTCCTACATTAAGAGAATTATCATTAGTTCCTTTCGTTGTTTTAAGAGATATATTACATATTACAGGATTAGCCAATATATTTTCAGGAGAAGGAGAAGGAGCAGTAGCTGAAGCTCCAGTTGAAGCCCCAATTGAATAATAATTTGTATAAAAAATAAATTATTTTGAAACAAAATATTGAATCAAAACAATTTAGAAATTTTTTGAATTAAAAAAATCTACGAATTTATATATGAATAAAGATAAAGAAATAGAAGATAAAATTAATAAATTAAAAATAGGATTAAATCGTACAATGAAAAAGTGGAAAGAACAAAAAAAAATAATTAAATCAAAATTTTATAGTAGTAATTTTGAAAAATCTTATGATACTCTTCATGTAAGAAATTTAACTTACACAAATAATGTTATTCAAAAGATAAGTAATAATTTGACAGAAATTGATAATTTATCTGCAGATAATAATAACAAAGGTATTATTAATGAGAAATTTAATACATCCTTTTTATTACTTCAATCAATATGTAATGTAAGTAACAAATATTCTGCAGACCATTACGATTACGAAATTATGAGTCTAAAAACTATTAATGGAAAATTAGATAATATTGGGAAAGGAAATAGAGAAGATAAAATTTTTGCCAAAAATAAGAATAAAATTTTAGAAGAGTTTGATTCAGTGAAAGTAAAGATTACAGAAGGATTCGATTTTAGTCCTGTTACTGATTTAATAGATAAGATTGGAGATGGATTTAAATTTGTTATTGATGGTATCGTTAAGGTAGGAAAGTTTGTAGGAGAATTTTTGAAAGATTTTGTAATTTTATTATTCACATTACTAAAAATGTTATGGAGTTTTGTCACTAAAACTATTCCTTACATAATTAAGAAATTATATGAATTGTTTAATTACTTGTGGAAATGGGTTCCAAAAATAGGAATATTTACTGTTGTTTCGTTCTTTATTGTCAAAGAGTATTTACATAATTTTGTTGCATGTTACTTAATACCAACTCTTATTGTATTAACAGGAGCTGAAGAATCATTAGCGGAATTTGTAAATCTTAATTCTGGAATTGGACCAATAGAGCTTGGTGTAGAACAAGATCCATCAGTTTATCTTAAAGAGTTTTTATATGAAGGCAAGTGTCATCCTATGATTTTAAAATTAACTGAATCAACTTGCGCCAAAATTGTATTTTTTTATTCAGTTTACTTATTCTTTTTTATGCCTGAAGTTTTAAATACTGGCCAAAAATTATTAAATGAATCTATCTTATGGCTAATTAATAGTCCTGCTAAAAAGTTAATTGCGTGGTTACTAATTGTTGATCCAAATGATAGATTATTTGATAAGCTAAATTGGGATGATCCACAGGATTATTTAGATAAGATTAATAGATTAATTACAATTTTATTCATGAACTGGCTTAATATTACCCTTAGATTTATATTACTTGCTGTATGTTTTACTCTTGTTATGAAATATTTATTTGATGCTCATTTATCTTGGGCTATACCAACCTTAAGAGAAATTAGTCTTGTTCCTTTTATGGTTCTTAAAGATATTTTAAATTTTACAGAAATATCTAATTTGCTTCCTCCTTATAATTCTTAAAAAAATTGATTTAAAAATAACTAGGCTTTTAAATTATCAATATAAAAACCTGGATGGGTATCAAAAATCTTTTAAAGTTAATAAATATGTATCCTGATCTAATAGAAGAAAAAGAAATAATAGATTATAAAAATAAGAAGATTGCGATAGATATTAGCATTTTACTATATCAAGTTGTAATCTCTGTAAGGAATACAGGATCAGATCTTACTAATAATAAAGGTGAAGTTACATCTCATATATTAGGATTGTTTAACAAGACAATGAAGCTGTTAGAAAATAAAATTATACCAGTATATGTTTTTGATGGAAAACCCCCAGAATTAAAAAAGAAAGTATTAGATATACGAAGATCAATTAGAAAAAAAGCGGAAGAAAGAATGAGTATTGCAGAAACAGAAGAAGAGAAAATTAAATATTTTAAAAGGAGTGTTACTATTTCAAAGAAACAATTAGATGAATGTAGAGAATTGCTAGATTTAATGGGTATACCTTATGTCAATGCTCCAGAAGAGGCAGATTCACAGTGTGCATGGCTAGCTGAACAAAATTTAGTTGATGCTGTTTTAACAGAGGATATGGATATTTTAACATTTGGATCACCAAAGATTGTAAGAAACTTAACGTCACAAAAGAAAAAACCAATAGAAATCAACTTAAATAAAATTAATAAAAAATTTGGTTGGAATCAAAACAATTTTATTGAGATGTGTATATTATTTGGTTGCGATTATTCAGATCATATTACAGATATTAATTTTTTAAAAATATTTCACGAGTATCAGAAAAATAAGAATATATATAAAGTATTAAGTAAATTGAATAGAAAGATAGAGGTAAAAAATACATTTAACTATTTTAAAAATCCTTCTATAGATACAAATATTAGTAATTTGTCAATAACAAGTTCAAATCTTGATAAGCTAGAAAATTTATTAGTAAGTAAATATGGTTTAATTAAATATAAGATAAAAAAGAAATTAAATGTATTAAAAGGTTTTAATTGTAATTAATTTATTAGTAAAATATAATTGATTAAAAAATCCAAACGTTTTAATATATTAAGTAAATTATTGCAGATAAAAATTTTCTAAGACAGACATATGTATTTATATGTTTACATATTATTATTTTTAGTAATTTTTTTATTATTCATTTTTCTTTTTATATTACCTCCAGATTTTATATTAAATGAAAAAAGGAAAATGATCCATTCAAAATGTTTATTTGATGTTAAACTATTAGATAATTTTTTAAGTGATGAAGAAATTGATGTTATAATCAGTGAAGGAGTCAATTTTGAAGCTTCTTATGTAACTGAACTGTATTTGCCTTTTGTAAGGAATTCTAAAACTTGTCAATTATTGAAGAATACAAAATCTTATCAAATTATTAGAAATAAATTAAATAAAATGGGTTTGTCAAAATATGAAGTTGAAGATCTTCAAATAACTAAATATGGTGTTGGTGGTTTTTATCATGGACATTATGATTACTTTGATGAAGATGATATGGTTGAAAGAAGATATTTGAGTATGACTGGACAAAGAATGAAGACCATATTTGCATACTTAAAGCCTGCAGATAAAGGAGGAGGTACTAAATTTACAAAAATTAATAAATTATTTCAATTGAAAAAAGGTCAAGCTATATATTGGGATAATTGTTATAAAGTTAATGATAAATATATTTATCATGTAAATTCTCAACATGAAGCTATGCCAGTATTAGAAGGAGAAAAAATCGGATTAAATATTTGGTTATCTGATAAATACATGTATTGAATACTTTGCATTCTATCTATTCAGCAGAGCTGAATGACAAAGTGATCTCTGTGTTTGTATTGAATCTATAGATATTGTCATTTTATTTATACATTTTTTTTGAATAATGAATAAATAATATGTATTTACTTTTATATGAATGAAAATAATTATAAGTATAAAGAATTTAATAAAAACTTTAAATTAGAGTATTTTAAATATAAAAAAAAATATTTAGATCTGAAAAACAAAATTGTATTAAAAATAATTGATAACGCTTATATCCAATATGGTGGTTCAGGTGAAACTAATAATAATGAAGACATAATTGATAATTTAAAAAGAAACATTACTTGTCCATTGACGCTTTCTATTTTTATTGATCCAGTAGTAGCAGCAGATGGTAATACATATGAAAGAATAGAAATTGAACGTCATTTTAACTCAGTAAATAATAGATCTCCAATGACCAATGCTGAATTACCAAATATTAATTTAATACCAAATACGGCTATTAAAACTATTATTAATAATATTATTGATATGGGTGTACTAGATATGGAAACAATAAAAGAATATTTAATAGCAAGTACAACTAGTATTAGAGAAACACAGAGAAGGCTTAATGTTATCTCTAGTAATGCATCAAAATATCATGGGAAAGAGTTAAATATTCAACTTGAATTTTTAAGAATTACTGCAATAGCTGTTCATTATAATTTTAATGAAAAAGGTGATTATGTAAAAAATATTTATGTAATATTAAATTGTGATAGAGTATTACTATTAAGAGCTATTAAATATTCTTTTATTAAATCATTTGAAACCACATTTGAAATATCTGAAACTTTTTTACCTCATAATTTAGATGCACATATTCATCCAATTAGTGAAAGTAGTTTGGATAATATTATAATTCTCAATAATTATTCTCTTGATAGAATTAAACAAATTCTTGAACAAAGATTATTGTCTAAAAATTTTTATAAAGTAGTTAAAGCAGAATTATTACCAAAATTAAGAGTTTCACCAAGAATAAATCTTGAACCAGTAGTATATTCTTTTATTCTATCACCGTATTCGGAAAATATATTAAAATATATAGATAAAATACCTGGATTTTTAAGAAGAGATATTAAACGAGTGCATAATCTTACACCTGTTAATATGTCTGAAGAAATCATGATTCTAACTAGAATTTATAATTATTATAAATTTAATAAAAGGAGTATGAATGAGTACTTGGTTGGTGATAAACATAAATTATTAAATTATATTTTACATAGTGAATTATCAAATACTAATGAAATATCAAATACTAAATTTAGATTTTGTGGTATAGATATGATAGATGATCCTAATCAACACTTAATGGCGAAAGTTGGAGATGAAATAGAATCAATTGATGGTTCTGAATCTTGGACTAAAATTGTTAGTGATGAAGAAAATAATTTCCGACTTCAAAATGATAGAATTGCTAAAAAGGTAAATCAAGGAATAAGATGGAAAAAAAGAGTTGATTTTTATATTGCATTAACTGGTGTATCAGGAGTTGGAAAAAGTTATATTGCAAGATCTTTATTTAACGAATCTGACATATTCGAAACTGATAATTATTCTAAAGATAGTTTTTCAAGTGAATTTACTTCGTTTTTAAGTGGTAAAAGATTCGGTGTAATAGTTGTTGGATGTAGAGATAAAACATTTGATTTATCTTTTATAAGAAGTAATACTAGTGTTCAAATATTTGAATTTAGAATTACTGATTATTCATTACCACAACAGGAGCAACATTTGGATGATAAAGAAGATGAAGAAGATGAAGATGATGAAGATGATGAAGAAGAAGAAGGAGAAGAAAATGAAGAGGCAGCAGAAGAAGAGGCAGAAGAAGAAGAGGAAGAGGAAGAAAGAAGAAGAAGAAGAAGAAGAAGACGAGGAAGAAGAAGAAGAAG